>Ga0055584_100004226_pt1 | contig 14101 bp, 8 predicted proteins | sample OSDHelmetaG_FD_58716 | JGI IMG/M metagenome (GOLD analysis project Ga0055584, IMG submission 58716) | Pelagic marine sediment microbial communities from the LTER site Helgoland, North Sea, for post-phytoplankton bloom and carbon turnover... | ecosystem: Environmental > Aquatic > Marine >... | reverse complement strand
TTATTCCCACGCAATGTACCTTTGGTCATCGCCTTCGCAAAGCGATTGCTCGAACTGAATCAGGCCGAAAAGTCTCACAACTTGTTGCTCGACTTACTAAACAATGTCCTACCCACGCCAGACCAAATCCGTCTAATTGCCCGCGCCGCAAGCGAGGCAGGGAAAAGTGCCGAGTCTTTATATTATCTTTCTGAATATCGCTTAATGATAGGGGACCTCATCGGTGGTATTGCGCATCTGCAACAGGCATTACGACTGCCGCAGCTGCAGGAGATTCAAAGAATTCGCTTCGAAGCACGAATCGACTTTATTCGAGAATTCATGACAGAGGAGCAGTTGCGGCGAATGCAGCGTAGGCAGCCTTCCGGAAGGTCCGTGCGCAATTCACGCTAATGCCTTCATCGAAATGAAATTTGGCAGTAGTCGTCATGCTCTGCGCGTTTGCACTGACAGCATGCTCGTCAATACCAGCAAAACAACGCATTGACTTCGATCTAAACGAACAAAAATAGCCTCAGGTATAGTCAGTGACGATAAATAGGACTAAAATAGTCCCTTATCGAATAAATCGTGACCCCCTCTGTGCTCAGGATCAGCAAACTCACCGATTATGGAACCGTATTACTTGCCCACCTAGCGGCAAGTCAATCGGCTGTCTGTAGCGCAACTGAAGTCGCCGCTGCGACCGGAATCGCCACGCCAACAGTCAGTAAGCTTCTCAAGTCATTGACGCGTTCCGGGCTCGTCAACTCGACACGCGGGAGTAACGGCGGCTACCAGCTATCCAGGAATCCCGCCGAAATAAGCGCGACTGATATTATCGACGCACTCGAGGGCCCAGTATCAATTACTGAGTGCAGCGCAAGCGACAGCCAATGTGAGCATGAGGGCGTTTGCAGTGTTAGTGGCGCATGGCAACTCGTGAACGTTGCGATACGTGGCGCATTGGACAGCGTGTCACTGAGTGACCTCTCACGAACCAATAGCCCTACCCCTCAACTTCGCTTCGCAGGTCTGCAGATAACAGTGGAAAGTAAAATAAAATGACGTCTGAAAATATCGAAAGTATCGTCAATAAACGGTATGAACACGGCTTTATCACCGATATCGAAACGGAAACGTTTGCTCCTGGGCTCAACGAAGATGTAGTACGAGCCATATCGGCACGGAAAAATGAACCCGAGTTCATGCTTGAATGGCGCCTGCAGGCGTACCGACAGTGGTTAGAGATGAAGGAACCCGAATGGGCGCACGTCCACTACCCGCCCATCAAGTTCAATGAAATCTCATATTATGCGGCCCCAAAGTCTGACGATGACCGCCCCAAGAGTCTCGATGAAGTTGATCCAAAGCTATTGGAGACCTACGACAAGCTCGGCATTCCGCTGCACGAAAGAGCACGACTAGCCGGTGTCGCGGTGGATGCTGTATTTGACAGCGTCTCCGTAGCAACGACATTTAAAGGGAAGCTGGCTGATGCGGGTGTAATTTTCTGTTCATTCTCAGAGGCCGTGCGAGAGTACCCAGACCTCATTAAACAATATCTCGGTAGTGTGGTACCAAGGCGCGATAACTTCTACGCCGCTTTGAATTCAGCGGTGTTCAGTGATGGCTCATTCGTCTATATCCCTAAGGGTGTTCGATGCCCCATGGAGTTATCGACTTATTTTCGCATCAACGCCGCCAACACAGGGCAGTTCGAGCGCACTTTAATCATCGCCGAAGCCGACAGTCATGTCAGCTACCTCGAAGGTTGTACGGCACCGATGCGTGATGAGAACCAACTTCATGCTGCTGTCGTTGAGCTGGTCGCACTCGATAATGCCCAAATCAAGTATTCAACAGTACAGAACTGGTATCCGGGCGACGAGAACGGTGTTGGTGGTATTTATAACTTCGTCACCAAGCGTGGTGACTGTCGCGGTGCGAACTCAAAAATCTCTTGGACGCAGGTTGAGACAGGCTCTGCGATCACTTGGAAGTACCCGAGCTGCCTGTTGCGCGGCGAGAATTCAGTCGGTGAATTCTATTCAGTGGCCGTCGCCAACAACATGCAGCAGGCGGATACCGGGACGAAAATGATTCATATTGGTGCCAATACCAGCAGCACGATCGTTTCCAAGGGTATCTCCGCCGGCAAAGCGCAGAACGTCTACCGTGGGCTCGTAAAAATTATGCCGCAGGCACATGGCGCCCGCAATCACACACAGTGCGACTCTCTACTCATCGGTAAGGAGTGCGGCGCTCACACATTCCCTTATATGGAAATAAAGAATCCTTCGGCAAAAATTGAACATGAGGCGACGACGTCAAAAATCTCCGCCGATCAATTATTCTATTGCCGCCAACGCGGCATTTCGGAAGAAGATGCTGTCAGTATGATAGTTAATGGCTTTTGCAAAGAAGTTTTTAAAGAATTACCGATGGAATTTGCTGTCGAGGCACAAGCGCTATTAAACGTCAGCCTCGAAGGCGCCGTCGGTTAGGAATAAAAATGCTCAAAATTAACAATTTGAAAAGTCGCATTGGCAATACAGAAATTCTTTGCGGTATGTCTCTCTCGGTAAATGCCGGTGAGGTCCATGCAATCATGGGCCCGAATGGCTCGGGCAAAAGCACTCTTGCTCAGGTTATTGCCGGACACAGTGATTACATCGTCACCGACGGATCAGTATCCTACATGGGCAAAGACCTGCTCGAACTGGAGCCGGAGGAGCGCGCTCACGAGGGAATTTTCCTCGGTTTCCAATACCCAGTTGAAATTCCCGGCGTCAACAACGCGTATCTACTTAAGGCCGCAGTTAATGCCAAGCGGAAACATCAGGGACTGGGGGAAGTGGACGCATTTGAGTTCTTGAAGATCGCCCGGGAAAAAATGGCGATGCTCGGTATGGACCCAAAATTCCTGAACCGCGGCGTTAATCAGGGCTTCTCAGGTGGAGAGAAGAAAAGAAACGAAATTCTGCAAATGGCAATGTTGGAGCCCAGCCTGGCAATTCTTGATGAAACGGACTCCGGCCTCGACATCGACGCACTAAAGGCCGTTGCCGAAGGCATCAACACACTGCGCGCTCCGGATCGGGCAATCATTCTCGTCACACATTACCAACGCTTGCTTGACTATATCGAGCCTGACTTTGTCCACGTTCTTTCCGAAGGCAAGATCGTCCGCTCAGGGGATAAGTCTCTGGCACTTGAGCTTGAAGAAAAGGGCTATGACTGGATCCACGAGGCTGCAACTGCATGAAACCGGCCGCGTTTTCCATGGAAAGACTGAGGGAGGCTGTACGCAGCCTGCCGAACGATGCCCTGTCGACCACCCGTGTTGCCGCTTTGGCGAATCTCGACGAGCACGGCTTTCCCACGATGAGACACGAAGACTGGAAGTACACAGATCTTGGCCGAGCGATAGACATCAGCAACCGCTGGTTGGCGAGCGGTGCAGCCTCAGTCTCGAATGAATCTCTAAATGAATCAATCGCAGTGCTTACCAAATCAATAGACGCAAACTGGTTGATCATTTCAAACGGCTTGGTGGACACAACGCACTTTGACGAAGATACCGGTATCGAAGTGAATCGCTTCAGCGAGTCTGCAGCTCCGTTTATTGTGGACCAGCCTTTGGCGAACCTCAATGCCGCACTACTGCAGGACGGTCTTCGGGTTCAAATCCACACCGCAACAGAGAAACCACTGGGGTTATTGGTCATCGATGAGGTAGGCGATGGTGCGTCAGTGTCGCAGGTGAATGTCGAGATCGAAGTAGCACCCGGCTGCGATGTCGAAGTCATTGAATACCACTGTTCGTCGGGTGTGGGCGATCACTACTCAAACTCGGTGGTTGCACTCAACGTCGGCGAAGCCGCCATTGCCCACTACGCCAGAATTCAAGATCGTCGTATTGGACACGTCCAAACCGGCCGAGTGTCTATAGCCCTCGGCAAAGATGCGAAACTCAAAATGGCGAGTTATGACGTCGGCGGTGGTTTGATACGCAATGACATCGACGTCGACCTCAGTGAGCCGGGCGCCAATGCCGACTTCAATGGCCTGTATCTGGCGGGTGACGGACAACACATCGATAACCATACGCGGGTGGATCACCGTGTTGGGCCGGCCAGCTCATCACAGGAATATCGCGGCATCCTGAGCGGCCGCAGTCGTTGTGTTTGGAACGGAAAAGCAATCGTTTACAAAGGCGCTGATGGTACGGATGCCAATCAGGAAAACCATAATTTACTGCTTTCGGAAAATGCCGAAATTGACGCCAAACCCGAACTCGAGATTTATGCCGACGACGTAAAGTGCAGTCATGGAACCACCGTTGGGCAACTTGACGAAGCCGCTTTGTTTTACTTACGCGCTCGTGGACTCGATATACAGCAGGCTACGGAGGCTCTGACCCGTGCATTCGCTGCTGATCTCGTTAGCCGTACACCTGTGTCCGCAACGAATGACGTAATCTCCACACTCATCGAGTCGCGACTTGCAGAGCTCATTGCGGATCAAATGTCATGAGTCAAACTCAAATAAAGAGCCCTCTTGACATAGAGTATTGCCGCGACGATTTTCCGTGCATCAATCAGGAGGTCAACGGGCATCCACTGGTCTTTCTCGATAGCGCAGCATCATCGCAACAGCCTTCGACTGTTATTGATGCCGTTGCTCGATACCAACGCGAAGATCACTCCAATGTTCACCGAGGTGTTCATACGCTTAGCCACCGTGCGACTGAGTTATACGAAGGCGCGCGTGACAAAGTACGCGACTTCATCAATGCCGCAAGCCGCAGCGAGATAGTCCTCACGAGCGGCACTACAGAGTCGATCAATCTGGTTGCCCAGAGTTTCTGCCGTCCAATGCTGAAGCCAGGCGATCAAGTACTAATATCCTGGCTTGAACATCACTCGAACATCGTACCCTGGCAGCTTGTCTGCGAGCAGACTGGCGCCGAGCTCGTCGTCGCTCCGATTAATGACAGCGGCGAAATCGACGTTGATGCGATGATTGCTATGATGACCGAGCGGGTCAAAATCCTCGCTGTTGGCCATGTTTCCAATGCACTGGGGACTATAAACCCATTGCCGAAAATCATCGCCTCTGCCAAGAATATGGGCATTCCAGTTCTTGTCGATGGCGCTCAGGGTGTACCGCACATGAGCGTCGATGTGCAGTCGCTCGACTGTGATTTCTATGCTTTTTCAGGGCATAAAATGCTTGGCCCGACAGGCACTGGCGTGCTTTGGGGTAGAGAAGCGCTTCTCGAAGCTATGCCACCCTACAAGGGCGGCGGTGACATGATCCTGGAAGTCAGCTTTGACAAGACCGTGTTCAACGAACTGCCGTACAAGTTCGAAGCCGGTACGCCAAACATTTCTGGAACGATAGGACTTGGAGCAGCCGTCGATTACCTGCAAACGGTCGGCATGAATAATATTTACGAGCACGAAAAGGTATTGCACGCTTACATGGTGGAAAGAATCTCCGCTGTCGACGGTGTCCATCTGATCGGTACAGCTAAGAATCGAGCGAGCGTTCAGTCGTTTCGACTTAATGATATTCACCCTCACGATCTTGGCACTATCCTCGATCATCAAGGCATAGCCGTTCGTACTGGGCATCATTGTGCAATGCCGGTCATGCAGCGTTTCGGGCTGCCAGGAACGACTCGCGCATCACTTGGCCTTTATAATAATGCTGACGATATCAACCGGCTTGTTGACGCACTTGAAAAGGCGCGTCAAATATTCGCATGAAAGAAGATCAGAACAGCGCAGAACTTCAGGATCTTTATCGTGAGCTGATACTCAATCACGCTCGCAAGCCACGTAATTTTGGGCGTCTGAATGAAGTGACCCACACAGCCGAAGGTATTAACCCTCTTTGCGGTGATAAATTGCGCTTATACCTTCACGTCGACTCCGGACACATGATCACAAACGTCGGCTTCGAAGGTTCTGGATGCGCCATCTCCATGGCATCTGCGTCGCTACTCACCGAAACCGTCAACAACCTTTCCATGGCAGATGCAAGCAGTTGTTTTGGTTTGATCACTAGCCGCCTTACACGGCAAAATGGCGATAATCCCGCACCTGAAACTGTTGATTTGTCGAAGTTACGAGCACTGGACGGCGTCAGCCAACATCCAACTCGCATCAAATGCGCAACTCTAGCGTGGCACACATTGCACGCCGCACTCACCCAAGCAACGTCCATAGCGACAACAGAGTAAAGACATCATGTTCGGTCATACCAATGAGCCATTTGTATTGTCACGAGACGTGACTGCCGTCATTATCCCAGCAGGCGAAGAGCTGATACTCCGAGAGGGGACCAGCGGCTTCATAACGCAGGCTCTCGGCGGAAGCTTTACCGTCTACGTCGAGGGAAATCTGTTCCGAGTATCTGGAATTGATGCGGATGCCTTGGGCAGGGACCCTGTACCACCACCCATAATTCCAGACAACGCCACAGATGCGGATATTGAGGCGGTAATCTGGGATCAGCTGAAGACCTGCTACGACCCGGAGATACCCGTCGACATCGTTAATCTTGGCCTCATTTACCGTTGCGAAATCACGGCTCTTGGAAATGGTGAGCGATCTGTCGATGTGGACATGACACTGACCGCCCCTGGCTGCGGTATGGGCGATATCCTCGTTGCCGACGCTCGAGAAAAGATCAGCATCATTCCTACGATTTCCGACGTCAATGTTGAGCTTGTTTTTGACCCGCCTTGGAATACCAGCTTAATGTCAGACGAAGCGCGGCTGCAAACAGGAATGATGTAGTTTATTGAAATATAGGATTAAATATTTTCTTGATTACCTATTCTCCATCTGTTCTCCCTAGCCTTCGGTTACTCCGCTTACCCTTCCGCCAGTCCCAAGGTGGAACGGCATCGCTTTGACTCCACAGTCCAACGCCAGCCTCTCGCGCCATAGTTTCGATTTCAATTAATCTTTTATCCTGCAGATACTGTCGATAAACCCACGCATGTCCTTCTGAAACCATCAAACGATTAATATCGGTTTGATCTAGAAAGATCGTACCGACTCGGCGGCCATACCTGTCTATATCAATAACCACGATCCTCACTTCTTGTTTCAGCACTTTAGATGCCAAACCCTGTTTCGCCTCATCACCCCATGGTTGATTTCTTTCGGGGGAATCGATTTCCGCTAAACGTATCCGATGTTTACCGGGACCGACCTGTACATCGAGAGTGTCGCCATCAACGATATTAATCACGTTGCCTCTCAGCACCTCTTCGCCATAGGCCGGGAGTAATGTGAAAAGACAAAGAGCAGCGAGAAGGCTGATGAATAACTGCCATCTCTTCATCCACATGCTTAAGGTACTACCTGCAAGCTGACCGGCAATGCAATTCGTGGCCGAGTGCTGTCATTACTCTGAATAATGAGAAAACTATCGTAATCGCCAACAGCGAGATTTTGCGTATCAATGGTAAGAGTAATCTGCTCTTCCGTATTCGGCGCAATGATGTGGTTATTGGTATCTAAGCGCAGCCAATATGGCATAAATGTAATCGCCAACCCGTCCTCCAGGTAGGGCGTATTAAATGCGACTTGCAGGCCATCATCACCAGCCTGGTCTTCTATTCCAACGCTAACGGAATCGTTCTGCATGTTGTCTTTAAACTCGTTGTAACGAAGAGTCATTTCACCACTTGCCTTGAGTTGAACTTGTGCATCAACAGTACCTGGACCGTTATATTCACCATAATTTGTAAACTGAATGACGATCTTGTCATTGTCGATATGTTCATAATGCACAGTGCCGGCTTGTGGGTTCAAATCACGCCACATCCAAGCGATTAAGTGATTGTTTGTATCGGCTACTGGTATTGGTTGTCCGACACAGCAGCCTGAGTTAGTGCCGGAATCAAATGTGATGAAACCATTACTGGATATGAATAACTGGTTTTGATTCAGCCCATAAAATGGGAACGGGAATGCAATATCGATCGGGCCGACCACGACGTCGTCGCTAAATCCGTCAATTAACGTTCCTGTCGTCGATATATCCGTCCAGGTGAAGCCAGGGGCGCCCGATTCATTGCTGTCCATCCATGCATAACCGAATTCATCAGGACCGCCACTGCCGCGGGCGACGGGTGGACCGACACGGTAATCTATTCCACCTTTAGCGATATCTCTTGACGTTAAATGTTGCGTACTCGCCAGTGTAGAGCTAGCATTATTTGGGTTCACAGCGGCCATAATAATCAGGTCAACCTGACCTATATTACGAAGGCTAAGAACAATATCGTGAGTCTCTCCCGGTGACGAGACTGTCGGTGGAATCGCTTCGGGTATTATTTGTAATTCAGCATTTAGAGTGGTGAACTGTACAACGTTCGATAAGTCCGAGGTGAATCCAGCATTGTCTATCGCACGAACGCCAATCCATAACTCGGAATTTGCAGGCAAACTCGAGACTACAAAACTCTCTGGCGTTCCCGCCTCTGCAGGCACTACGAGTCCCGATGCAGACGTTGCGTTGCCCCAATTACTCTCATTAAGATCGCTGCTGGTACTAAATCGAACATCATATTGTCGAGCCTGACCTTGCGAGCCATCATCTCCGGTTGCAGTAAAGTTTAATCTAGCTCTCGATTCGGTTATATCGGTTACCGTAAGATCGGTTATCGGCGCTGGTGCTTCAATATCAGGTAACACCGTAAGCGTTACCAAAATTGTTACCTCAGGCGTGACAGGGTCATTGGTTTGAATAACGATCTCCCCGACATGGATGCCGGATACTAGGTCAGTGGGGTCGATAGTCAGGAAAAGCTCTAATGTTTCACCTGATGCCACTGTGCCGGAGAGTAATTCGGGCGGCAACGCGATCCACTGAGGTCCAGACAACTTCAAAGCTTCAAAAGCATTCAGCCTGCCGCCGGTCACTGTGCGTGATTCAAGATTCGGGAGTGGATCAGTACTGTCGAATAAAATTTGCTTAATTTTAAGATTACTAAGGCTGGGTGCATGAGCCTTGAGCAATGCGGCGGCCCCGGATACCTGTGGAGTGGCCATTGATGTTCCACTGAAACTCGAATAGGCGCCACCAGGCACTGAGCTCAGAATATTTACACCTGGCGCACCCAAGTCTACAGATTGTGCTCCGTATTGAGAGAAACCAGCAAGTTGATCATTGTGATCGGTGGCCGCAACAGAAACAACGTTGTCTACTTCGTAGGATGAAGGGTAGCTGGGGACGATGTCATTATCAGTCCCGGAATTCCCTGCGGCAGCCAAAAAAAGGACGCCCTTCTGGTGGGCGTATTCAATGGCAGCTCGTAAAGATTCCGAAAATCCCCCGCCACCCCAACTGTTGTTATGAATAAGTGCACCATTATCTGCTGCATAAACGATGCCTTCGATCGCAGCGCTAGTGGATCCAGAACCATTCGCACCCAGGAATTTAATACCCATCAAGGCGACTTGATGATTTACGCCGACCACGCCTAGGCCATTATTACCGGTAGCGCCGATAGTACCTGCTACATGAGTACCATGGTTGGAGTCATCGAAGGGATCGCCATCATTATTCACGAAATCATACCCATAAATATCATCTACATAACCATTACTATCGTCATCAATTCCATTGCCTGCAATTTCATCCTCATTGATCCACATATTATCCACCAAGTCCGGGTGCGTGTAGTCAATGCCAGTATCAATAACAGCCACTACAACATCGCTGCTTCCCGTGGAAATGTTCCAGGCCTCCACGGCATCTATATCGGCATCAATGGTACCCCCCGTTTGTCCCAAATTATTCAGTCCCCACAGCGAGGTGAAGAGAGTGTCATCGGGAATTTCATTGGCTATCACTGCGTAATTAGGTTCAGCGAAAACAACATCGGGACGCTGACTCATCCGCTGTACGGTTTCCAGTAAGGTAGATTCGTCGTTGATTCGCCAAACCTGCATATTCAGCGAATCAATCCGATTGATCAGAAGTGCGTCGTATTGGAGATGCGAAATTGACTGCAGGGAATTCGCTTCAGCCCAGGGCTTAAATCGCACAATGAGCTCGTTGGGAACATAGCTCCCTCGCTCCGGTAACTCGCTGATGATGCGAGGCTTGCGCGATTGCAAAAATCGCGGTGCAGCCTTTTGCTTTTCTGCGAATGAAGCGCTTGTCTGCTCTACTTCGCGGAAGAGGATTGAATAGATTAGCGGTGACTCACCTGTATCGATAATTTCAATTGGCGCTGAATTAGTCACGCCTTCACGCAGCTCCATGGCGATATTATTGATCGGAATTTCGACCACCGGCGGTCCGAGTGTTCTTATTGGAATAACATTGGAGAGTGTAGAGATGTTATCTGCCCCATCAAAACCCTTAATCGCAAAATAGTAGAGCGTCTCCATGGTAAGACCAGTGACTGAAAAATATTGCTCAGAGTCTGCGGCTGCGGCAGGGACTTCAGTCCAGTTTGCCTGCAGGAACACCGATTCCCAATTGCCTTCATCAATGGGAGTGAGGCTATAAAGGATCAGGTAGGACGCAAGAGGCGGCGCCACTATCCCCGCGTCTCCTACTGCTTGCCAAGTCAGTCGGACTGCATCGAAGTTTGGCGAACTAGCGCCTAAGGTGCTTACAGCTGGTGGCGGTGTAACATCATCGGTGACTTGGAAGAACAGCGGTACTGCCATGGTGTCCTGATAGAGAGAGTTGTGCCGTAGGAATGCACTGGCATACAAATCTCCAGGCGGAACATTGGCTGCAAATTCAAGCGGTATATTTTGCGTCTGGCCCGGCGCAAGCACACCTGCGTATGAATTAATTCCATTACTTGTTACCCAGCTCGGAGGAGTGTCCGCAACGAGAATCTCTAGATCAAAATGAAGATCGAGCAAACCATCATTGCTAATGGAAAATGATTGCTGTCCACCCTGATTCTGTTCCATGCTGAGCGGGCCAACATTACTTGTATCAATTGATGCGAAAGGTGTAGGAACCGTCTTGGCGTAAAGAACGTTCGATATTGGTCCCAATTCGTCTTGGGCATTGACCGCCCTGATCGCGAAGTAATAGGCCGTATCCTGCTCTAGATTATCAGCTAGAAAATCTGCCTGCTCCCCAGCGGGGGCTGGGGTAATGCTGTGCTCAAAAATAGTGGCTTGTGACCAATTATCTTCCGTCAGAACCTGATCGCTGTAGCGAACGTCATAGTCTGGAGCAAACGGTACTGGAGTTGACCAAATTGCAGCTAATGTCTCGAGAGTAAGGCCGTTCGCCCTTAAATCTAGGATCGCTCCTGGGGGTGCTTCACGAATATTGAATGTTACTGATGAACTAACTGATGCTCCAAACGCATCACTTGCCCGATAGTTGATTTGATTATTACCAACAGTGTAATCAGCATTAGGTCGAAAGATAAAAGTGCCATTGCTACTAAATGTCAAAGCCCCATTTAGCGTATCTACGTCTGTCAGTAGCTCAAAAAACAATGGCTCATTGTCTGGATCATTAGCAGTTGCTTGCCTGAGAACATAAGACCCTGCATAGACATCATGACTCTGGCTCTCCGCCTGCGGAGGAATGTTATCTCGAGTTTTCACAGTAAAGGTGTCACTTACCCCACCAATCGTCAAAGTGACATTTGTTTCAGTTAGAGTATTCGTGGACGAGGTTTGCCGAACAACCACAGTCTGCATGTTCTGAATGATGCCGTTTAGCGTCGTGAAGGCTCCCCCATTGATAGCGTATTCGCCGCCGGCCACAATGATCGAGGCAGCAGTGTTAATGCCCATGATGGTGATGGAGTCGGACGTAATTAATATATTTGGGTTAACAGTAGTTTGATCGGCGAAGGTGAAGGCGTTAGGTATACTGTCGCGGGGCGCAGTTGTGTTGTCGCCGCTGCCGCCACCGCTACCGCCACCACATGCGGACAGGGCCAGCACTATACACAACGCCACAATGCCAACGCTCTGCCTTATCAACCAAAATAAACTTACATTCAAAAAATTACTTCTCACTATGAAAATCACCATGCATGGCGGCCGTGAAAATACCTTAGTAAGCAGTATAGGGGCCTCATTTGCGGCCAACAACGGTATATAGCGCTTTGTTACATCAACTTACAAGCGATCGAAATTCAGTAAACTATGACCACGCCATTACTGAGTGGGTGTGTGGATGCCATTTCCCAGTCGATGACTACCTGCTGGTCTTCGAACTAATAGAATCCAGCCGGGCCGGCAAGGCAGTCCTGAATTGGGACTAGTCAGTCAATCTCACAGAAACAATGTGAATAGACGCCTTTTGGATCATTGAATTGAGAGAGATCAGCCAATACCTGCTGCAATTTGCTGGCAAACGATTCAAGCGCTGAAGGGCCCCGGAATAACGCCGCCACATCCAAACCGCCACTCTTCGATATTGCGAGAAAATCGAGAATTATTTTCTCTGTTGGCGATACACTGGTCTCTATGAGTTTCCGCCCATAGGTCTCGCCTTCGAGGCCGGCGAGTTCTGCAGCGATACGAATCGCATCCTCGTAGGTACCCAATTCATCGATCAGGCCACGCTCGAAAGCATCCTGCCCTGTCCAAACCTGTCCTTGAGCAACAGAATCAACGTCGATTTTTTCCATGCCTCGAAAATCGGCTACGCCGGAAATAAAATCATCATAAGTGTCGTTAATGATAAGTTGAAAAAGGTCCTTCACTGCTGCTGACATTTCACGGTCGGGCCGTAATTGCCCCACCCATGGCGTCGTACCGACACCGTCTATTCCAACTCCAATAGCCTCCAGCGAACGCTGATAAGTCGGGAACATGCCAAAAACGCCGATTGATCCGGTTATAGTTGCCGGACTCGCAATAATCCTGTCTGCACTCACTGAGATCCAGTAACCGCCTGACGCCGCGACACTGCTCATTGATGCCACAACCGGTTTCCCCGCTGCCTGCAGAGCCAATATCTCATGCGCGATAAGCTCCGAGGCGAACACGCTGCCACCCGGGCTGTCGACGCGCAGTACAACGGCCTTCACTGTATCGTCTGATAGCGCATTGCGCAGTAACACCGCGGTTGAATCGCCACCAACAGATCCTGATGATTGCGTGCCATTTAGAATGGCGCCAACCGCCATCACAATGGCAACATTTTCATCTTGCACATCATCGCCGTTCATCAGGCGCATATTGTCCAGATAGTCTGAGGAATTTACCGAGGCATACAGAGTACTATCCGCCTCATCTTCACCAGCATAAGCCTTCAGTACCGCTCGTAATTCAGCGCGGCTTAGCAGTTTATCAATCAGCCCTGCCTCTCGCGCCGCAGCAGCAATATCGCCGTCGGCGGCAACAACGTGCGCTAACAGACCCTGCGCAAAGCCGTCGATTGTTCCCGCATCCATGCCGCGAGCGGCCTCGATGTCTTGCTGATACATCGTCCAGAATTGATTTATCAATCGGGTGCGTGATTCGCGATCCGCTGGTGACATATCCATTCGCGTATACGGCTCAACAAACGACTTATGCGTTCCTACGCGAAACACATTCCAATCAACCAACAGAGTGTCGATAGCCTCTTTGTAGTAACTCCTGAAGCCGCCATAGCCTTGTAGAAAAACCATGCCCTCCGGATGCATATAGATTTCATCAGCATGTGCCGCCAGGTGATAGCCCGCCTGACTAAAGAAATCGGCACTCGCAACCACAGGCTTACCAGATTCTCTGAATTCCTCCAGCGCTGCAGCAATGCGGCGCAGCTTACTCAATCCGCCACCCAAGATTGCACTCAACTCAAGATGCACAGCCACTATGCGATTGTCAGTCTTTGCGAAAGTGAGCGCATCGATGACATCTTGGACCAGCGTTTGTGGCGGGGCATCATCGATCAACTCAGCGAGCGCCCGATCATAGGGATCGCCATCCAGCTGATCGACCAACGGCCCTACGGGCTGAAGAAATAGTACCGCATGCTTTGGTAATAAGGGTGGTGCACTGGATATCGCCCCGAAAAAGCCTAAAAACAGCATAACCAAAAGCAACAGATGCAGAATTTTTCTGACGCCGTCGACGCCGTGCCAAATACTGGAAACCAGTCTGGC
>Ga0055584_100004225_pt1 | contig 14102 bp, 11 predicted proteins | sample OSDHelmetaG_FD_58716 | JGI IMG/M metagenome (GOLD analysis project Ga0055584, IMG submission 58716) | Pelagic marine sediment microbial communities from the LTER site Helgoland, North Sea, for post-phytoplankton bloom and carbon turnover... | ecosystem: Environmental > Aquatic > Marine >... | reverse complement strand
GATGCCATTTATGGAGTTGATGCTCTTAAAGTTAGGAGATTAGGTAGTAGAATTGTTGAGCAAACGATGGCTAGTGGAATTAGTGCATACATGGGAGGAATTTTAGGATTAGGGAACCAAGTAACAACTAACTCTTCGGCATGCAGTACAGGATCAGAAGCAATAACAATGTGCTATGACAGAATTAAATCAGGTAAAGCAAAAAGAATGCTTGCAGGAAGTTGTGATAGTGAAGGCCCATATATCTGGGGAGGCTTTGACTCTATGCGTGTTTTAAACCGAAAAAACAATGAAACTCCCGAAAAAGGTTCTAGTCCAATGAGTGAAGAAGCTAGCGGTTTTGTTCCAGGAGCTGGCGGGGGAGCCCTGGTTTTAGAAGAGTTAGATTCTGCACTTTCAAGAGGTGCTAAAATTTATGGTGAAATAATAGGAACTGCAGTTAACTCAGGTGGACAAAGAGGAGAAGGCTCTATGACTGCTCCAAATCCTGATGGGGTAAAAAGATGTATTCGTCAGGCGATTGATTCGTCAGGCATTTCACCTAATGATATTGATGCTATTTGCGGCCACTTAACATCTACTATGGGCGATGTGATTGAAGTAGATAATTGGAGCAAAGCACTAGGAAGAAAAGGGGATGATTTTCCACACATTAATTCGTTGAAGTCGATGATTGGTCATTGCTTAGCTGGAGCAGGTTCAATAGAATGCGTTGCTGCATTGCTTCAATTAGAGGGTGGGTTTTTTCATTCATCGATAAACAGTGAGAACATACATCCTGAAATAGAAAAAGTAATCAGTAAAAATAAAATTCCTCATAGCCTTATGGAAACAACTAACTTTGAGGTGATTGCAAAATCAAGCTTTGGATTTGGAGATGTAAATTGCTGTATTATATTTAAAAAATGGAATAATAAATAATATCATGGAGAGAGAAGAAATAAAAGATAAATTAGCAGAAATCATTAAGCCATATGTTCAAGACATGGAGGCTTTCGGTAACATTTCTGAAGCAACAGACCTATTGCAAGACCTTAAAATTAATTCTGCTCATCTTATTGATGTTGTTTTAGATGTTGAAGAAGCATTTGATATTGAGATTGACGATGATTCTGTAGAAAAAATGATCACAGTAAAAGACTCTGTGGATACGATTTTCGCAAGTGTCGATTCAGCTGCATAAGTGAGTCTAGGTAACGATGTAATATCTATCGCCCATTTGAAAACGCGCAAGGGAGACAGAAACCAGCGCTACTACAATAAGACATATACCGAAAACGAAATTCGGCTAATCAAAACCCTTAACATACAGCATGTTGAGGGTTTTTTTTGGACATTGAAAGAAAGTGCCTATAAAGCTTATTTTAGAGTTATTCCCAAAGTAATTGTGTTACCAAAACAATTTGAAGTATTATCTTTTGATGGGAAGGAAGCAACTGTAAAAACCCCAGCAGGACTTATGTATAGTAAAGTTGAGTTTACAGAAGAATATATTCATGCAGCATGTTCCTCTATAGAGACCGGATTACAAAGGATTGAACATTTTGTGTTTGAATGCAAAAAAAATTTCCATCAGCAAGTAATAACAAAAATTGCATCTTTCAATAACTGTGATGTTGACCAAGTTGAAATAAGTAAAGATGAAAATAATGTGCCCACCCTGAAGTTGGAGAACCAACACTACCTATTATCTTTGAGCCATGACTATAATTGGGGATCTTTTGCCTATCAAAAACAGTCAATAAATGTATAGGAAAGCTAGTATAATAATCATCTTCGTAATAACCGCAATAACGGCATTTATGGGTTGGCGTGCTGCACAACTGGAGTTCGATTATAACTTCGAAATGTTTTTTCCAAAGGATGATCCAGCAACTAGAAAGTTCTTAGAACATCGCGACCAATTTATTACCGACAACGATTATGTTTTAATTGCGATTAGAAATGAAAAAGGAGTTTTTCAAGAAGATTTTCTGGCTCAGCTTAACAACTTAACGAAGAAGCTTGAAGAACAGACATGGACTGAATATGTAATTTCCCCTACCAACATTACCTTTCCTATAAGAGACCCACTTTTTGGAGTTTTAAACAACATCCCATATCTCCATTTCGATAAACCGCGCAAATACGAATCCGATTCGGCTAGAATATTTAACTCACCAGAGTTGGCCGACAGCTACTTTTCTGCAGATGGAAAATCTATATTAATTTACGTAAGACATACTTCAAAACTACCTGAAGAAGGATGCAGAAGGTTATCGGAAAACACTAATGAAATTCTTGGTGAATTCAATTTTTCCGAACATCATATTGCAGGAAGATGCGATGCCCAAGAATATTATATAAACTTATTGCAGAAAGAGCTAGTCATTTTTGTTGGCGCTTCAATTTTATTAATTGTACTCTTCTTGACCGTATCTTATCGATCTATATGGGGGGTATGGGTTCCTGCAGTGGTAATAATTACAGCAGTAATTTGGACGACGGGCCTAATGGAGCTTACAGGTAAAAAGATTGACATGATCTTAAGCATTTTGCCAACCATAATGCTAGTGATAGGCTTATCAGATGCGATTCATCTTATTTCAAAGTACATAGAAGAGCTTCGAAAAGGAAAGCCACAAGATGAGGCAATAACTATAGCCTACAAAGAAGTCGGTTTGGCTACCTTTTTTACTTCGTTAACTACGTCAATCGGTTTTTTAACACTTCTCACGTCTAGTATAACGCCAATTATAGATTTGGGAATTTACGTGGCTTGTGGAGTTGTTTTCGCCTTAGTTTTAACTTACTCCTTGATGCCTGCTATTATGCTATTAACCAAGCCCTTGAAGGTTGCTGAAGTAGAAAACAAAGAAACGTTTTGGTATAGAATACTGCACATAATGTTTAGGTGGCTTATACGAAATAAAGGGCTGAGTATCGCTGGATTTGTGGTTATTATGGGCTTGAGCATATTGGGATGCTCAAAGATCATTTTAAACAATCATTTACTGGAAGACCTTAAGGAGGATAATTACCTACAACAAGGCTTCCGGTTTATTGAGAAAAACTTCGATGGCTGCCGACCGTATGAATTATCGATTTGGGTGGAGGATAGCAACAAAACAATATACGATGCTAACGTATTGCAAAGATTGGAATCAATTGAAACGTATTTGCAAACGGAACATGAATTAGGATTTGTATTAAGCCCTGTTGCGATTATTAAAGCAGCAAATAAAGCCCAACATGGCGGTAAGCAGAAGTTCTACAAATTACCAGAGAAAGAAAAGCAGCTCAATAAAATTGTAAAAGAACTGCAGAAGCTGGATATCATATCTTCTGTAGTGTCTGACGATGCACGAACAGCCAGAATTGCGGGCCGCACTGCAGATGTTGGTAGCTACAGATTAGCAGAGCAAGACGCCAAACTTGCCGAGTACATGAAAGTGCATGCAGGAGTAATCGGGTTTAACATTACGGGCACCGCACACCTTATTGACATCAATAATAGCTACATCTCAAAGAATGTATTACAAGGCCTGATGATAGCATTTGGGGTAATTGCAATAATCGTTTTTTTAATGTTTAGGTCTTTTAAACTAGTCATATTCTCAATAATCGTAAACATTTTACCGCTCGTCATGATTGGCGGAATTATGGGTTTTTTGGGCATTGACCTTAAAATGTCGACCGCGATAATATTTACCATAGCCTTTGGCATTGCAGTGGATGATACCATTCACTTTTTAAGTAAGCTAAGGCATGAATTACAACAAGGTAAAACGATGTTATACGCCATAAAACGATCTTACCTCTCTACAGGGAAAGCAATTGTGGTTACTTCTTTAATTTTATGTGGTGGGTTTTTAACCCTTGCCCTCTCTGACTTTTTGGGTACAGCAAATATCGGCATTCTAATTTCGCTTACGCTGCTGTTTGCTGTGCTCTCAGACCTCGTTTTATTACCAGCTTTGCTGTTGATTTTTCCGATCAAGAAGAAGTGAGATATTTATTTTTAATAATTCCCTTGTTGTTACTCTGTTCATGTGCAGAGGAAGAGAATAAAGAGGGTGAGCATTTGGATGCAGTTTCAGACACTATAATAGTTAAGGAAATAAAAACGGAAAAGCTTCAGATGACTTATTACCCAGACTTAAATCATTTGAACAAGAAGTTGTTTCCTTGCAAAGGGGCGTTGGAGTTTGCTTCGTTCTCTTATCGGGGTGATTCATTACCACATTTAAATCCTAATCGAGAACGATTTTCAGGAATTGAGCTCTACTATTGTGATATTACTTATTCTTCTAAGTTTGACGCTCTAGTTTTCATTATTGATGAAGGTGGTGACTGTGGGGCATTCCAATACTTAAAAACAACAAATAAAAAAGACTCTGTAATATCGCAAGTTCCGTTGGTTGTTGATTGTGGTTGGGAGAACGGTTCGGAGTCTTCTCAGGCTAAATTTATTAATGACTCAACCTTTACGGTTTATACGAATATTATGGGTCGGGCCATTATTAAATCCGATTACCAACCATATTGGGATTACATTGATAAAATTGAAGAATACAAGATTTTATCTAATGGTGTGATTGTTAAAACGCTAGAAGAATCAACCCAAAAACTGGTCCCTGATTCCATTCATTACAAATACTAATTACAACCAACCCTTGTCCATAATGTCTCTTGCGTGGTAGGTAATAATGATATCTGCCCCAGCACGAGCAAAAGCATACATGTTTTCCATGACAATGCCTTGCTCATCTACTAAACCTTGTTTTGCCGCAGCTTTAACCATTGAGTATTCTCCTGAAACATTGTAGCACGCTAATGGCAAATTGGTTTGCTCTCGTACTTCTGTAATTATATCTAAGTAAGCTAATGCTGGTTTTACCATTAGTATGTCTGCACCTTCTGTTTCGTCAAGGTCAGCTTCTTTCATCGCCTCTCTTCGGTTTCGGAAATCCATTTGGTAGCTTTTTCTATCCCCTTGTCCGGGAGCAGAATCTGCCGCCTCACGGAACGGGCCATAATACGCTGAGGCAAACTTTACAGAGTAAGACATAATTGCAACGTTTTCGAAACTGTTATCGTCTAACCCATCACGAATAGCTTCTACGCGGCCATCCATCATATCTGATGGCGCAACGACATCAGCACCAGCTTCTGCATGTGATAATGCCATGGCAACCAGTACGTCAAGCGTTTCATCGTTTAGTACATACCCCTCTTCTAACACACCACAGTGCCCGTGGGCGGTATATGCGCAAACACACACATCTGTAATCACCATAAGGTCATCACCAAACTTATTTTTTAAAGCAGAAACTGCTTTCGGCACAATAGATCCATCTCCAGAAGAAGAGCTTCCATCTTCTGATTTTTCTTCGCCAACACCAAATAAAAGCACTTTATTAATACCGTGCTTTAGTCCTTTTTCAACATCTTTCAATAGCTCATCAACTGAGAAGTGATAAACTCCGGGCATTGCACCAATTTCCTCTTTGTGTCCAGAACCGGGAACAACAAAATAAGGATAGATGAACATATCTGAACTCAATCTCGTTTCAGCAACCATGTTACGCATGATTGGTGTAGTTCTCAGTCTTCTGGGTCTAATGCTCATTGAGTGTATCTTTTTTGCTATATAGAGGAGGCCTTTAGCTTCTTTTTCTTGTGCTTTAAGGATAGAGTCAAAACGAATTTCGCAACTACATCATCACTAACATCTGGACACTTAGCAATAACCGTAACTGGTTTATTGACTCGTTCTCCTGTTTCAATTGTTTCGTCCAACATTTCGTCAATCAGTTTACCATCGTCACAAGTAAAATAAACGTCACCAACCGCACGCATATAATAGTCTGCATGGAAATCTTTAAACGCAAGCGAAACAGGTTTCCCCATTGCTTCTGCCTTATCAAATGCGGTAAACGCCCCAGTTATGTCTGCACCAACCGCAAGCACTCCGAAATACATACTATTTAGATGGTTTTTGGTTCGTCTTCTTAAGGTGATTCGAACAACTGTTGTGATATCATCTTGACGTAAGATTTTCGGCTTACAGAAAAAGATTAACGGAATTTTCCAAATGGAAAAAATCGTTAGACGCAGATTGGCTTTGAAAAGTGGGCTAAACATAAACCAAAATTAATTTAAATACTCTGAATAGCATCAACCAAAGCGATAACTGAACTGTTCCAAGGTAGAATGAAATTGGAGACCCCAAGCTCTTCAAGCTTTTTACCTGTAGAATTACCCATTGCAACATATACTTTATCTGTCGTTGCAGTATGATGCCTAAAATATAGAATAGCGTTTGATGGACTTGTTAATACGACAATTTCAGTATTAGGAACCTTCACCGAAACATTTTCTACCGAATGATAAGCCACCAAATCAATTAAGTTGTCTTGACTCTCGAATTGTTTTTGAACCGTTCTATAGCTCGAACTTGATATAGGAAAAAGCACACTTTTTTCTCCTACTAATTTTGCGAAGCCCTTACCAATTGCTTTGGTATTGGTGCTGCTTCCAATAAAATTAGCGGAATAACCTCTAGATTTTAATTCTTGATTTGTTGCCCCACCGATAACGCCTAATTTGGTGTTTTCACCAATTTGTGGGTTTTGAGAAAAGAAGTAGTTGACACAGTTTTTAGAAGAGAAGAAAATCCAATCTGTTTGCTCGATTTCTTTAAAAGGAACCTGTTCAAATATGGTTAGCGCTTCAGCAAATACACTAAAGCCATTTTCTTCTAACGCTTGCCTAAAGAAGGTTGTCTTGGGTAAATGTCGAGAAACAAAGATCGATCTTTTTGATGGGTTTTCTTTTAATCGTTTAACCACTTTTTCTGCTAACCCTTTAGTGGATGCTGACTTTAAATAAACTCGCTGAGGATATGCATCCCAAGATCTAGACGAAGAAGCCCAAACATGATACTCTCCATTTTCTTTGATGCAATACGCACCTAATGGAAGCTGACATCCTCCATCAAAAAGGTTTAATATTTTTCTTTCAACTCTAATGGTTTCTTGAACTTCAGAGTCATTCAGGTTTGTCATAATTTTTGCGAGCTCGTAATCCCGTTCTCGTATCTGCCAACCTAAAACACCTTGTGCAGGTGCAGGAATAAATTCTTTACAATCAATTTCCTCAACATGAAATTCAGACAAATCTATATTGAGACGAAGAACACCAGCTGCCGCTAGCATAATTGCATCATATCCTCCATCTCGCAATTTTTGAATACGAGTAGGGACATTGCCGCGTAAATCTTTAAGCTCAATATCGCGTCTTATTGAGAGTAGTTGCGTTTTTCTTCGTGCAGAAGAAGTTCCAACTACGGGCTTCTTTTTAAGGCTATACGGAAGTTTTAAGTCAACCGATTCTTTGCGAATTAGCAATAATTCGGCAGGGCTTTCCCTGCTTGAAACTGCTGCAACAGTTAGACCATTAGGTTGATTTGTCTCTAAGTCTTTATGAGAGTGAACAGCTAAATCGATGTCCTTGTTTAATAGCGCCTCTTCTATTTCTTTAGTAAAGAACCCTTTGCCCTCCATCTTATCAAAGCCAAGATGTTGAACCTGGTCTCCGCGTGTTTTTATTATTTTAATCTCAACCTCATGACCGAGATCAACAAGTCTATCTTGAGTATGGTTTGCTTGCCAAAGCGCAAGTTCGCTACCTCTTGATCCAATTATTATTTTACTCATCTTCAATTAATATTTCGCGCGCCATTTTCATGGGCACTGAAATATACTTCTTTTCAACGTAGGCGAGCACCTTGTTGAGCACTTCTTTAGAGGAATCATCAAGACTTGCAATGTCTTTTGCAAAAACTTCTGTAAGTGCAGTTTGATGAATTTCTTTCACTGTTTTAGGTACTTCGCTCATCGCAACTTCTAACTTACGTTTGCGCTGAGCAAGAGTAAATTCTACTATTCTCTCTTCAATAATTTCGTTACACCTTACAAGTTCTTTCTCTCTTGTTTTAATGTTTTGTTGCGCAAGCTCTTTAAGCGAAGAGACCTGAATCAGATTCACAGGATAATCATTTGTTATTGATTCATCAAAATCATTGGGAATGGCCAAGTCTATAACTACTTTTTTAGACGCTTCATCAACCAGCAATGACTTGTAAATTTCTGGGGTGATTATATGATTATTAGACGCGGTACATGTAATTATCACATCGAATCCCTTGTTAAATTTTAGCAAGTCCGTTAACGAATAACTATACCCGGAAATCTCTGAAGCCATAGCCAAAGCATTGTCTAACGTTCGGTTAAAAACAGAAAAGTTTGTGTAACCGTGTTTGTGCAAAAACCTGGTCATAGAGCTGTTTGTTTTCCCTGCTCCAATAACTAAAATTCGTGCGTCAAGCTTCACTTTTAACTTCAACAACTCTCTATACGCCAGAGAAACAATAGAAACAGGAGCTTTTGCAATATCAGTATCTGTATAAATTTGCTTGGCAGTTTCCACAGTATGCTTAACCGCAAGACGAATGAAGTCACCAGTAATTCCAATTTTATTTGAGTCTTCGTAAGCATTGCGAACTTGAGTAATAATTTCTCGCTCACCAACCACCATAGAGTCTAGTGAAGACGCAACTCTAAAAGCATGCTCGATTCCATTTCTTCCGAAGAAAATTTTAGCTGCATGAGCCATTTTAGCTGCTAATTCGGAGGACCAATTCGGGGCAAATGCACTGAAGAAGCGAATTATAAATTCGATTGAAACAGGTTGACTTCCTACAATAAAAAACTCAACACGGTTGCAGGTAGAAACGTACATAAGTTCATCAAGGTTTAGCGCTTGTTTTACCGATTGTAACCTTTCCGATCGAATACTATCATCTAGATGTAATCTTCCAACTTCCTCTAATTCAAGAGTTTTGTGCGTAAATGCTATAACTGTAAATCTCTTCAAGGCTGTCAACTTTTTGCCTAGCAAAAAAGAAGCATTGAGAATTGGTATTTGTCATAGAATTGTCACAAAGGAAAAGGCGTTCGTCAATTAAGCGTAATACTTTTCTAAAGGACCAGCAATAATCGCTCTAGTTTTTGCGCGCAATTCATGCACGTCATATGGTGTTAATCCTTTTGTTTCAATAGGTTTGTGAATTATTACGCGACAGATTCCAGGACCCGCACGCCCAGTAAAAAAGCTAACTCCTTCAAGTAGTTTCCAATTAGTCTGATAGGTCATGGGCACTATGGGGACTTGTTTTTCGATTGCCATTTTAAATGCTCCGTTCTTAAACCCTCTCATTTTTGGAGCAATAAAATCCGGAATTCCTCCTTCTGGGAACACAACAACATTATGGCCTTTGTCTAGTGCAACTTTTGCTTCTTCTAGTGCTTTGTGTGAGCCAATCCTGCTTTCTCGATCAACAAGTATATTCATTCCAGTAGTGAAGAATCGATTAAATAAAGGCCAGTTTCTAATCTCTCCTTTACCCATCATAACAAAATAATCATCTAGCACCCGATAAATTATGGTAATATCTAGATAAGAAGAGTGGTTAGCACACAGAACATAGGGTTGGTTTTTTGGTAAATTTCCTACCCCTTTTTTATGGACGTAAATACCGGAAAAAAAAGTCAAAAATTTAGACCAATTATTAAGTCTTCTAAAAGCAATAGGGAAACGAGCTTCATTTACTGTTGCCCAATGAAAAAAAGGGTAGCCCAAGATTAAATAACCAGCAAACAATATTAAAAAATACAGTTTGTAAACCACTCTGGGAAGCCATAGAATTGCGTTCATTTCTTAAATTCGGATAGTAAAAGTATAAAAACTGAACCTTAGTTTGCTTAAGACGGCCACGATAAAGAAAATCCATACATTTGAATTCACATTGATAGTTATAAAAAATGGCAAGAATTTTAACAGGAATACAAAGTACAGGCACACCACATTTAGGAAACATTCTAGGTGCAATTATACCAGGAATAGAGCTTTCTAAACAGAGCGATAATGAAGCATTTTTCTTCATAGCGGACCTACATTCATTAACACAAATCAAGTCCGGAGAGCAATTGAGAAAGAATACTTATGCGACCGCAGCAACATGGTTAGCATTTGGTTTTGATACTTCTACTAATGTATTTTATCGTCAATCTGATGTGGCTGCTGAGGTTTGTCAATTAGCTTGGTTTTTAAACTGCTATACCCCCTTTCCTATGTTGTCGAACGCTCATTCGTTTAAAGATAAGTCCAAAAAACTATCTGATGTAAACGCAGGTCTTTTTACTTATCCTGTTTTGATGGCTGCGGATATTATTGGCTATGATGCCGATTTTGTTCCTGTCGGGAAGGATCAGCAGCAGCACTTGGAAATGACAAAAGATATAGCATCTTCTTTTAATTATATCCATGGCGAAACGTTTGTTTTACCGCAAGGGATTTATGATAAAAGGGTAATGATTGTACCAGGTACTGATGGCCAAAAAATGAGTAAGTCGTATAATAACTTTATTGACATATTTCTTTCCGATAAAGCTTTACGTAATCAGATAATGAAGATAGAAACGGACAGCACTCCTATTGAAGAACCAAAGAATTTTGAATCGTGTAACGCATTTGCCTTATATGCACTTTTAGCCGACGAAGGTCAGATTGATAAAATGAAAACTAATTATGCCACACCGGGTTATGGTTATGGTCATGCAAAACAAGCGTTATTTGATTTAATTTGTGAGAAATTTAAGACAGAACGAGTACGATTCAATGAGTTGATGGAAAACACAGATGAAATTGATCGGCAACTGGCAATAGGTGCAGAACAAGCGAAGGCTGCAATTAGCAGCGTGTTGGGGAAAGTAAAGAATAAAACAGGTTATTAATTATCAGCTGCGTATTTCGCTTTATACTTTTGGTATAAGCGCTTTTGAGAGTTTTCTAATGAGATGTTTCTTCCTTGTACAAAAGCTAACTCAACATTATTTGTCATTATATCTAAAGCATCTCCCGAAGAGATAAACATTGTTGCATCTTTACCAACCTCGAGTGTTCCACAGAAAGAATCTATTCCTAATATTTTGGCTGAGTTGCCCGTAATTGATTGAAGCGCCTCCTCTTGGGTTAAGCCATACGCAACAGCTGTGCCGGCTAAAAAAGGAATGTTACGCGCGTTCATCGCCTCCATGTCGCCTGCATTTTGTAAGCAAAAAAGCACTCCGTCTTTTTGCAGTAAATATGGTAATTTGTAGGGCAAATCGATATCATCTTCAGGTCGTTTAGGGAGGTCGTGAACCCTACGTAACATAACCGCTACATTATTTTCCTTAAGCATATCGGTCAGCATCCAGGAGTCATATCCCCCCACGAGTACGATTTTTTTTACTTTCATCTTTCTCGCAAAAAGAACCGCATTTTCGATGTCTTTTACATAGTTGGCGTGAATGAATAACGTTTTTTCCCCGTTCCACAAACCACCCATCGCTTCATGACGAATGTTCTGCTCGGCATTATCTGCATTAGAATAAGCCCTAGCGTCATTAAATACTGTTATTAGTTCAGAAACTTCATTATTATATTTGTCGTTCTTTTTTGTGCCTCCAGGCTCAGCCCACCAGCCCGAGCGCTGAAATGTTTTGGGCCAATTTAAATGGATGCCGTCATCTTTTTTTATTACAGCATCTTCCCAGTTCCATGCATCAAATTGAACGATAGAAGATGTTCCAGAAATTCTACCGCCGCGAGGAGTAATTTGTCCAATAAGAACTCCATTTGTTCTTACCGTAGAGGTAACATTGGATTCTGCATTATAAGCAATTACTGAACGGACATGTTGATTGTACTTGCCTACATCATCGTAATCCCGGGAAGCCCGAACAGCATCAATTTCGGTAATTCCAAGCGTGGAATTTGGTGCAATTATTCCGGGGTAAATGTGTTTTCCTTCGGCTTGAATAATCGTGTCGAAGTAGGTTATGTCTAATTTTATTGTTCGAGCATCATCCACGATAGTTATCTTACCCTTTTCAAAAGCTATTGCACTATTTTCAATTAATTCGCCATTTCCGAGATGCGCACTCGCATTCATAATTAATATTTTCTTAGTTTGTTTCATCCCCGGTGCCGGCACTTGGCCAAAAACCGAACAAGTGTATATGAAAATAATTGCGAATATCGTGAATCGCCTAGTCACGAAACCATGTGTTATAAATCTATTCATATTCTTAATATTCTGAATCAACGGTATCACAATGATATAGTTTTTGCTCTTTCTTCACAGCTTTCTGGGTTGGCTCACCATCTTTTTTAGCTTCCAACATTTTAGCAATTAACCTAGCTCTTTCGGACCGTTCCCGGGCCCTTAGTTCCAAGTCTTTTTCAGCATCGTAATAACATATTCCATCAATAAATGTTTTCTCCGCTTTTGCATAAACAGACAATGGGTGACTTGACCAAAGAACAACATCAGCGTCTTTACCAACAGAAATACTGCCCATTCTGTCGTCTAAATGAAGAAGAATGGCAGGATTAAGAGTAACAAATTTTAGTGCATCTTCGGCATTAACCCCACCGTATTTAAAAGCTTTGGCCGCTTCTTGATTCAGTCTTCTACCCATTTCGGCATCATCTGAATTGTAGGCAGTGACTATTCCTTGCTGATGCATAAGAGCACCATTGTATGGGATTGCATCGTTTACTTCGTATTTATAAGCCCACCAATCAGAAAAAGTTGACCCACCTGCACCATGCGCTTTCATCTTGTCAGCAACCTTATATCCCTCAAGAATATGAGTGAATGTATTAACTCTAAAACCCATTGAATCCCCAACATGCATGAGCATATTGATTTCTGATTGCTGATAGGAGTGGCATGAAATAAATCGTCTTTCATTCATAATTTGAACTAAAGCATCAAGCTCCAAATTTTTTCTGGGAGGAACAGCCAAGTCCTTTTCTTTTTTTTTCAATCCATCATAATATTGAAAGAACTCTGACCATTCTAGTTCGTATTCTTGAGCTCTAGTAAAAGCATCGTAATAAACTTGTTCAACTCCCATTCTTGTTTGAGGAAATCGAACAACGCTAGCATCTCCATGGTTACTTTGTTTTACGTTTTCCCCTAAGGCGAACTTGATAAAGCCATCAGTATTTTTAATTTTCATTTCTTCAGGAGAAGAACCCCATCGCAATTTGATAAGGGCCGACTGACCACCCACAGGATTACATGAGCCATGCAGTAATTGAGAAGCAGTGACACCTCCAGCCAATTGACGGTAGATGTTAATATCATCTGAATTAACTACATCTGCAATGCTAACCTCAGCAGTAACAGCTTGGGTGCATTCGTTAACACCACGGCTAATTGCAATATGCGAGTGTTCGTCAATAATTCCTGGTGTAACATGTTTTCCCTCGGCATCTATTCTTATCAGATCAACAGGCTCAACTGAAAGATTAAGCTTACCAGAGCCAACAGCCATAATTTTCCCATTTTGCAGATATACATAAGCATTTTTTAGTACACCTCCTGTATCACAAGTCCAAACAGTAGCATTTTCGATAAGCACCGTTTTTTGCTTGGGGACAGAATCGAAACCAAAAGCCATATTTGGAGACCAAATCGAAGAAGAAAGTTCCGAATTGAAAGCCGCAAGGGAATCTGCCTCTTCATTTTGTTCAGTATTACTTTCCCCATTAGACTTAGCGTTTTTATCTTTTACCTCCTTTTGTTTAATCGCCCCCCATTTTACCCACTCTCCATTAGGGCCTTGGCCTCTACCATCCCAAATTCCGCTTTTGAAATTTACTTTACCGGAAAGAGAAACAAGACCCTGATATTTTTCATCGCTAGCAACAAAACGGATAGAGACTAACTGACCATCGAGCAGAACGGCAGCCTTTATTTTAGTCGTATCCCGTTTGATGGAGCCTTTAAACTTGCCAGCGCTTTCGGTTACGGTTAGCATATATTTTTTGCCGTCAATATTTACACTGTAAGACCCTGACAAATCAATTACGTTCATATTTTTTACAATGTACTGTTCTCCTTTTACCCAGTTTTCGTAGATTTTAGAATCATCGTGAAAAATGTTATCTGAAGTAATCAAAAAGTTAGCAATTCTTCCTACCTCAAGTGTTCCTAATTGACC
>Ga0055584_100004224_pt1 | contig 14103 bp, 9 predicted proteins | sample OSDHelmetaG_FD_58716 | JGI IMG/M metagenome (GOLD analysis project Ga0055584, IMG submission 58716) | Pelagic marine sediment microbial communities from the LTER site Helgoland, North Sea, for post-phytoplankton bloom and carbon turnover... | ecosystem: Environmental > Aquatic > Marine >... | reverse complement strand
AGGCTGTTCGCTACTGGTTTTCGTACACGGCCAATCCACCGATCAGCACAAACATCTCATCATCGGTGGTGACACCGGGCGTAATGGCACAAGCATCACAAAACCCGTCCCCGGCCCCCGGTTCCGAATCACAGGTCGCATCATCCCCGACGCCACCGCAGGGTTCCGCGATACGCCCTTCGGCGCAATGTGTTGGCACGCAGGTCGTTCCGGCAGGCCTCTCGGATCGCCGTGTGACGGTATAGGGATCCGGACTACCGTCCCGCGCGACGCCATTATTATAGATCGCGCAGAACTCCAGAGTCCGCTCGGCCGAATCTTCAGAATCGAAGACCCAGGGCTCGTCGAAGGTGAGATAGAACGGATCATCATAGAAGGGGCTTTCGTAGAACCTCTCGCCGCTCGGATCGTTCACCCAGAAAAGCTCGCCGCGCTTGTGGGTATGCGAAGAGATCATCAACAGTCCCGCCCCCTGCTCGAACGTATGCTCGCGACATACGGTCTGACGCTCGAAGGCAGGCGTGCCAGCCCCGGCACCGATGTAACGGAAATCGTGCCACTGCCACATCGTGACCTCGCGCTCCTCAGCGAAAAGAAAGTTTCGCCACGCCCTGTGCATCGTATCCTTCTCGGTCAGGTTGTATGCGTGCGAGTTCCAATAGACCAGGCCGCGCAGGGGCACCTTGATATAGAACCCGGGAATCGAGGTCTCCGGAATCAGGAAGGTTTCGTTGAAATCCGTGCCGCCATTGGGGCGTCCCTCGTCCGGTCCGAAGCCGAAGCAGGCAACATTATCGCCGATACGACTACGGCAGATACTTTCGCCACAGCTATTCGTATCGAGAGGGTCGCAAGGTGCTCCCGCTTCTGTCCCGCTCGCGCATACCCAATCGCCATACGACGGATCGTCGATCAGGGAGATCGGCGTTGTCGGCTTCATCACGATCAGATGGTGGGTATTCGCATCCTCCCGACTCACCTCCTTGCGAGCGAAGAAATAATCGCCGCTTTCATCCAGATATCGGTCCGGCACCTGTCCGCTGAAGTCGTAGTAGGAAGCATAGCAAATTTCGATCTCCGACCCCGCTGCGATCCGATGCTGCGGCATGACCAACTGCACACCATCTCCCTCGGCCGGCGGCTGCAGGGCTATTGCCTGGACAGGATCGGCCGCGGGCAGACAGACTCCCAACTTCTCGGCGATGGTGTCGGAATTCCCCGACTCATTATCGCCAACCACTCCGGCGGCAGCCGCGCCCTTCTCGATCCAGACACGCACGACATCGAGCTGATCGTGCGTGAGCTGATTACCGCCAAACGGCATCGGGCTCCCGGCAACGGTCTGGCCTGCCATCAGGTCCGGCGCGGTGGCCGCCGCCAACTTCAAATAAAGAAGGCTCTTCAACGGCTCCCGTGGCAACACCAGCGCCATCGTCGAACCGAAAGATTCTCGGTCCACGAGATTTCCATGACTCACCCCCTCCCGCAGATCGAGACCACCAATGGCGGCGTCGCCATGACAGGCAGAGTTCGTGCAATCCATGCCGTCCCAAAGCACCGTCTGGATGGCATCGTAGGTATTCTCGAACTCCACCTCGCAGTCCGGCTCCGCCGGGGGAGCTGGATCAGGCGTTGGTTCCGGCACCGGCAAAGGGGTCGGGTCCGCGGGATCCACTGGGGGCCCCGCGATCGGTTCCGGCGAGTTCGGCCCCGGTGCACTCGAACTACCGCAACCCGAGACCACCAACGCAGCAACCACAAATAACGCCCGACAAGAATTTCCCTTCGACAGCCTCACGCCTACCCCCCAAACGTAAACTCAAAATCTCTCCCGGAGGTATCATAGGCCGGCAAGGTTGCGAAGCTTATTCCGGCAAGAGTGATCCCGAGCACCCGCCGTGGCACCGCAGCGCACAGGTTGTCGCGCAGCTGAAAGAGACCGAACGACGGGGCTCAACTCAGAGTTTTTTGGCGGAAAATTTGTTTTGTGCCCGAATGTGAGTCGACAAGCCGAAATGAACGAGATATCCCAAGCACTCACGACGATTCCCGAACGATGATTGCGCGAGAATAGAGTTCCCATGGCAACCAAACGCAGTCTCTACTTCGAAATCTTCCTGATCGCACTGGCCGTCATCGTTCTGGAGGTCAGCTACACGCGGGTCTTCTCCTACAAACTGGTTTATTACTTCACCTATCTGGTCATCGGCGTCTCCCTGCTGGGGCTCGGGGCCGGTGGCGTTTTCGTGACGCTGTTCGAGAGCCTGCGACAGATCCCGCCCCGGCGCCTGATTCTCGTGTGCTCGCTCGTCGCCTCGCTCAGCGTGACCATCGGGTATTTCATCACCGCGCTGCTGCCGATGAACCTCTTCCAGATGGTGATCCATCTCGGCCAGGGCCGGTGGGATACCGTCTTTCTGGAAGTAGTGAAACTCGGCGCTCTCCTGATCACCCTCTTCGTGCCTTTTGCTGCCGCCGGCATCGCTCTTGCGATTATCTTCGCGACACGAACCGAAAACATCAGCCGCCTCTATTTTGCCGACCTCAGCGGTGCGGCTCTGGGCTGCACCATGATCATTCCCATCATGGTCTACCTCTCGCCTCCCGGTGGTGTCCTTCTGGCAGGATTCTTTTTTGCGATCTCGGGCTGGAATCTGGCTCGCGACGAGGGCGGTCGGTGGCCGGCCGGCGTGATCATCAGTGCGGTTCTTTCGCTGATCTTCGTCATCTCCCCCGCGCTCCTGCCCGACCCCGTCAAGGATAATATCAAGGGCGAGGGAGAGTCCAAGGCGATCTTCACGCGGTGGAGTCCGGTGTTCCGGGTGGATGTTGTGCCAATTCCCCTGCCGGATGCAGAGCCTTCGAACTTTCTGGTCCATGACGGAACTCTGGGTTCCGTTCTCTACTCCTGGGACGGCGAGATGGACTCTCTGGCGCGGTACGACACGATGGATCGGCAATACCCGTTCCGCTTGCTCGGCCCTGGTGCCAACGTCGCCATCGTCGGTTCGGCCGGCGGCAACGAAATCATGGCCTCATTGCATTTCGAGGCCAATCACGTGACCGGCATCGAACTGAATCCGGTGACGGTCGACCTGCTCCACGAGGACTTTGCCGACTTCACCGGCAGATTGGCAGAGCACCCGAAAGTCCGGATCGTCAATGCCGAGGGGCGAGCCTTCCTCGAGGGCTCCGGCGACAACTTCGACCTGATCTGGCTGGTGGCCCCCGACAGCTATGCGGCCATGAACGCAGCTTCGTCGGGCGCTTTCGTACTCTCGGAAAGCTATCTCTACACGCGCGAGATGATCCAGACCTCGCTCACACACCTCACCCCGGATGGTATCCTCTGCGCCCAATTCGGCGAGATCGGCTTCGGCGAGAAGCCCAATCGCACGCTTCGCTACCTCGCGACCGCCCGGGAAGCTTTCCGGAAGCTGGGCATCGAGGATTTCCCGGCCCATGTAATGGTTACGGCCGCACCCGGGTTTGCCGATATGGCAACCGTCACCATCCTGCTGAAGAAGTCGCCCTTTACCGAAAAAGAAATCGCAACCCTGAACACCACAGCCGCGAGCCTCGAGAAAAACGAGGTGATTTACACGCCGACCGGGATGGCCCAGGATCACCCGGCCTTCACCGTCATCACGGCCAACGGCGATGAACGCGAAGCCTTCTATGATCGCTACCCCTATCAGATCGGTCCGATTACGGATGATTCACCCTTTTTCTGGCATTTCGTTTCCTTCCCCGATGCGTTGACGGGCCGGACACAATCCAGCGAACTGAACATCGAAGAAGGAGTGGGCGAAAAAGCACAGATCGCACTCCTGTTCGCAGCCATTCTGCTCGCGGCTGTCTTCCTTCTGGCCCCTCTGGTTTTCCTGCGCGACGTCTGGCGCAAGATCGAATGGAAGGCGTCGGCAGGAACCTACTTCATGTGTCTCGGCCTCGGCTTCATGTTCATCGAGGTTTGTCTGATTCAGCAGCTCACGCTCTTCCTCGGCTACCCGACTTACTCGCTTACGGTCACTCTCTTCTCCCTGCTGCTTTCCACAGGGGTCGGCAGCCTGCTCAGCGAACGCTTTCGAAACAAGCGGAATCAGGCCTTCGGGATGCTGGCGGTCAGTCTGATCGTGCTGGTGACGTTCTACCAGATGGCTCTCACGCCGATCATCGAGGCCGCCGTGGCATCACCTCTGGGCCTCCGGGTCCTGATTTCCGTTGCCCTGCTGGCACCCCTGGGGCTCTGCCTCGGAATGTTCATGCCGCTGGGTCTCGCAACGGTTTCCCGCCTGGGCGCACACGGTGAGGAATACGTCGCATGGTGCTGGGCGGTGAACGGGTTTTTCTCCGTGGTCGCATCGGTCCTCGCGACGATCCTGTCGATGACGATCGGTTTTCAAGCCGTGATGCTGGTAGGCCTCGTCATATATCTCTTGGGCATCGGCGTCTTCTCCCGAGTGCCACAACCCGGCGCCTGAGCGCCGCAGCGATCAAGGACGCGGCCGAGAGCGGCGGCCCGGTTCCTCCTAGTGCTGCCGGAAACGAAGCCGCATATGCTTTTGCCGAGCGGCGATCTCGAGGCGTCGCGCGGCGGAGTCGAACGACGGCACCGAGTCGTCTCCAATAACCCCGAAGAGATCCGCGAACAGGACTTTTTCGGCACGAATCTTCGGGAAGTCGGCCGGCGATGGCTCCTCTCGGTACCAAAACCGAAACGTCATCTGGGCTGTCGCGAGACCCGTGGTATCGATCCAGTTGCGCACCCCGGGGTCCTCATGAGCGACCACGAGGTAGCTGCTGCCATCGGCGTCAAAATTCATCTGGCTCTGGTTCCGACTCGTGACGTAATTGGCCTGATCCAGCGACTGCATCCAGCTGTCGCTCAGCTGGAAGCCCAGATAATCCGGCGTCTTGGGAACGGTAACCCACAGGACGAGGGCCTCGTTCGGCTCCAGCGCAAACATGCCACTCGCATATAATTGATTCGACCCGGCGGTCCCCCCGGCCAGAAAGGGAGGTGATGCTTCATTCACCTCGTTCACCGGCAAGCGACGTTCTCCATCAAAGTTTCGATCGCCCCACGCTTCCAGACCAATCTGCATGACCCAGTTCCAGAAGTTGATCTGGTTGGGGAGCTTCTCCCCGATTGCCCGCATCTGCTCGGCCCGCGCAGCGGCATCCATCACCGGAGGAGGCAGCCCCTCATAGCCGAGACGAACGATATCCAGGTCCAGAGGGTGCTCGGTCTCCCAATCCACGAAAATCTCCCGCACAACGAAATTGCTCGCGACCTTGTCGGCATAGGTCGTCTGGCCCTCCTGATCCTCGCAGGCCAGGTTTCCTCGCGTCGCCATCCAATTGCCGTTGTAGCCGTCGGGCTTCTCGCCGGATAACAGGATTTCAAAATGCCCGTCCGGATCGACCTGCAGGTTATGACTATTGAGATCCGCAAATGTCTGATTTCGACACGAGACCAACTCTTCGAGCGAACCCGTATCGCCGATCAACTCGGTAATTGTCTGGAACAGGACTAATCCGGGGGCCTCCGGAATCTCGGCCAGAGTGGTTGCACCCCGCTCCCGGTAGTAAGGGACCTGACCCGTCACAAGGTAGTCGAACTCGCCATCGATCGGCGCAATCAGGTAGGCGTTGTCGGGGTTGTCTCCCGTCCATTTGCTGAGAAAGGTAATCGCTCGCTCGAAATGCGGATTGTAGGGGTTGTTATCCAATTCACGGTTCGTGATCCGCACGAGGTGGCCCAGGAGGTAGACGTAACCATCGGCCAAGGATCGCTCGCCTCGGGGCGGAGCCATCGCGAGCCATCCCGTCAGGTTCCCTTCAGCTTCCTCGATGCCCGAAACCAGATCACCGAAACCACTTTCCAGTTCCGATTCGTAGGCAGGCTCGAGCACTTCAGCCGCGATTGTCCACAGAAGGAACGCTGCCAGAATCCCCAAAATCGATCGAAAGAAAAATTTCTTCATAGCCGGAGATCCGTTTTGTCACGAAGCTCCAAAATCGCAAAAGAATCCTGCCGAGGCCGAAGGCTTGCAACTCGGGCGCAAACTCGACCTGAATTCTCCCCATCAAAGCCAGCCCCGGCGAAAGCCGAGAACCGCTGGAAACAAGGGAGTTGCCTGCAAACCACCGGCAAGTACCACCACCGCGAGCACCGCGTCCGAGAACGGGTCGACACCGCCGGCCGCCGCAGGAAATAGCGACGCCTTGAGCAGCAACGCCAGATTGGTATTGCGCAAAGTCGTTTCAATTCCGATAGCCATACGCTCGGGCCGAGCCAGCCGGGCCAACCAGGCGACCGCAAGGCTGATCCCCAACCCGAGGGTCGAGAAGAGCACCAGCCATGGAGGAAGGAACGCAAGTGAGGCGCCATCAATACGTCCGCTCCCGCTGGAGCCGACCACCATCAAAAAAACCAGTACCAGACTCAGGCGGATGCAGACCTTCGTAAAACGCTGATCCGCCGGTGGCGTCAGACGCGTCCGCACCAGCATCCCGAGAGCCAGGGGCAAAAGGAGGCCGAGGCCGATATCAAAGAGAATCCCGGCCACCGGCATCGCAAATGCCGAGGGAAGCAGGTCCGCGGCAAAGAGCTGCAAAATGAGAGGCGTGGTCACCAGACAACCAATCGTCGAGAGTGCCGTCAGCGCGATGGAGAGCGCGTAATTCGCGCCGGTCAAATAACAGACCACGTTGGACAAGGTGCCGCCCGGGACAGCGGCGACCAGAATCAGACCGATCGTCTGCCCCGGAGAAAACCCGGCCCATGCAGCAACCGAGGCGCCCAAAACCGGCATCACCAGCAACTGGGCACCCATCCCCGCAAGCAAACCTCGAGGTGCCAGAAAGACCGCGGAGAGATCGCGAGGATGAAGGGTCGCCCCCATTCCCAACATCGCCAGAAACAGCTGCGAAAATGCCAACGGGTACTCGGCCTGCGTGTACCAATCCATCAACGACACCTCCCCCGCCCCTAGCTCTGTTTATTCACGCCTCGGCCAGCAGCCTGACCACCCAACCTTGCGCGACCGAATGGTCACGCGTTGCCACCGAGTCGCTTTGGGTCGATCGTTTTATGGCACGCGTCGGACTTGCAGGGAAAGCTCGGGGCGCTCCGGGGCTGGCCCGGTCCGTACCGGCACACCCACCCATACAAAGCCGATGATGGTTTCCTCTTTGGGGGATATGCCAAGGGCGTCGTAGGTCCGCGCATCCCGGATCACAGCCCCTGTCGACCATTTGCTGTGATAGCCGTCCGCAAAGACCGATAGCGTCAGATTCTGGATCGCCGAAGCGCAGGCCGCGTAATCCTCCTGCGATTGCATCGCATCCTCCGAAACAATCTGGCTCACGACCACCAGAGCCGGATGAAGCATTTTCCCGGCCATGCGCTCGCGCAGGGCCTCGCTGATCTCGGTTCCGGTCTTCGCGGCCTTGAGCTCGACTCCCAGTTCAAAAAGCGACTCGCGAGCTGTGGGCCCGGGCAAGGTAAACCTCCAGGGCCAGGTCATCCGATGGCAAGGGGCCATCTGCGCAGCTTCCAACCCCTTCAGAATCACGTCCTCGGGGACAGGTGAATCCTGCCACAAATGAGCTGTCCTGCGAGAATGAATGGCTTCCTGAATGTGCATCACGTCCCTCGTTTCGTTTCTACCATAAGGGGAGAACGCCGGTCTCGTCCAGTCGGGTCGCCAAGTTGTGCCGAGGTGGTGCTGTCGGCTATTCAGTGGGGGCGCACCAGAGGAGTCAAGATGGCAGAGGGTTCGATTGGAGTACTGCTGGGTTCGGATCTCGACCTGAAGCTGCAACTGCGGTGGGCGATACAGCTGGCCCAATCTCGCCGGAAGGACCTTCTGGTCTACCAGCAGGTGGCCCGGCAGGACGGCGACCCCGTCGAGCGCAACCTGACAGAGGAAGCCGACGGCGAAGGCGCGGATTCCATTCGAGAGATTATCGATCTCATCGCCTCGTCAGAGTCCCTTTGCGCGGGCGATCGCGAAAACGATACGGACCAGGAAGACACCGCCAACCCCGACCCGGCGGCCGCGCACATCGTTCATCTACGCCTCAAGCAACTCCCGCTCAAAAGCCTCACATCGTTTCGACAACTGCTGCTGGCGGATGTCAAAAAGGAAAAACTTTCGCTGGTCACGGCAGCACGCCAGGAACTGAACACCACCGACCCGGACTTCATCAAGGAGCGCCGGATTTTCCTGCGGTTCGCCCCATGCGAGGTGGTTTTCTGCTTCGGACTCGAAGAGGATAATCCGTTTTCCAGAATACTGGTTGGCACATCGACCGGCCCCCACGGCGTCTCTGCCTTGCGACTGGGAAAGGATCTCGCGGCGGACAACCCCCAACCCCTGACCGCTGTGCGGGTGAACCCCGGGATTGGCCCCGACTCCGAGCAGGTCGGCGAGCGACGACTCGACGCCCTCCTGAAAAAAGCGCTTGGCAAGGACCAGAAGGACGTCGACCGCCGGGTCGTCGTCGACGACCAGGCGGCACGGGGCATTCGTCAGGCATGGGAAAGTGGTTCCTTCGATCTGGTCATTCTGGGCGCATCGCGCCTCGGCCTTTTCGGCAGCCATATCGGAGGCGGGGTCGGCGCGCGCCTCTCTCGCGGGGAGACGCGCCCCACAGTCGCGATTGTCAGCTCCGGCTCACCGATTCGGAATCGTTTCCTCGGGATCACCGAAGGCTTTGTGGAGCGCATGGTCCCTCAAATCGACCGCGAAAATCGCGTCTCTCTGGTCGACCGGATCCAATCCTCTTCGCAATGGGATTTCGATTTTTTTGCCTTGATGTTCCTTTCGACGTTCATGGCGGCGATCGGACTGATTCAGGACTCCGCCGCGATTGTGATCGGCGCCATGCTGGTCGCGCCATTGATGACTCCGCTTCTCGGCCTGGGATTGGCATTGGTTCAGGGCAACCCGGTATTATCGCGCATTTCCCTGCGCTCGATCGGTTTTGGCGTCGTTGTCTCCTTGATCGTCGGCGTGCTTGTCGGCTTGGCCACGCCGGGATTCCAGGAACCAACGCGAGAGATGCTGGGGCGCGGCGGACCCGGATTGCTGGATCTCTTTGTGGCGTTTGCCGCAGGCCTGGCGGCCGCCTACGCTTCTTCCCGGCCTGGCCTTGTCGCCGCGCTTCCGGGCGTCGCGATCGCGGCAGCTCTGGTGCCCCCCATTGCCACTTCCGGACTCGCTCTGTCGCTGGGCAATTTCGATCTCGCTCTCAACTCCCTGCTGCTCTTCGCAATCAATATGTTCACCATCGTGCTGGCCTCCATGGCCAGCCTCTGGGCCGTCGGGCTGCGAAACATCAAGAAGGCCTCTCGCTGGCGGCTGCTGCTTGTCAATATTCTGATGCTCTCGGTTCTGGTCCTCGGCGCCTTTCTGAGCATCAAGCCCGATTCACGGGCGACCCCGAATCAACTTCCAGGCGAACTGATCCCTGCCCTCCGAGAAACCCTGGGTTCCGACTACCAATTGGAGAGCATCGCCGTAGCGTACGACGAGATCGGCATTCAGCTCAACGTTCGCGTGACGGGTACCCAATTAGCACCCGCCGGACTCGCCGCGGCAATTCGCTCGACGGCTCGCAGCTATGTCGGAACACCCGTCCGGGTTCGACTCGTCACCCAACTGCTTACGGTACAGCCCCCTGCAAAAGCGGAAGTGCCACCAAACCCGGATGTCCCGCGCAACGAGGCGCCTTGATGTCAGGGATCGCCTGGGCACTCGCCCCCCAAAGGCCGACGAAAGACCGGAATCGCCATCGCCTTGTATCCGCGATGGCTAAAGGCCACTATCACTCTGTCCACTCGGACCCGGCTTCAAGCCTCTCTCACCGCAGCAAACGATGCTGCTCCAAACAGGGTTAAGAAAATTGAATTGGTACAGAATCAAGACTTCGTTCATCGGACTCAAACGGCTCGCGACCCTGCCCGAGGAGGACAAGCAGGCCTGCGTCGATGCCTATAAATTCTTCCAACGCATGCAGGCCGGGGAGGAAACCGAGACCGCAGACGAGACCAAAGCTGTCGCGGACTACTACAAAGTCCTCAACAATATGCTGTCGATCTTCGATCTTGAAAAACTCTATATCCCTCCACAGCTCGATGAAAAGCTGGGGCTATACGGCAACCAGCTGCTGGTCGAAAAAGACATCCTTTCCGAGATGAACCTCAAAGACCCGACAAACTCTCACCTCCTGGATATGGGCTGTGGGCGCGGGCGAATTGCGCATCATTTTGCGACCATGACCGGGGGGCAGGTCTCCGGATACAATATTGATCCGAATCAGGTTGAAAACGGGATCGACTGGGCCGCCGAGTGCGATATGAGCGATCGCCTTCACTTCAAATTCGGCGATCACCACCAGCCGCTCGAATACGAGTCCGAAAGTTTTGACGGATGTTTTTCTTTTCAGGCGGTGTGGCCCTTCTTCAAAAAAGAAGAACTCGATGCGCACGCTCGCGAGATGTACCGCGTCCTGAAACCGGGGTCCCGCTACGCATGCTCCGAGTATCTGCTCACCCCCTATTTCGACTGGGACAATCCCGAGCACGCGAGGCTTCATAAACTCTTCTTGCCGACGCTGGCGGCCACGCAGTCGATGTATCCCGCTCACGTTTGCGAGGCTCTCGAACGAGCCGGCTTCCGGGTGATCCTCTCCGCTCCCTCCAAAAGCGAAGCATGGCCCTTATGCGAACAGAAGCGCGACCTGATCATGATGGGCCGACGGTTGATCCGGGGCCTCGAAGCAATTCGCATACTCCCGCCATGGGTTGAAGAATCGCTGGACCTGCTGCAAACCGGAGGGCAAGCGTGGACCGATGCAGAGAAAGCCAAGATCGCCGACTTGAACTGGCGAATCGTGGCCGAGAAGCCCTGACCTACCAAATCTGCCCGCCAGACAAAGCCCGCGACGAACCATGCCGCCGCAGGAGGGAGTCCTCGTCCTCCAGCCTTTCAGCCTGCAGGTGCTTGCCTGGCCTCCAACTCCAAGCGCGCCGCCGCGATCGCCGCCGCGTAGCTCTTGCGAGCATCAGGGTCCCACGACCGCGTCACCAGAAGCATGTCGGACTCGGGAGCTGTACTCGAGCCGTCGGGACCTTCCTTGGTGCTCAGAACTCTGAAAAACCCATGGGGGTCAATTGCTCCTGACTCGGGGGCAAAAACACCCCGTTGGACCAACGAGCCGTTGAGCAACAATTCGAGCCCGCAGGCCAATGGCACTCCGGTCACAAAACCCATTCCGACCTCCCCGATATCCCCCATAGTGACGGCTGCCGATGCGGGCATCCCTTCCCTGGTTCCCACCGCAAGGCCAAAGACAGCGGGGAGTCGATCGGCGCTCAGCACGGGCTCAGCGCTCCCGCCACCTGCGAGGCCTTCCAGCCAGCCGAGCAGGGCTGCCCCTCGAGATATCGAGAGCCATCCGCGTTCCACAAGACCTCGCAGGCCCTTGAGGACCAACAAATGGCCCTCCACGCCATGGGTAAGGTTCAGCGAAGTTCGGATCTCCGGATAGTGATGGGGAAAAGTGACAGCCTCCGGGTGACCGAAAATATAGGCCACCCGGCGACCAATCCCGGGGTAATCGATCTCGACGGTATCCAACGGTCGCGCCATCTCTACCGCACCTTCGCGTTGCACGCGGACAACGCCGGTCAATTGCTGGATTCCGTGGACCATCGCGGCATTCACGCCATCCTGCGAACTTTCGTCCTCTGGTACCGCACCTGACATATCCCAACCGGTGTAAAGCTCCTCGACCGAATCCAGTTCGCGCATGGCAGCGAGGCCCAACAGGTTACTGAGTCCGGGGCTGGCGCCCAGACCGATCACGGCCGTAATCCCCGCTTCCCGAGCAGCGGCATCCAGCGCAAACATCTCGAGAGTTGGTTCCCAATCATCGCAAATATCCAGATAATGACAGCCCGATTCGATCGCGGCCTGCAGGATGGGAACAGCGAGCCTGAAAAAGGGGCCCGTCGTGTTGAGAACGACATCGACTTCGCGCATCGCCGCGCGCAGCGCACCCGGATCCATCACATCCAGACCAATCCCCGTGGCCTTCCCCGACAAGGTCGCCGCAAAAGCCTGCGCAGAAGATGCCTGCAGGTCAGCCACCACAATCGAATCAACGCCCGGAATTGTAACTGCCGCGCGGACCGCGAACCGCCCCATCCCGCCGCTCCCGCCCAGTGCCAAAACTCTCATTTTCGAACCCTCCGGGGGGTCAGCTAGCATGGGCGATGTTGCGGTTACAGCGCCCGGACGTCTGCAGGACGGATTTGCAGGAAAACCCGGACGATCAGAAGCCCGGCCGTGACGAGAGGCGCAAAAGTTGAAACAACCACGGGCCGCCGGCAGCCAGAAAGCTGCCGAGAATCGTCAGCTCGAGAGCAACGACCGGCATCCCCATCCAACCCTCGGGAATGCCCGCCTGGCCGACCAAAACGAGGAAGAGGAGAAGCACCGGAATCCCGATCAGAAAACGCGCGCCGCGCTGCCACACGGGACCGTCCCCGCGAAAGCCTAATAGATGCAGGCCGAGGACAGCGCCGAACCCACCACCCAGAACAAACCCCGCAGCTCCTGCCCCTGGAACATTAAGCTCCCGGGCCACGACCTGCGTTGCCAAAAAGGCCCCTGCACTCGCCAACGTCACCAAACCCAATTGCCGGCCTCGAGAAAGAGCACCCAGCCACGCCTCACCCTCCGCTCGGTAGAGTCGATAAAGCCAAAGAGTCACCCCGCCAAGGAACCAGCCTGCCAAGACATCGGTCGGAAAATGAACGCCCAGAACCAGACGCGACAATCCCATCAGGAACATCATCGCAAAAGCAAGGATCCAGAAGGGCTTCCGGTCGATCCAATCGGCAAGCACACCCCAAAAAACGACCGCGAGTTGGGCATGGCCGCTGGGCAACCCGTAACCGATCTCTCCGGACGAAACGATTCGGGCATCCAACTCGAATGGACGAGGTGCCGCAAAGGCCTCTTTCAAAATAGAATTCAGAATCAGTGTTGCCGTGAGCAACAGCAAAAGACGCAGCCCCATCCGGTAGTCGACGCTCCAGAGCAACGCCGGCACCATATATAGGTAGTAAGATCCCCCAAAGTTCGTAAAGACGTCCCAGAAGAAATAGGATCTGTCCGTCTGGAACTGCTGCAACCAGAGAATATTCTCGATACCCGCTTCTAGAATTCCATTCAAAATCAGCGCCCAGCCTTTGTCGTTCGTAAATCAGAAACTGGGTCTGGCGGCAAAAGCCAACGGAGGCGGGGCCGAAACCAAAAGCCCGTAAAAAAGCAAAGCTCTGGATTGCCCCAAAAGAGTCCTTCTGACTATTCTGGTTTGCCCAACCCGGAAGCCTATGCGAAATAGCTGCCTCAAGATCCCCGCAACACTCACCTGCCTCGCACTCATCGAGATCGGGGCAGGGATGGCCCATGCGCAGCCGGGGCCCGACCAATGTTCGACAGCGCAAGAAGCCAAGGCCGCTGTTCACGCGGTCATCAATCACCTCAGCCACCCCACAACGCCCAAGCCGGCGATCGAGGATTCGCTCTCCGGTCTGGCCTGCGCGCAATCTCGGGGTGCGGAGCTACTGGCGCTGCTGGAACCCTTCCCGCCCGATGCGTCGCTGTCACCACAATTGCTTCGTTGCTCGGGGGAAACCAACCGAGCCGCAACCAGGTATCTAAAGGTGCGGCAAAGCGAGCGAGCCCGAGGCGTTCGACGCGCCCGCGGCGGGCGCTTGTTTCGGCGGCCAGCCCGGGCGTGCCAATCCGTGGCAGCTGACGACCCCGGCCTGCAACAGGGTTCTCCGTGGGGCGAGTGCCTGAACTTTCAGAACGACCGCTTGGACAGCATTTTTTTGGCCCGATGCCTGCGTGCACATACCGAGAGTTTTGTCGCTGACATCTGGCCCACGGCGCTGGCGCCCAACGTCGTCCTGGTGATCGCGGACGATATGCGCAAAGACTCGCTCCCCTGGATGCCCAAGACCCTGTCCGCAATCGCGCAAAATGGCGTTAATTTCACCAACGCATTTTCAAC
>Ga0055584_100004223_pt1 | contig 14105 bp, 15 predicted proteins | sample OSDHelmetaG_FD_58716 | JGI IMG/M metagenome (GOLD analysis project Ga0055584, IMG submission 58716) | Pelagic marine sediment microbial communities from the LTER site Helgoland, North Sea, for post-phytoplankton bloom and carbon turnover... | ecosystem: Environmental > Aquatic > Marine >... | reverse complement strand
CCAAACTGGTTTTATACCAGAGACTATAGGGATTTGGCGGCCAATTTAACTTGACATTTAATTGGATTTGCAAAATCCGTCAAAGATTTAGAAGACTATTAGGATCGAGTTTGAAATTTAAATTGAATTGTCCAATTAAAATATTTACATACCTAACAGCGTGGGCGAAGCACGGGTTATGGACCCACCATTTTGGCGCTGGGTGGTTGCAATTTTATTCGCGGAACAGGGATGAAGAGAATGTGTTTTTTCGACCGGTGTATTTAAGTTACTGTTTAAGTTACTTTGCCGTGCCTTCCAAAAGCCACGATGGCTGCTTTTGCGTGGAGCGTGGCCGTGCCCGCCTCTCTGTACGTCACACGGTCGCTCGGCACTACGGTCAACCAGAGTCTGCTTCGAAACCCGGCACCCAAGCCGTTGGACGCGTCCATCGACACGGACGGTGCCATCGCCTCCGCCGAGGCGGCGCTGCGACTAATCCCTGTATCTCCGACGGCCAAGCACTTGCGTTCCCTCGTAGAGTCGAGCGCAGAGCGGCTGCGGGACTTAGTAGCGGCGGCCAAGGAGCGCCAGGAGCGCACGTCGTTTTCTCGCATGTTCCGCGCGCCCTGCTTTCGGGAGGAGAACTCCAGGCTTCGCGCCGAAACCGATACGTTGAAATCACGAGTGCATTTGTTTCTCAGCGTCATGTCCATCCTGCCGGCGGCGTCCGACTACTACAACTACCGCGAGGGCAGCGGCGAGGAGGTGCTCACGAGAGAGACTGTGAAGGCGCAGTCCAAAAAGCTTGCGAGCGTGAACAAGAGGAGAGAAAGGGCAAGAGCCAGTTTCGTGCGCACTTTCGCGCGCACCATAGAGGCGGATGAGGAGCTGGCAAAGTCGGGCGAGATGGACGGCGAAAGTTTCACTGACAGTAATTAAAGTAAAGTCTTAAAAAAAGGGAAAGTTGCGCTTTCATTTATCATTCGGCCACTCTGTACGGCAACATACTTGCACCCAGAAAGTTACATTTGCGATTTTAAGTTTGTGGTGGTGTGCTTATGTACTGTGTTTTGTTCGGATCATGTTTAATCCTGGGTGTCGTTATTTTTGATTTTGGGAGATGAAGACGAAGGCGGCCACGACGACGGCCACGAGCACCGCTGCCCCGCACAGAATCATAAGAGTGAGCATGAGACACCACAGGCGCTTGGAGTGCGTGTCCTCCGCGCGCTCGCACGTGCGCTCAAACCTGCTTTGGCGATTGAGCGCTCGCAGCCTGTACTCCCACTCCACTTCGGAGGTAGATCGCGCGGCAATGGGTATGCCTGCAGAGGGTGCAAATGCTGGGCTCAGCGTAGCCGCACGAGCCGCAGGAGCCGCAGGAGCCGCAGGAGCCACGGGAGGCAACCAGTCGTCCATGATGTTTTCTTTCCATGAAGGGCTTGCGCGTTTGCCCTCTTGCCTATAAATAGTTCTTTGTAAATTCAAAGAGACAGTGATCATGCCGGCTCGCCACTCGAAGAAAAAGCCATGCTGGGCAGCGTTGTTCTCCGCCCTTCCGGCGCCTCCTCTGCCTCGCACGGACTTGCAGTGGTTGCTTGTTGCGCTGGCCCTGACGCTGGCCACCTGCGTGGCGCTCTCTCCGTCTGCCAACCTGCGAGCAGACTTGATGTTTGTGGCCCCTTCGCGCGCCGATTTAATGCTGCCGGCGCGCAACCCCTCCGCGCACTTGGATCGAGGCTACCGCCGCGACGTGCTAGACCGCCTCGCCACGCTTGCTCCGCTGCACTGCGGTGAGGGCGGCGAGGCGAGATCCGCTCTTTTTGCCCAGAACTTTTTGCTGCGCAACTCTGCGGGCGAGGAGTCTCCCGTAGACGCCAGCGTGGTGCACTTCTGCGGCAACCCGGGCGAGACCATGGTGTCTCTTCAGTTTGAGCCCCTCCCCGGAGCATTAGAAGTCACCTGCGCAGAGGAGTACGTGGATTTTGCCGAAAAAGCTCGTCCGTCGCAGGGATTTCTCAGCTACGCGCGCGTAGAGGACGACTATCGTCGCGTCCGGCGCGCCGCTCGCAACCCAGGCGAGGCTTGCCTCGCGCAGCACGCCGTCGAGATACTGGGGTCCGCGTGGAAACCGTAAAGAACTCGTTACGAAAAACCTTGAAGCTTGCAAGGCACTATTTACACGCTACCGCGCCTTTCTACGAAAGAAACATGGCCGACGCGTCGGCAGAAGATCTCACTCCGGTGGAGCCTAGACCGAATCTTCCGGGCGACGTGGCGCTCTCGCGAGTATCCTGTCCCGTGTGCAAGCAGAGTATTCCAGAAGGCACGTTCAATGTTCCCGGAGGGCACCAGTGCGGGGCAGTGAAGGAGGCGAACAGAGACTTTCTGTTGATGTACCAGTGCGTGCGCTGTGGGGACGTTTTCACGGGCATGTCCAACATCGGCAACTGGCAGTGCATGGAACACCCCGGTAAGTACACTGCAGACGGTTACGCGTGCTGCGGTCGCAAAAAGATAGATCCCAGTAACCCTGCTGTGCACAACATGGTGTGGTCGCGACGGGGCATTCCCTACCCGGACTCGATCGACGCCCCGCCTTGCACTCCCTGCGACCACCTGCACCACAGCATCCCTGATAGTACGAACGCGATGAAGAACAGTCTTGACGTGCAAAGAGATCTACCGGACCAAGTGTTTGCCAATCTGACGCCAATGGCTGCGAATCGGAGGGGCTTTCAAATCGTTGGACCAGCCGGCAACAGAGCCGCCGTGCTTGTGGGGCGAGACAAATGTCCGACGGAGAAAAAAGGCGGGTTTCTTTCGTAACTCGTCGTGACTCGTCGTGACTTGCCGTGACTCGTCGTGACTCATCACGGTTCTGCGATGCCGTCAAAGCTGGCCGAGTCGAGTCGAAACGGCGCCGCCGAGGCGCTCAGCGCGAGCTCCGGGGCAAGCTGCGGCGCCACGCGGCTAAAGGCGACCGGAGAAGAGTCCGCTGCCTCTGCCGCGTCCTCAACTCCGCAGCAGAGGCAAACGCGCTCGCGCAGGCGCTGTATGCGAGACACGAGGGTGACGTCTTGGGCGTACGTGCGCTCGAGCACGTGAAGCCCGCGCAGAGAGTCGGTCATGCGCTGCAGCAGCTGGCGCTCTGTGGCTTTGGCGACGTCTCCCTCTTCTCTGCCCAAGTGAGCAATTTCGGTCATACCGGCGTTGTACACGTCAAGCACTGCGCGGAAATCCGAATGCCTTGAGCTGCCGTCCCACCAACGAAGCAGAGTTTCCGGCATGGACAGTGAGAATCGGCCGTCGCGGCGGTGGTAGAGCTGAAAGAAGCGGCCGTGCCGCACTCGCAGCTTCTCTCCAAGTTGAAGCTTTCCCAGCACGGACAAGTTGACCATGACGGTCTCGGACATACTGCGGCGCGCTTTCACAGTTGTACCCAGTTTATCATATATACACAGAGAGTCTACAAAGCAAAAAAAAGGATGTTTTCTATTCTAGTACGTTATCGAATCCCGATGTACTGCCGGAACAGCGCGGGGGTCCAACTCTGCGGTTCGTTGAAGATAGGGTACTTGTTGACTTTGGAACAGTCGGTGGAGTTGAGAAAGGCACAAACCCAGCGCAAATTCCCCTTCACGTGTCCCTTCGCGGGCACAATGGCGTCTAGCGAGGGCTGGAAGGCTAGGGAATCGGTTTGCGCATGATCCGACAGCAAAATATTCGAGATCGCGCACCGCGCGCGATGCTCCATAAGCAGCCCGTAGCCGTGCTGGAAAAACGCGCGGCTGTTCTCAAACTGCGCGCGGGTCGCCTCATCTTTCCAGTAAATGTTGTTGCACGCCGCGTACACGACGTTGTTTTTGTTTTTCCCACGAACATATGCCTTTGTCTCGCGCTTCAGAATTTGTTCAATTTCCGCCTCGGCGACCGGCGCCACGACTCTCGCCCTCAATTCGGCGGACGTCTTCTTGCCCCACCGGCTTACAATGCTGGCGCAGTTGTTGATGCCGAGCACCACAAAGGACAGGTTCTCGAGCGAATTGCGGATGAAATGCGGGCGAGTGTTATCTATGCGGTCCAGCGACAGTTGGAAGAGCGTGTGCGTGCGCAGTTTTAACCCGTTGGGTACGCACCCTCCAGCATCATCTAACACGCCCATACTGAGCCACTTCCCGTACACCATCTTGGCAAGGGCGTGTCTTTTCGCGTTGCAATTTTGCGCCTCGAGTTCGGCGAGATCCCCCAACGTCCACCTGAGCTTTCGGCACATATCAGCTACAATGCAATTCCTCACCTTAGTTTTGACAAAACTCCAACCGTGGGGGTCGTCTGGAAAGGGGCACGACAGACGACGCGTTTTTTTGGGCTGGGCGTATTTGGGATGCCTGGCGCGAATGTGACGGGGCAAATAACCTTTGTGAAGGCGCTTGTGGCAGTGCGGGCACGCGATTTTCTTACCCCTCCTTGGTCTCGCCACGTGCTGTTTCATTGAGCTTGGATTCGGCGTGACGTAGCCGCACGCGGGTTTGCCGCAAACCCCGTCGCAACTGAATAGCCGACGGGACTGACCCTTGCATGCTGTGCAGAGTTTTGAGGCTTTAACCATGGCGTTGAGCTCTTAGGAGCCCGCATATGGCACATATATAGGTCCTAAGCGTTAATTTGGGGGTGTGTTGAAAGTCGAAATAAAAAAATGTTTTCAGTACTTTAAGTTATTCGCGCATCTTCGTCGTCTACGTTGTCTCTTTTCTTTCTGCACAATGTGCAGCGTCTGGTAGCCACGAAGCAGACGGCTGTGGCCAGGCTGCCGATGGAGAAGCCGATCAGCATGAAGATGACGTCGTTGACGCCCATCGTCACGCTCCACGCTTGCCATGCGCCTGCGCCTCCCTCTGTGCTCAAAGCCGTTTGATTAGAAGCGGCGGTGGCGTTCATGTCTTGTCCGTTGGCTGGCCGCCACACGGCAAGGATATAGGTTACTTTTCCTCCTCGCACTCCTCCACCTCGTACTTTACTCTTACAAGATTCGTTGCGGCGCTCGCGTAGTCCACGCGCATCGGGCGCTGCAGCAAATTTTGATCCGCGACGACCCCCGTGCCGATGGCGAGTAGACCACCTGAACCTCCGTTTGTCTGGGGTGGAAGCATTGGCGGGCGCCAGACTGGGATGTCCCCTCCCTCGTCTTGCGGCTGCGCGTGCCAGGGTGTTGGCAACTCCCCAGCGGTCTTGAGAATGTTTTCTACATCTTTGCACGCTTTCGTTGTATTGGCCACTTTCTTTTCAAAATCGTCTCGCCTTTTATCCACTTCCCCACTCTCTTTGGTGGAGGGCAACCACGAAACAGAAGATCCAAGCATACCAAAAGCCAATCGTGCGAGCGAAACGATAGATTTCACTCCGTCCTGAAGCATGTCTTTGAACAGTTCAAACAGTTGAACCACTTGTTTTCCGATTTTTAATTTGCCAATGTACGCCGCAAACGAGACAAACGCTAGGCTAATTTTGTCGTACATTGCCATTAGTTTTTGTGAGATAGACTCCGTTTCCATTGTGTAAATCTCACTCGCTGTAACATTGGAACCGTAGCAGCGGTCCGTGGTAAACGTGATGGGCGTGTTCTCATTCTTACACTGTTCCAAAAGCCTCATCTTTGACTCGATATCGCTGCACGTGTTATCGGCGCCAAGCAAATTTACGTACCCTTCCGCCACGTTGTAACACTGTTGTGCCAGTTCGCGGTAAGTACGTTGTCCACGCCGAAATCTAAAATATTTACTAGGTTTTACTTCATCGCTGAACTCGTCGAGCCCTGGCATGCTCATCCAGTCTTGGCACGTCTGCAGGAGATTCTGCACCTTTTCTTGACTAAATTGTGCTGCCTCTTCGTGTATTTTTTGGCACATGGATGATACGTGCTCAAACACCTGTTGCTTTACTTTAGGCACGAGCAAACGGATCGCTTCGTTGCTTTTTTTATTTACGACGTCTTCCGAGCAGATGTCCCCGCAACTGCTCAAGTATTCTTTGGCCGCCGCGAACACGTCTGCTGCGGTCGCACCGGCTTTGCTCCCTATGCTGCTCAGCGAATCAATCAGTTGTTGATCTGGCAATGGTGCCCCGCCGTCGTACATTGCAATTGAGTAATCTTTGAGCGCTTCAATGTGAGCTTGATGAACAAAAACTGTCTTCGTGTTTGGTCCTAACGAAGTGGCAAACGATCCTACGCCTTCTGAAAATGAATGAATGAAGTCTGCTGTGGCGGACGTACCATTGCCCTTGATCCATTCAGGCAGCCAATTTACCGTTTGAATAATCGATGAATCATTCAAAGCGCCCTCCGCGTGTGTCAGTACGTTTCGGAAAGCGATAGGATACTTTAAGATCCCAACAGAATTGTATTTGTCCGAGGCAAAAGCTTCTGCTACAGCTTCGAGGGCTTGTTCTGCGGATTCGACAATATTGTCTGTGTTTTGGTATGGTGGTGGATATGTGCGATAGCCAAGGTATCGCTTTCCGCCTTCTATATATCCTTCACTCTCCAATTGTGCGTTGTCGTGCATGTGCCATTGCCTAAGACTGTTTCTTATGGAGGACAAGTCAAACTGCTTCTTACCGAACTGCTTATCACTTCCTAAGTTGATGAAGTCGTCCCCTTCCACGACAACACCAATAAAGTCATTATAACTATTCCACACCCATCTGATTGCACTTACTGAAGTGCCAAGCAACATTGCTCTCCAATGAAAACTGTACGGTGTAGGGGTTTTTACCTTTGCAGACAGCCATTGTCGCCACGAGGGAGCCATTTGGAAAGGATCAATCTGTGCGTCTTGCACGGCCCTTTCGAAGATCTTTAAGAATCCTCCACTTTCGTAAAATTCTTGCGCGTCCTGCGTAACAATTTGCCCTGAGAAGCTTTTTAAAGTTACTGTTTGCAGTACCTGATCTTCCGACGGCGTCGTCTTCGTGGAATCTACGTCTTTTAAGTAGTGCAACACAACACCATTCTCTAACGTGAGCGCCGACCCGTTCTTGTCGTACTCTATGTGATTGGCGTCTTGAATGCCTACTTTTAATTGATGACGGTGGTCGTTTAGACTTTTAAAAGTTTTTTGGATGGCTTTCAACTTTTTTTCGTCAACTTTTATGTTGCCGGTGGAGGTGTCTTTGTAGACGCACTGACTAATGTTCCTTCGACAGCCATCCATGACTCCAAGACAACCCCATCGCAGTATTTCTTGGTAAAGCGGTATGGCAAGAAGAAGGTACTCTGGCTGACAAGCTCGCCCAAACAATTCGTAAAACAAGTCCGTGCCTAATTTGGCTGTCAAAAGGCTGATGGTGTGCCATAAGATGGAAAAAGGGTCGGTCTGGTAAATACTCTTTGCGTAAGCACATGTACCACCAAATCGCGCAGAAAACAAAATTCCAAACACAGCCGCGAGGTATGCTTTACTGTTTCCCAGAGTAAATGTTTGAATATCTGTTCCTGCACTGTCGCCGCTCATCTTTACTTTGTGCACAGCTCCAAGTAAACCGCCCACCGCTGGAAATTGACTTAATAAAGCTGACACGGCTTCTTCGCCTCTTTTTAGGACTTGCGTATCTAAAAGTCCGGTCTCCGCCACATGAACACTTCCTAATGTTTGTACGATTTCGGGAAAAATCACATCAACATCTTCTGGTAATTTGAAGAAAAATGTGACGGCATTCAACGATCTGTTCACCATACGTTGAACATAACGGTTATTCTTAATTAGTTTCAATAGATCATTATGTCCCACGTTTCCCTGCGCGGCTTCAGCCGCATATTTTACAATGTCATTATTGTTACTCTGTGCAAGCAAACGGACATCTGCAAGTTGACGAGCCATGTCGTCTGGGAGTCCAAATTGGACTCCAAGATCTAGAAGTTCTTTATAGAGTTTCTCTATCTCTGGCGCAATCCCTTTTTGCTGATCGATGGCAACTCGAATAGCATTTTCGTTTTGTGTTAAGTCATTGCGAAGATCTTCCGGTGGACTCCACCATTTTTTTAATATGCTTATCTTATTTATATTCTCTTGTGCCTTGCGTATTCGTTCCGTTGAGTCTTCGATTATTTTGTTTTGTTTAGCCCAGTCTTGAACCAGTCTGTTTATCTCGTTTACATTCTCGAAGTGTTGTATATAAAGTTTTCGATGTTCTGGTAACATAGCATCCCGTAACGTTTTGCTGTCCCACCCTTGCGACATTTCAAGAGGCGTCGGCTTTCCTGTAATAGTGATCATAAGACCATTGTGCTCTATAGAAGGAGCTGGTTTGCGAGGCTCGGTAAACTCAGTAGGCGGAGCTACGAGCGAATCGTCTCTATTAAATGCTGAAAGCGCTGCTGGCGAACCAGGCGTGTCTGGCGGTGATGTATTGGAAGACGCTGTCTCGCGGGCCACGAACGCATGGACTTGCGGTCTGAGAGCCTCAACGACTTTCTCCGTCTCGCGAATGTTCTTCTGTACCTCTTCAAGTTGCCGTGTAGTATTTTGTAGGGCTTTTTCTAATTTCCGTATCACCTCCGCGCGATTCTTCATTCTTTGGACGAGCGTCTCCCTGTCCATGGTTGCAAACTTTTTGCGGAAACCCCGGGTCTTTTCTTGAACACCACGCTCACTTTTCTCCTCTTCTTTCTCCGCACTGATTTTAAATATACTACAAATAATTTTCGTCCAAAACGGCCACGCCGCTCACGCACCAGCCCGCCACGCGCCGGGACGTGCGCGTAATTCCCATGCTGTTAAAAGCTTTTACAAGACTTTTCCGAACCGGCATACCCTCCGCTATGGCGCGAGACTTCACGCGCTGAGCAAAATTCAACATATCCTCCGTGGAGCGGATCCCGTGCTGTATGAGCTGTGTCTGGCCGTAAAGCCCCACGCCGGGCACAGTGGTAAGAGGGGTTTGCCACCAGTTGAACAGCGCTCCGCAGATGCGAGGGTACGTGTTCAGCGCCGCGTGCAGCGTTTTTGCGTCGGGCAAAGCGTCGTGCGCTCTTCCCGAAACAGCTAAAGCTCCGACTGTTTTTGCAATTTCTCCAAGAGTGTAACCCACTGTGCCGTCCGCGCGCAGAGGCGGCAGCACCTGCCTGAAGAACAGCAGGCTGTCGAAGAATCGCCACGCCGGTGGAAACGGTACGCTGCACTTCCGCAGAGCGCTCTTTAGCACGGGGAGATCGGCTCGAAAACACCCGTGCGCGATGAATATGGCAGGGCGCGGCGCGCTAGGCGCAAGAGTCAGCATGTGCGTGGGTCGCGGCATGCACCCGCGCACAAAGCCGACGAGCTTTGCAAAGGCGACGTCAAGAGCCACCGCCTGATTTCGTCTGAGCCAGGAGCGCGTAACTTTTCGACAGCCGTCGTACGTGTGGTAGGCGCGCAGCTGGGAAGCGGCGACGGCAGGGTTGACAACGACGGAAAACTCTCTTTTCGTGGCACAGTGCACGGCTGCGATAGAGTATATGCGCGTATGGCGCAAATCCTTCGTGAGATCTCCCAGCCACTCCATATCAAAGCAGAAAAGACGCGCGTCTCCCGCCATGGACAAAAACTCAAGAGACATGGCGGTACGCTTCGTGAGTCTTCATTTGCAAAGTATATATGCAGCAGAGAGCGGCGTCTAAATACAAATGAAGTAATATTTTGATGTCTCGGATCAGCGTCTGTTTTATTATCGTTGCAGTACTCCTCGCCGTGGTTGGCGTGCCGCTTTTGGTTGCTGTGGCTCGGAAGAGTGTTTTGCAGCAGCACACAGAGAAAGTCGTTGTTGTCGGCATTGACGGTCTTGGTACTAAAAACATCGCTTCAACGGACACACCGAACTTTGACTTGTTAAAGCTCAACGGCAAGTACACGAGAGCGACGATTGATCCAAACTCCTACTCTTCTGGTCCTAACTGGGCGGGCATGCTGACAGGGCACACCTCTGAGACTTCGGGCGTATCTGACAACGCGTGCGTGAAACCCAAACACGAAACTCTTTTCGACATAGTGCCTACTGCGGTGTTTTCGCAGTGGGAAACAATCAAGTGCTATTCCGACAATATTGCCAGGTATACCAAAGATACAAGCTACTACGAACAAAACCTGAACACGGCGTCTATCCTAGACATTATGACAGGTAACGAGTCGCTCGTGTTTGTACACATTGATGTGCTTGACTACGAGAGCCACAAAAACGGCGCTTCCAGTTCACCCTACAAGAGGGCGCTTCAAGAAATAGACAAGACGCTTCTTCCGATCGTCGTTGATTACGTAGACAACCACAACGCAACTTTGATACTCTCGGCGGACCACGGGTCTGACTTGAAGTCTACTGGGCACTCTTGGGACACCGTGCCGCTAATCTTTTACGGCAGCGGAGTCGACGAAGTCAATCTCCCAGTGCTGGCGGAAAGTCGCGATGTGTACTATTACGTGCGTTTTTTACTTGGCCAGTAGTTTTTTTCGAGGGTATAAGAAGGGGCAGGACTCGTGCTACGCACCTCGCCTTTTAAGATGGATGCCTCACATAGTCTGCAAAGTGCCGTGGTCAAATCCGTGTTGCTCTTCGTTGTCTTGCACACGTCGCTCCTCTTGCTCGCCGACGAACCTTTGAATGCGTACTCCAAGTGGGCCGAGGTGCTGACTCACCTGTTCGCGCTTCCCGCTGTCTTTCGAAGCAAGTTGATGCGCGAGCAGATACTTGTCGCCACTCTCGTCAGCGTCGTCTACCACTCCGTGCGCAACTTTACCGACATAGACTACAACGGCATTCAGCGCTTGGACCACGCCATGAGCACGGCGCTCATTGCGACCGTGTTTTTAAAGTACTTTGCGCACATTTCGCACGTGCTCGGCATCATTGTGCTCATGGCAGCCTCCGCCGCCTCGTTTGACTTTGGCAACGTGCTTGCAGGCGCCACGACTGCGGCAATCTTAGTGGCTATCATTGCGGTCCCTTACTTGGACAAAGCCGCCTACCAAATCATGGCGTTTCTCGTCTCGTGCCTGAGTCTTGGAGGCGTGGCGCCTAAAGTAGAGGATCTCGCGTACACGATCGAAAAGCGACGTCACCTGTTCGTTGCATTTGCTCTGCAGGTGCTGTCGGTCGTTTTCTACTACGTTGGAGACAGCGTGGACCGCCTGTTCCACTGGAGCCACTGCCTGTGGCACGTTTTTGCGTACACGTGCCTTTATGTACTGGTGGGCATTATCAGCGACAAAGAGAAGACGGAAGCGGGGGCAACAACAACCACCCTGGCTGATGCTCGACCCCCTTCTCGCCCCTCACGCAAAGCTTTTACGCCGATCGGCAAGCCGGAGGTTGCCTCCCGCCGCGACGTCCGCTACCTTTAGTTTGGGTACGACGTCGTCGTAGTCGTACCACTCGTCCTCTGCGCGGCCCAACGCTTGCTGGCTGCGGCGCCATTTCGGCGCAAGCACGCAAAGGTGGAAACATGCGAGGCTCAAGCACACCGCGCCCGCCGAGAGCAGCAGACTGACCCCGAGATGCAACCACGGCATAACAGTGTCTTTGCAGAAGAAGGCACAGTATATATAGAAGCAAGCACGCTCTGTCGAAAACAGTCGACGCTTGCCATGCCGTCTGTAAACGTAGATCAAATGTGGACACGAGCTGGTGCACACGTTAAAGTGGTTGTTCAGTGCCCTCACGCCGTACACACGGCGAGCACGGTGACAAAAATCCCCGTGGGCTACCGCGTCGCGGCGGACTTGACGAATTTGGGGCTGCCAGTGCAGTGCGACTCTATCCAAGCCGCCATCCTTGCGGAATTTCGTTTTTTTGCGGAAAGACAGCGCCGTCGCGACTCGGGCAAACCACCGTCCGAGCGGCGCGAGATTACGGGCCAAATTTTCGTAGAGAAACTAGGCTACACCGTTTCCCGAGGCATTCTGCGCAGCGTGTTTTCCGAGCGCAACCCGCAACTGTTCTGCGAGTTCATGCGGATGGGGCCCAGCACCGACCCTGAAAATTATGACACCATTTTGCATGAACCGTTTACCAGCACAAAGAACGGCGTGTTCCCGGCCAACATGATCACGAATGCTCAAGTCAAGGCAATTTTAAAGGACCACAGGCGCGAACTGAGCGCGAAAATGACTGTGGGGCAGCAGTACTCTCTGCTGCACACGCAGCAGAAAATGCAGCGCGAGGAAGCCGAGACAAGGAGAAAAATGAAAGCGGACGCCGAGCGCCAAAAGTTGATAACTGAGCGGGGTATCCCGACGCCCAGCCCGCACACCGCGGCGTTCCAAACACCTGTCGCGCAACCACAAACCGCTTTGCCGACAACGGGTAGATACCGTGGAGGTACTAAACAGAAAATTGATCTGCACAGCGAGACGCCTCTGGTCTCCCTCGGCGGGGGCAACTCCGTCGTGGTACCGCTGGGGTTGCCCGTGGGCGCACCGGCGAGCGCGCCTGCGAGCGTCGCCGCCATGTCCGTCGTGGTGTCTGCGCCCGCCGCGACCAACCTCGTGCTGGCGGGGGGCATGACGTCTAAAAGCAAGGCGACGAGATTGAAGAAAACAGCTGCAAAAACGGCAAAAAAAACAGCAATCCGCTTGCAAGCGCGCAAGAAGACAAAGACAGCGCCTGCTGTCGTAAACAAGACAACGCCCGCTTTGCCACGGCCAAGGCTGATGATGCTGGAGGGCGACGACGTCCCACCACCCCCAAAGCTGGTGCGCCAGACGAACGGGGTGGCGCTGGAGACAATTGGAGACGCGCCAACACGCGCGCCGCCAAACGCACCCGCAGCAGCGACGGCAAAGAAGCGGCGGTCAAGGGCAACGCGCAAAAAGAAAGAGGGCACGAAAAAACGAAAGACGGCTAAAAGTAAAGCATAAAACAAGAATACTACCTATTTTTCATTACAACTCTGTTCTATTGGTCAGGGCGGCGGCGGCGGTTTTAAGGTACTCTTGCACAGCCTCCACGGTCCACTCCCCGCCAAACTCCTCCACCCACTCCTCCCTGTTGACCCACAGCCGCATCAACAGCACCACTGTGCCCGCCTCCGCAACTTTTAGAGACGCCACCAGGCACGGCACGCAGTACTTGAACTGCAGCTGCGCCAGCGCCAGCGCGCACACGAACAGGCAGATCCACGGCAGCTCCTCCAACATGTTGTAACCAGTGAACCAGCGTTTGCTAGCTTAATAGTCGACCACTTTACTGCTCCAATTCACGCACTCTACGTTCCAATCGGTTAATCGTCTCTTTTAGCTGGTAAATGCAAGCAAAAGCGGCGTTCAAACGACTTGCCACACAGTCTGTTACCATGCCCTCCTTGTAAGGCAACGCAGGACTTGTACCATAATTACCAAGGATGGGGTTCAAAGTGTCGTAAATATCTTGATTATCTTTGGACACGAAAATTTTTGGCTTGTCTTGAGCAGCTAGACGGGACATGATTAACAAAAAAGAAGAGTTGCAGACTATTTTTATTGGGCGCTTTATATACTCTTAATACTCCGCCAGTGTCGGCGTCGGTATCTGCCAGCGTGCTGGCTGGTGACTGATATATACTCCCCCGAAAATGAATACTCGCGTTTTAAAAGCGTAATTTGACATCGTGCCAGTTCCATGCTGCATCTACAGTTTTTATCTTGCCTAGAGATTTTACGAGTTCACTGCTGAACAGTGCAATTTCAAACTCGGGATCAGCTTCCAAAAATTTCTTTGCCTGCACTGCCGGGCGTTGGTCACCCCAAACACCAGCACGCCAGCCTTGTGCCCCCACCTCTTCACATACTTGTTGAAGAATAGTCTCGTAAGAATGGTACCCTGCGACATCGTTATCCTCGTCTCCTCCCCAAATTCTTGATCTCCATCGTTTGTTGAAATTCACAATAGTAATGGGTTCCGACACAACGTATTTGTACAACCCACCGTGTTCGTATCCTGTGGACGCTGTTCCTCTAAATTTAAAGGTAGAGCGTTCGGCATAAAAACGATGGTCGCCTATTTTGGGCCCTTCGTTGTCATTGCGCATTCGATACATAGTGTCACCGGGTTGCAATGTTATTAATTCATAGTCTGTTGGCAGGGAAATTGGGTATTCAGCTGTGTCTCCAGTAATC
>Ga0055584_100004222_pt1 | contig 14105 bp, 7 predicted proteins | sample OSDHelmetaG_FD_58716 | JGI IMG/M metagenome (GOLD analysis project Ga0055584, IMG submission 58716) | Pelagic marine sediment microbial communities from the LTER site Helgoland, North Sea, for post-phytoplankton bloom and carbon turnover... | ecosystem: Environmental > Aquatic > Marine >... | reverse complement strand
TTGCGCGCCGCAACCGGAGAGGTTGCTGCTGCGTTGCATTTTTTCTTGTCTCATTTTTCGCTGTGATTTCAAATACGTAGGCAAGTGGCAACTTTTCTTTGATCCGGGGCTTTCGCCGAGATCCAGCGGGTGTTAAAAATTGCCCGAGGGGACGCGCCACTTCTGGCACTTCTTACCACTTTCGAGTGGACCGGAGAGTCGGGTCGTCCTTCAGGGTGTTTCTGGTCCCAGGCTGTTGTTGATGTTGTTGAAGCCTGCCGTCCCTGTGCAGTTGCCGCTGCCGCTGTTGCCGAATCTGGGCTCAGATCCCCTGGAGGACGCGCCTCTCCTTCCCGTGCCACCACGGGCCCTGGAGGCGCTCCACCGCCACCTCGCCGAAGAACTCCGTCAGCCGATTGATCTGATCCCGACGACGAATCGTCGGACGATGCTGACGTGGCAGCAGCTGACCGATGGCTTCCTCCAGATCCGAATCCAGAGCCAGTTCGCGTTGGCGGACCGAGAGATCCACTCCGATCTGGCGCGCTACATCGCGACGCGGGATCGCGAGGCAGCGGCCCGCATCAAGGTCTGGGCTTCCCTCTGGCAGCGTCCCCCGAAGGCCCGATTTGCCCACCCCGCTGGCCGGCATCACGATCTGCGGGATCACCTCGCAGCGAATCGCGCGCGGTTCTTCGAGGACTCCTTCGAGGGCCGCATCGGCTGGTCGCGGAGTCGACGCGGGCGCGTCCGACGGCGGATTCGCCTGGGCTCCTGGAGCGGCGAGCACCGGCTGATCCGGGTGCACCCTGTGCTCGACGACCGGAACGTCCCGGACTTCGTCGTCGACTTCGTCGTCTATCACGAGATGCTGCACGGTCAGGTCGAGCCCGAGGTGCACGACGGCCGCCGACGAGTCCACACCCGCGACTTCCGTCGGCTGGAGCAGGCCCACCCCGACCACGGGCGGGCCGAGACCTGGCTCCGGGGCAATCTGGACGCGCTGCTGTCCTGGTGATCAGAAGCTCGGCTCGAGCTTCTTTCGCCCCGTCGATCCGACCGCCCAGGGCTCTTGGTTCTCGCGCGTCGTGACGCCTCGGTCGCGCCCCCCGCCTCGCCTCGATCACGCCGACCGCGACGCCCCCTAAAGGGGGCGGGCGCCAGCGCTGCTATCCTCCGGTCTCGCTGAACCCCGGGGACGCCGCCCTCGCTCCATGTCCGACGACAACTCCAGCCTGCCCGACCAGATCGGCCCCTACGGGATCACCAGGATGCTGGGCTCCGGATCCATGGCGACGGTCTACCTGGCGGAGCAGTCCGGGCCCTCGGGGTTTCGCAAGACGGTCGCGCTGAAGGTCGTCAAGGAAGAGCTCGCCCAGGACGAGACCTTCATCAAGATGCTCATGCGCGAGGCCGCCATTGGCGGGATCCTCCGGCACCCCAACATCGTGCAGACGCTGTCGTTCGAGCAGTACGAGGGGCAGTTCGTCCTCGTCCTGGAGTACGTGAGCGGCAAGACGGTCGCGCAGCTGATCGAGGAAGCCGGGGGTGGGCTGCCCCCGGGCCAGGCCCTCGACATCCTCATCCAGGCCGCGAAGGGGCTGGGGTACGCCCACAGCGTCGAGGACGCCGAAGGGCAACCGCTCTGCATCGTGCACCGGGACTTGAAGCCCGCGAACCTCATCCGCAGCGGCCACTCCATGGTCAAGGTCATGGACTTCGGCATCGCGCGGGCCCGAGCCGCGTGGGCGGCACTCACCGCCCAGGGCATCGTGCGCGGGACCCCCTCGTACATGAGCCCCGAGCAGGTCCTGGGCAAGGAGCTGGACGGGCGATCCGACCTGTTCTCGCTCGGCTCGATTCTGTTCGAGATGCTCACCGGCCAGGCGTTGTTCCGCGGCCCCTCGATGCTCAAGGTCATGGAACGGGTCGCGCGGGTCGAAGTAGGCGATGCATTCGAGCGGGCCGAGGCGCTCCTTCCCGGGGCCGAGCCGCTGCTGCGGCGGCTGGTCACTCGGCACCCGACCGACCGGTTCGCCACGGCCGAGGACCTGGGTGAGGAGCTCCGAACGATGCTCCGGCACGGAGGCGACGACGGCATCGTGGGCGGCAAGACCGCGACACGCCTCGAGGCCGTCGAAGAGCTGAGCTCGGTCACGGACCTAAACAAGATCCGGGGCTCCGACGTCGCCCGGCGTCGGCTCGAAGACGCCCTCGCCGGACCGGGGTCGGCCCCCACCGACGCGGTGCCTGCTCCCCCTCCCCGCTTCGCGGCCCCGGACCGAGAGCCCGTGCCGGCGCCCCGGGCTGACCCCCGCGCGGCCCCCCCGAAGGCGCCAAAGCCGGCCCCCCGGTCGGCGAAAGCCCCGCCGCCCGCCGCCGCCCCCGCAGCAGCCGCCGCTGGCCCGTCCCCGGCGGCCTCGGCCCCCGCCGGCAGTGCCCCGCCCACGAAGAAGAAGCGGCGCCGCAAGAAGCCCGAGAAGCGCGGCGCGCTGGAGTTCCTGGGGCTCAAGAAGCCGAAGCCGAAAGCGAAGAAGCGGCGCGCGAAGGCCGCAGCGCCACCGGCTGCGAGCGACGAGCCCGTCGAGGAGTTCATCTACCGCGAGGAAGAGCAGCCTCTAGCCGCCCCCGCGGCCTGGGATGACGCGGACTTCGACGGGATGGTCTTCGAGGAGATCGACGACGGGAAGAAGAAGAAGACCCCGTTCGGTCAGAGCTTCTTTGAGACTCCCGCCCTGGCCCGTCCGGCCCCCGGCTCGCTGGGCCCCGACGGATCCCAGGACGGCGCTGACGATCACCTCTTCGGGGGATCGCGGCCCAGCCTTCCCGAGGTTGGCGAGGACCTGCTGGCTGGCGGCTCCGCGGAACCCGAAGCAGTGGACGACGAGCTGTGGGACGAGTCCTCGCTCATCGCCAGCTCGTCGGAGTTGGAGGCCGCGCTGGCCGGCGGGGCCCAGCTGAGGCCCTCGCACAGCGACGACGAAGACGACGCCCTGTGGCGCGATGAAGGCACGACCGACGGCGACCGGGGCGCACCCGTGGGGGCGGCCACCTCGGACCTGGACGAGCTGGAGTTGGAAGACTTCGGGCCCGAAGACGAGGACAAGCTCCCGTCCGCGGAGGAGCCGATCGAGCCCGCCGACGAGCTGCGGGTCACCGAGGAGGTTCAGACAATCGAGCGCCCGGGCGAGGCACCGCCGGACACGTTCGGGGTCGAGGCGGGGCTGCTCCTGGCGTCGGCGCGCGCGGCGGCCTCGGGGTCTCCCGCGGCGGACGCCGACGAGGAAGCCGATCCCGACACGCTTGAGGCGGCACCCGAAGGCGACTTGCCCGACACCCAGGAGGCGGCGGCCGATCGTGGCATCGCTCGGGCGGCGGACCTGGACGACGGGGCCGAGGCGACCGACGTTCCGCCCGACGGGGCGGACGAGGGGGCCGACGACGAGCGGTCGACCCAGCCCGTGGACGATGTCGTGGAGCAAGGCGCGCCGGCGGGTGGCGTAGGCGATGGGGGTGACGTCGATGAGGCCGGCGCGACGCTGCCGGAGGACGACGACCTTCTGGCCGAGGAGCTGGAGTTGCTCCTCGAGGAGGACGACGAGCCGTTCGGCGAGCCGGGCGCGCAGCCGGCCGCAGCCCGAGGCCGAGCCGAAGAGACCGCTGAGCTCACGCGGCCCGAGTCTCCGTCCGCTCGAGAGGCCGAGCGGGTTGCGGTCGAAGCCGCCGAGGAGGCCGACGAGCTCCGGATCGCCGAGGAGGCGGGCGGCGAGGCCGAGCTTGTTGCGGTCGAATCCGCCGGGGAGGCCGACGAGCTCCGGATCGCCGAGGAGGCCGACGGGCAGGCCGAGGCCGAGGAGCGAACGGGCGGCGAGGCAGCCGAGGCCAAGGACCGAGACGCTGAAGAGGCGCGCCGCGCCGAGGAACACGCAGCCGAGGAGGCCCGAGTCGCGACGGAGCGAGAGACCCAGGAGGCCCGACTCGCCGAAGAGCGGGCCGCCGAGGAAGCCCGACTCGCTGCCGAGCGAGGGGCCGAGGAGGCCATCCAGGCCGAGGAGCGCGCCGCCGAGGAGGCTCGACTCGCCGCGGAGCAAGCGGCCGAAGAGGCCATCCAGGCTGAGGAGCGCGCCGGCGAGGAAGCCCGACTCGCCGCGGAGCGAGAGGCCGAGGAGGCCATCCAGGCCGAGCAGCGCGCCGCCGAGGAGGCTCGACGCGCCGCGGAGCAAGCGGCCGAAGCGGTCCGGCTGGCGGAGGAGCAGGCCGTCGAGGAGGCTCGACTTGCCGAGGAGGCCCGGCTCGCCGAGGAGGCTCGCCTCGCCGAAGAGGCCCGACTCGCGGAGGAAGCCCGCCGTGCCGAAGAGGCCCGGCTCGCCGAGGAGGCTCGCCAGGTTGAAGAGCTGGCCCGGCTCGCCGAAGAAGCAGCTCGCGACGATGCGGCCGACGAGGCGGCCCGGCTCGCATCGGAGGCCGAAGACGCCGCGCGGCGGGCCGAAGCGGCGCTGGCGGCGGCGAAGCAGGACTCCGTCGGGGCTGCCGGGGACGAGGTCCAGGAGTCGGTCGCGGCCGCCACCCGGCACGCGGAGCAAGCCCGCCGCGCCGCCGACGATGCTCGTCAGGCCGCGGCCCTGGCCGGTGAGGCCCCGGACTCCGCCGCGGCTCGCGCCGAAGCCGAAGCCGCTCGCGGGTCCGCCGAGGAAGCCGCCCGCGCGGCGACCGCGGCGGCCGAGCACGCTCAGGTCGGAAGCCTCGCTGCCGCCGAAGAGATCGAGGCCGCGCGGCAGGCCGCAGAACAGGCGGCCCGCGACGACCGGGAGGCTCGCTCGTCGGCCGTCGCCCGGGCGAAGGAGGCAGCGTTCCTCGCCGGCGAAGGGGTCGACCGGGCCGCCGACGCAGCGAAGGCCGGCACCAAGGCGGCCAAGGGGGTCGACGCGCCCGAGATCGCCGAGCTCCTGACCGCCCTCGCGGCGGCCCAGGCGGAGGCGCGCGCGGCGGGGACCAACGCCCGGAAGGCCCTCAAAGCAACGGAGTCCGCAAAGTCCGCCGCCGACGCAGGCGAGGCCGCCGCACGGACCGAAGCCGCGCTCGGCGCGGTCGACGCCGCCGTCGAGGCCGCGGAGGCCCACGCGACCGAGGTCGCCGCGCGGGCCCAGGCCATCCGCGACGAAGCCGGCGCGGCCCGCGAAGCCCGGACCCAGCTTCTGGACGCCGCCGCCGACTGCCACGACGCCGCCGACCAGGTGACCGCCGCTCGGGACCGGGCGGCCGAAGCCGCGGCGACCCACCGGGCCCAGAGCCTCGACGTCACCTCCGCGCTCGCCTCCCTTACTGATCTGACGGCTCTGGCCGACGCCGAGTCGGCCAGCGTCGAGGAGGAGGCCCTCGAGCTCGACGCCCTGGACTCGGCTGCGCTGCGGGCCCGAGCCGCCTCGATCTCCGATCGACGGGACCGGGTGCTCGTCGCCGCCCGAGAGGCAGCGGCCGCCGCGGATCGAGCGGTGGCGGCCGCCGTCGCCGAAGGTCAGGCCCGCGCCGAGGCCGAAGCCGAAGCAGTCGCCCTCGCCCAGGCCGAAGCCAGCGCCCTGGCCGCCGACGTCGAGGCCCAGGTCGCGAAGACGCGGGACTCCGCCGCCGCCGCCGAGGCCCTGGTCGCGCAAGCCCAGAACGCCGAAGCCGTCGACGGGCGGGCAGAGCTCGCCGCCGCCCTCGATCAGCTCGTCGACTCCGCGAGCGCGGTCAGCGCCGCCGCGGCCGGCGCATCCACGGCCGCCGACTCCTCCGCCGCCGACCAGCAGCTCGCCGCGGCGCAGGTCGCCCGGGCCGAGTTTGCCCGCCTCCTCGCGGCTGCCGAAGCGGCGACGCAGGCACGGGCCGCAGCCGGCGAGGCGGCGCTGTCGGACGACCGCCTGCGCACCGAAGCGGCGACCCGAGCAGAAGCCGCCTGGGCCCGCGCCATGGCTGCGGCCGAAACCGCCGATGCCGCCCGCACCGAAGCCATCGAAGCGATCGCGTCCTCGGCCGGGGCCGCCCCCAAGGCAGCAGCGGACACGGCCAGCCAGGCTGCGGAGTCCGCTCGGGCCGCAGCGGGCTCGGCCGGGGACGCTCACCGCAGCGCGGTCGACGCCGCCTCCGGCCCCGCCGCCGCCGCCGCCGCCGAGGACGCCGAGGCCCAGGCTCAGGCCGCCGAAGCCGCCGCCGTCGTCGCCCGCACCGCTGCCACCGAGGCCGCCGCCGCCGCCGTCCACGAAGCCGAGGAGGCCGCGCGCCACGGAGCCGCCACGGCCCGGGCCGAAGCCGCGCTCGCCCGCGTCGACGCGGCCGCGGCGCTCGCCGGCGCCAGCGCTGCCTCGGCCGAGGGCGCGAGCGGAGCCGCCCCGGACACCCCGGCCCAGGCGGCCGCGCAGGCCGCGCGCGACGCGGCCGCGAAAGCCGCGGAGTGCCTCGCACAGGCCAAGAGCCGGGCCGCGGCGGCCACGGCCGCCGACGCGCAGGGGGCCGACTCGCTCGCCACGGCCGTCGAACAGCTGGCCGCCGACGCCGAGGTCGCGGCCGCCGACGCCGCCGACGCCGACGCGCAGGCCGCCGAGGCCGTCGAAGCCGAGCTCTCCGCCCGAGCCGCGGCCGCGGCCGACGCCGAGGGCGCGGCGGCCCAGGCGAAGGCTGCCGCCGAGTCGCTCGAAGACCTCCACGGCGAAGCCGAAGCCGCGATGGAGGGTCGCAAGTCTGCGGACGGGCGGGCCGCCGCCGACGAGGTTCGTGCCCTGCTCGCTCGCGTCCGCACCTCAGCGGAGGCCGCCGCCACGGCCGCCGATCAGGCGCGGGAAGCACTGCACAGCCGCGACGCGGCGGCCGCGGCCAAGGCCGCCGAGCAAGCGGCCGCCGAAGCTGCGGGGTTCATCGACCGGGCGGGGGTGGCGCGGCATCAGGCACAGGCCGCCGCCGACGCGGAGGTGGCCGAAGAAGCCGCCCGCGCCGAGGCTGCGGCCGATGCCGACGCGGCCGCCGCCGATGCCCGGCAGGCCCGCGCCCAGGCGGAGCAGGCCGTGGTCGATGCCGGCTCCGAGGTCGAGGGCGCCGGCTCCGAGGCCGCGGACAAGCGCCTGGCGGAGGTCCGTCGGGACGCGAGCAAGCTGATTCGCATCACCACGGAGGCCGAGACCGCCGCCCGCGCCGCCTCCGCCGCCGAGGCCGCCTCCACCGCCCGGACGCTGGCCCGCACGGCCCGCAAGGCCGCCGACAAGGCCGCCGCCGCCGCCGCGGACGTCGTGGAGGCGGCCCAGGAAGCCCAGCAGCTGGCCGTCGACGCCAAGACGCGAGTGCAGGCCCTCGCCGACGCCGACGAGGCCGAACAGCGGGCGCAGGAAGCCGCCGAGCAGGCGACCGACGCCGCCGTCGCGGCCGAGGAGTCGGCGGAAGAAGCACCCCGAAGCGGGGCCGCGCAGACGGCCGCCGAACAGGCAGCCCTCGCAGCCGGGGAAGCCGCGCGGGAGAGCGCGCGCGCGAAGAAGTCCGCCCGTGCGGTGCGCAAGGCCTCCGACGCCGCCGACGCTCGCAAGAAGGCCGACGCCGCTCTCGTGTCCGCCTCCGCCGCCCAGGAGGCGGCGACATCCGCCGAAGAAGCGGCCGAGACCGCGCGCCTCGCCGCCACCGGCGCCGAGGCCGAAGCCAGCGCCGCCCTCGCGGCGGAGCGGAGCGCCGGAGGGCGCCGGGCCCCGGCCCCGGAGCTCGAGCCCGAAGACGAGGCCCAGGAGGAGGCGAGCGAGCACAAGCACGAGGCAGCGGAATCCGAGGCCGCGGAGCCTGACGGGTCGGAGCCGAAGCCCCAGGGCGGAGCCTCGCTGCAGGTCGCGCTCAAGGCGGCCCCACCGAAGACCTCGAAGTCGAGCAGCTCGACCCGCCGGCGCCGCACCCGCCGCGGCCGGGGCCTCATTGCGGGCGCAGAACCCGCGGTGCCGGCAGCAGACCCGCCCGGCCCCGACGCCGCCGCGCCCGAAGTCGACGACGTCGATCCCGTCGCCGCGGCCGCCGGGGCGCCGACGGACCCTCCGTCTCCTGACCTGCTTCCCCGGGTCGCCGCGCCGGCGGTCGCTCCGGAGCCCGCAGCCCCCGAGCCTCAGCCCGAGCCCGAGACCGAGCCCGAGACCGAGCCCGAGCCCGAGCCGGTGCCCGAGCCCGAGCCCGAGCCCGAACCGTCCTCGGACCCCGCCGACGACGCCGACTGGCTGAGCGATCTGATGGAGGACCAGGACGACGCGCCCGAACCCGAGGAGGAGAAGGAGATCGACCTCGACTCCCTCGTCGCACGCCGGCAAGTCCCCGAGCCAGCCCCCGCAATGGCTGAGCCCACGGCGGCGCCGAAGCCCGCCGAGTCCGCCGACGGCAGCCGGGAGCCCATCAACGTGGAACGCGGCCCCGGCGAAGACTACGAGTGGGACGAGGAGTGGAACCCCTGGGATGGTGAGGGCCCGCCCCCACCGGAGGAGGACGACGAGGACGACGAAGACGACGACGAGCCGAAGGCGCCGACCCGCGCCCGGCCTGTTCGCACGAAGGCGCCCGCCCCCGCGGAGGAAGAGGACGACGACTGGGATCCCGATTGGGACTTCGACGACGAGGCCCCGAGCCCGCCGCCGCCCCCCCGCGCGGAGCCGCCGCCCCGCCGTTCGCCGCCGCCGCGCCGGGCCCCGCCCCGCCCCGCCCCGCCCGACGACGACGACGAGGTCTGGATTCTCGAAGATGACTGAGGCCGCTCGACCTGCCCCACGGCCCCCTCGGGCCGCCAAGGCGCGCGGCATCTGGGCTAGCGTGGGCTCCTGTCTGGACGGACAGGGACTCCGGCGGCAGGATCGACGGGGCGCGCCGGGGGGGCGTTCGTCCGCTCGGAGCCGGGGAGCCTGCTGAACTCGATGTCTGTGCCCGACCAAATCGGCCGATACCGCATCCTTCGTGCGCTGGGCACGGGCGCGATGGCCGAGGTGTATCTGGCCGAGCTGGAGACGTTCGGGGGCTTCCGCCGAAAGGTCGCGCTCAAGGTCGTCAAAGCCGAGTTCGCCGCGGACGAGAAGTTCGGTCAGCTGCTCGCGCGCGAGGCGCTGATCGGCTCGATGCTCCAGCATCCGAACATCGTCGAGACGCTGGAATTCAATCAGGCCGACGGCCGCATGTTCCTCGCGCTCGAGTACGTCGAGGGCCGAACCGTCGAGGACTTGATCGAGGAGGCCGCCGGCGCCGGCGGCGCGGGCCTCGAGATGATCCTGGGCCTCGAAGTGATGGTGCAGGTCCTCAAGGGCCTCGCCCACGCGCACGATCTCCGCAATGAGGAGGATCAGGCCCTCGGCATCGTTCACCGCGACTTGAAGCCGGGCAATGTGATGGTCAGCCGTCACGGCCAGGTGAAGGTGATGGACTTCGGGATCGCCAAGGCGAGGGTCGCTTCCGCGGCGCTGACGGCCGCCGGCCAGGTCCGTGGAACGCCCATCTACATGGCCCCCGAGCAGGTCGTCGGGCGCACCCTGGACGGCCGCACGGACCAGTTCGCCGCGGGCACGGTCCTGTACGAGGTCCTGACCGGCAAGAAGCTGTTCCTGGCCCGCAACCTGATCGAGATCATGCGGGCGGTGTCCCGCGCTGAGACCGCCGCGGCCGAAGAGGAGCTCGCCGCGCTCCACCCCGAGCTGCAGCCCATCGCCGCGAAGATGTGGTCCCTGAAGCCCGAAGATCGCTACGAGAGCTGCGCCGGCGCCGCCGACGAGCTCGAGGACCTGGTCTTCGACTTGAAGCAGGCCCAGCGCAGCAAGCGGAAGCGGCGTCGGGCCGCCCGCAAGGCTCCCCCGAAGGAGGAGAAGAAGGGCGGCATGTTCGACCTGGTCGCGTCGCTGGGCCTCGGCCGACGAGCGAGCAAGAACGAGCCCGCCGAGCCCGTGAGGCGCAAGCGGCGACGGCGCAAGGATGCTGGCGCCTCGGGCCCGGTGCCCCGCCCCCGGCGGCACGCCTCCGCCGCGACCGCAAAGCCTCCGCCGACCCGCAAGCCCAGCGGCGGGCGTCAGCCCATCGCCGAGCCGCGCGTCCCCCCGCCGGTGATCAAGCCGGCCGACTCGATGCTCGCCGACGAGTTCGACACCGCCGGCGACATCGCCGAGTCGCTGCACGCCGCGAAGCCGGTCGGAGGCCCCAACCCGTCGGCTGAACTGCGGATCCCGAAGGCGGGCACCTCGCCGACGGACAGCAGCTCAGACCTGTTCGCGAACGAATTCGCGACCGAGGGCAAGGGCACCACGGTCAACAAGCTCAAGCCGGTCTCGGGCCCCGCTCCCCAGGAGCCCGGCCCGGCGGTCGTCGCCGGGGCCTCGGGCGTGCACGTCGCCGCGGAGACCGCCCCCGCCCCCACGATCGACGAAGAGCTGCCGCCGGAAGCCAACATCTCCGACACCCGCAAGGCGCTGCCGATCGCGACGGAAGAGGAGCACGAAGAGGCGCCCGACCCCGACGACGTCGAGACGCTGCCCACCCAGCGGATGGAGCCGAACCGCGACCTGCTCGCGGCCGCCCAGGGGCTGCTGAAGGGCCCCGCCCCAGCCCCCTCGAGCGGCCCGCCGACGGCGGACCCCATGGCCATTCCCGATCCGGTCGTCGCCCCGATGGAGCTCGCGGATCAGTCCTTTGAGGACCTGGACTCCGATCGGCTCGCCGCCGAAGTCGAACTGCTGCGCGCCAGCTCCGAGGGCCGGGATTCGCTCCTCGCCGACTTCGACAGCTCCGACGCCGCCGCGCTCTCGGGCGACTGGCTCGAAGACCCCGTGGTGGGCGAGGCATCGAAGCCGCCGCCGACCCGGCCGGCGGTTGCCCCGGCTCCGCCCCAGCCGACCGCGCCCGCCGCCGCGTCGGCGCCACCGAAGCTGGTCTTCGAGCCCCTCGCCGCCACCCCGCCGCCCAAGCCCGGCGAACCGGGCCCGACCCGCCAGATGAAGGTCGACCCCGCTTTGCGGGCCGCTCTGGCCGCCGTCGCCCGAGGCGAACCGGTCCCGGACGATCTCGCGGCGGCGCCGGCCAGCGCCCCGGCCGGCGCCGCCGTCCCGGGCCCCACGCGTCAGATGGCGGTGGACCCGGCCTTGCGCGCCGCGCTGCAGGCTGAGTTGACGAAGTCCCGAGCCGCCAAGGCCGCCAAGAAGAAGGGCCAGTCGAGCTGGGGCGACGAGGGCCCGGCGGGCCGCGCCACCGCGGCCGACGAGCCCGTGGCCACCGGCGACATGGACGACTTCTTCTTCGGCGACTTCGACGACCCGTAGCGGCCGTTCCTCAGGGGCGCCGAAGCCTGGTCAGGGGTAGTCGAGATCAATGACGGCGGAGTGGCCGCCCAGCAGCGCCTTGCTGCCGTGGCAGTAGCCGTTGGCCGTTGCCTCGGTGTCGCCGGCGCCACCGAAGTTGCCCACCACCTTGAGCGCGCGGCCCGGGTTGTTGTTCTCCAGGATCGTGTAGCGGAAGACGTTGCCGTCGTCGGAGACGACGCCGACCCCGTCGAACCCGAACTGGGTGACGCGCAGCAGCCGTCCGTCGAGAGCCCAGGTCTGGTTCCAGGTCCCCGCCGTCCAGCTGCCGCAGAGGTCCGCGTTGATGGTCGACGTGACGGAGTAGGTGGGCGACGGCGGGTTCGCCGGCGGGGGAGCGTCCAGCTGGCAGCCGTACCAGACGAACCGGATGCCCTGATCCGGGAAGTTGGGGTCGTCGTCCTCGCCGGTGCCGGTCAGGCAGACCTGGCTGGGGTTCCCGGCGGCATCACCCTGGAAGTTGCCGTCGATGTCGAAGAACGTGTCCGTGTCCGCCCCGGGCGGCCGGAAGTTGCCGAAGACGCTGAAGGCGTTCTGGTTGGAGTCCAGCGTGCCCTGCCACTCGTAGGTCTGGCCCCCATCGGTCACGAGCTCGGCGAGGAAGCGCGTCGTCGAGACGGACACGTCCATCTGGCCTTCGATGATCTCGTAGACGCCGTTGGGGGTGTTCAAGAACACGACCATGGCGAAGTCGTAGGCCGCCAGGAAGACCGGCGGGTCGTTGAAGGTGCTGTCGTCGTCGTCGCCGGCCGCCGCGCTGTCGTCGTCGTCGCTGGTGGCGTCGTCGTCGTCGTCCTCGGCGGTGTCGTCGTCGTCCCGCACGGGCCCGCAGCTGAGCATCGGCAAGGCAAGAAGCAGCAGCAGCAAACGAGCGTTCATCGGGATCCTCCGGGGGAGCGCCCCTCGGCGCCCGGGGCAGAATGACACGGGCGGATCGCGGCCATCAAGGCGCGTTCGAGTCGCGCGTCAGCTGAGGCTCTTGTCGCCGTTCTTGTCGGCGAACTTCTTCTTGTCGCGCTTCAGCTGCTGCTTCCACCCCGCCACCCGCGCCTTGGCCCCCCAGTGCTCCGCCGTGTCCTTGTCGCCCTTCCAGACGAAGATCTGGGACAGCGTCGAGTAGGCCGTGACGTCGTTGGGATCCAGCTCGGTGATCTTCTCCGCGGCGGCGGCCGCGACGTCGAGCAGCTCCGGCTGAGACTCGCGCGCCTCGAACGCCGCCCGGGCGATCCCGTGGTAGGCGTCGACGTAGCTCGCGTCGGCCGCGACGGCCTTCTGGAACCAATCGATGGCTCCGCTCCAGTCCTCATCCGCGAAGCAATCCAGGCCTTCCATGTACAGCTCATCGACGTCTGGCATCGGGTCCCTCCATCGGGGCGGTGTGACTACCGCCACAAGGTGCTACATACCTTGCGTCGGTAGGTTAGCGCCCGAGACCGGCAGGGAGCGCGTCATGAGCCTGGAAGAGCAGATCGTCGAGCAAATGAAGACCTGCTACGACCCGGAGATCCCGGTCAACGTCTACGACCTTGGGCTGGTCTACGGCATCGAGCCGACGACGCCCACGGTCACCGTCGAGATGACGTTCACCTCCGAGTCCTGCCCCTCGGCGCGAGAGATCCCCCAGGACATCCGCCGCAAGCTGCTCAAGCTCGATGGCGTCGAGGCCGTCGACTTCGAGATCGTCTGGGAGCCTGTCTGGCACCCGCGGATGATCAGCGAAGAAGCGCGCAAGGAGCTGGGCATCGACGACGAGGCGCTCGAGGACTAACGCCTCGCGACCCCTCGGGGGCTCAGCTCGGCTTCGCAGCGGTCATCAGGAAGACGGGGTAGGCCTTGTCCTCCTTGTGAACCTGCAGGGCGGTCACGAACTGCGGCTCGACGAAGCCCGCCCCCAGCGCGATCGCCGCCAGCGCGTCGCGGTCGAAGCCGTCGTGGAAGACGCCGTCCATCCCCGGAGGGTGGAAGTCGCCGTCTTCGGCGTCGAGATCCGCCAGGGACACCCGACCGCCCGGATTGAGGTGGTCGAAGAAGGCAGCGAACAAGGCCTTCGTGTCCCGCACGTGGTGCAAGGCCATGGCGCTGACGATCAGATCCACGGACTCGCCCAGCGGCGCCTCGAGCAGGTTCTGGCAGCGAACCTCAAGGCGCCCGTCGACCTCCTTGGTGGCCAGCTTCTCCAGCATGGCGGCGGACACATCGACCGCGAGGACCCGGGCGACCCGCGGTGCGATCTGCGTGGCGATCAACCCCGTGCCGGCGCCGAAGTCGAGCACCCGCAGGTCCGGCGTGAGCTCTACGGCCCGCGTCAGCGCAGAGAACACGCCGGCGGAGATCTGGGCGGGGATGGGGCGATCGTCCCAATCGGCGGCCTGGTCCGCGAAGAGGTCGGGGCGGGGCGTGTCGGGCATGGCGTTCCTCCGGGCTGACGCGGACTCTGAATCTGGGGACACGGGCGGGAGAGCGCAAGCGACGCTGGGGCGCCGAACAGGTGGTCGCGACCGGGCATCGCGCCGACCAGGCGCCTGAGATCGAGGCGCGACGAGGACGCGTGTCGATGCCCGCGACGAGGAGCAGCGACGAGATCGGGGGGCTGGGCCAGCGAGGCGACGGAGCGGGGTTCTGATCGGTGCTCCAGCCACGGATCGAGGGGTCGGTGGTCTACGGTGACGCCGGAGGCGACATGGCATTTCCCGCGGATGCGAGCGCAGTGACCCACCTGCTGGTGGTGTCGAACCTCGAGGCCTCGAAGGCCTGGTACCTCGATGTGTTGGGGGCTTCTCTGTACGGGGAGTACGGCGGCACCTCGGT
>Ga0055584_100004221_pt1 | contig 14106 bp, 11 predicted proteins | sample OSDHelmetaG_FD_58716 | JGI IMG/M metagenome (GOLD analysis project Ga0055584, IMG submission 58716) | Pelagic marine sediment microbial communities from the LTER site Helgoland, North Sea, for post-phytoplankton bloom and carbon turnover... | ecosystem: Environmental > Aquatic > Marine >... | reverse complement strand
GGGGGGCAATCCGCTGGCGCAGTTCGATGGCACAAAGGTGGCGCATAGTCTGCCGGACGGTCGCTACCGCCTGGACTATTCCGATGCCAATGGTGGGATGAAGACTGGGCAGTTCGATATTTCGGTGGGGCGGATGCAGCGGGTACGCCTGAACTAAGCATTCAAGCTGCGATTTTGTGTTACGGACTTTAGGCCCAGTTGATCGTGGGTGATCTGGCCCCATATTCCCCGCATGCAGAAGGCAGAAAATGCGAAGGGAGCCGCCATGTGGTGGCGAGCGTCGGTCGGTCAATGGGTGTGGCGTGTTGTGCCGTTGGTCGTGCTGGTGATTGGCGGGCTGGCGTTTATGCTGCTGGTCTCATCGCGTCCGGAATTGGCGCAGCAGCCGGTGGCCGAGAAAATCTGGTCTGTTCGCGCGGCTCCCACAGAAAAAACCACCATTCAACCGACCTTGCTCTTCTATGGCGAGGTGATCGCTGGTCGCGAGGTTGAGTTGCGGCCACTGGTGGGCGGCCGCGTTGTGGCGGTTGGGCCGCATTTTCAGGATGGCGGGCGCGTCGAAGCGGGCGAGAGCCTCATTCAGATTGAGGCGTTTGACTATGAGGCTGCGGTTGACGAGGCGACGGCCGATCTAGCCGAGGCTCGCGCTCGGGTGCGGGAATTGCAAACGGATGTTGAGTCCGGCAAAGCGATGCTGGAGCAGGAGTTAACGGCTAAGGCTTTGCGTCAGCGCGATGTTAACCGTTACGTAAGGCTGAAGCGGCAAGGCGCTGTCAGTGTGCGGGCTCATGATGACGCCCAGATGGCGTTGCTTACTGCCGCTGAACGGGTGATTGAGCGCGGCTTTGGTATAGAGCGCTTGGGCGCTAACCTCGCGCGGCAGGCCGCGGTCATCGACCGGTTGGAGGTTAAGGCCAAACGGGCTGCGCGGGATTTGCAGGAAACGAAGCTGACCGCACCATTTGCGGGGTATTTGACCGATATTGGCACGCAGGTTGGCAAGCGGATCGGGCAGAATGATAAGGTCGCCCGATTGATCGACTCTTCGCGGCTGGAGGTTCGGTTTAATCTGGGCATGCAGAACTTTGGGGAGTTAAGCGCTGCTGGTTCGCTGGTTGGTTCGCAGGTTACGGTGATCTGGCGACTGCAAGGGGAGGCCAGACGGTTTTCAGCCGTGATTGAGCGAACGGGGTCTGAGATCGATGCCTCAAGCGGTGGGATCGCAGCGTTTGGGCGGATCGAAAGCGGCGGCTCCATGGCCTTGTTGCGGCCAGGCGCGTTTGTGGAGGTGGAGGTGCCAGGCCCCTCATATCAGGATGTTGTCCGGTTGCCAGAGACTGCATGGCATGACGGCAAGGTTCTGGTGATCCAGGACGGCGGCCTGGTCGAGCGGCAGGTGACTCTGGCGCGCCGGTTGGGCAGCGATATCTTGGTGCGTGGCAAGTTCGCTCCTGGTGAGACGGTGCTAGTGACGCCTATCCCAGGAGCTATGGCGGGCATGCGCGTCACTGTGGTGCCTGAGGCCAGTGACGGTGGATAGGCCGGGCGAGCCGCCACCACCAACCCAGGAAACAGACCAGCGTTTAACAAGCGGTGGCGGCTCTGGCGGGGTGTTGAGCTTTTTCACGCGCCATCGCACGGCGGCCAATCTGGTCATGCTTATGATGTTCCTGGCCGGCGTGGTCGGGCTCAGCCGGATGAACACGCAATTTTTCCCAGACTTTGGCATTGATATCGTGCTGACCACGGTAGCGTGGCCCGGGGCGAGTGCTTCGGATGTGGATGCCAACATTATTCAGCCAATCGACCGAGAGGTGCGGTTTCTGGACGGTGTGAAGAACGTCATTTCGACCTCACGCGAGGGCTCCGGCAGTATCCTGGTCGAGTTCGATCCAGGGACGGACATGCAGTCGGCATTGGCCAATGTGGAAACCGCCGTGGCGCAGGTCTCGACATTGCCGGAGGATAGCGAGGCACCAAAAATTCAGCGCATCGTCCGCTATGACACAATTGGCCGGCTGTTGCTGTCTGGCCCGATAGGTGAGGCGGAGTTGAAGCGCCTAGCCAAAGTCGTGCGCGACCGGCTTATTCAGCGGGGTATTGACCGGGTAGATTTGTTCGGCGCGCGGGACGAGGAGATTTTGGTGGAGGTGCGCCCGGAGGTGTTGCGGGCGCTCAATCTAACGGTGGCGGATATTGCAGGCAGCATCGGCGCAACCAGCCAGGACTTGCCGTCTGGCGACATGGGGGGCGTGAGCGAGAAGCAAATCCGCTCCATCGGGTTGGTTGAGGATGCGGCCGGTGTCGCCGGGATCGAGATCATCGCACGGGCTAATGGTGAGAAGGTTCGTGTCGGCGATATTGCGACCGTCCGCGATGCCTTTGACGATGACAACAACACCGCGTGGCAGCGGGGCAATTTTGCCATCAGTCTGAATGTGCAGCGGGCAACAACTGCGGATGCCCTGAAGACCGCCAAAGTCATGCGAGATGCGGTGGCGGAGTTGCGGGGCGAGATGCCACCGGGCGTGTCGCTGATGATCTACAACGAGTCAGCAAAACTCATTGAAAGCCGTATCCGGCTGTTGGTGACCAATGGTGTTGGCGGATTGGTCATTGTGCTGTTGGTGTTGTTCACATTCTTGAATACCCGTGTCGCTTTTTGGGTGGCAATTGGCATCCCTACAGCCCTGTTTGGTGCCATGGGTGTCATGTTCCTGACCGAGCAGAGCATCAATATGATCAGCTTGTTCGGCATGATCTTGGTGTTGGGTATTGTTGTCGACGACGCCATTGTTGTGGGTGAGCATGCTGAGATGCAGCGCAGTAACGGGCATGACGCTCTGGCAGCGGCGGAACTGGGAGCTAGGCGGATGGCGCCGCCGGTGCTGGCGTCCATTTTGACAACTATCGCTGCCTTTTTGCCAATGTTCGTTGTCGGGGATATCATCGGTACGATTATCCGCGCGATCCCGATGGTGGTGGTGGCCACGCTGCTGTGCTCTTTAATCGAGTGTTTTTTGGTGCTGCCTGGGCATTTGCGTCATGCCATGGCTGGCGATCCGACGAAGATGTTGCCAGCCAGAGCCACATTTAACCGGTGGTTTGACCGGTTTCGTGACGGATGGTTTCGTCGGTTTGTCCGCTCGGCCTTGCGGCGGCGCTACACCACCATAGCCACAGCGGTGGCCACCTTAGTCCTGGCGATTGGACTGATCGCCGGCGGACGGGTCGGGTTTACCTTTTTCCCGACACCGGAAGTGGACGTGATTTTTGGCAATGTGAAACTCGTGCCCGGCTCCAGCCGAGATGCAGTGCGCGAGGCGTTGCTGAAGATTGAGGAGGCGGCCTACCAGACGCAGGCAGACCTCTCACCCGGCAAGCCATTGATTGTGACGAGCGTTGCCAACGTCGGCACACATCTAGGGTCTGACGGTCCTGGCGGTGTTGCGCGTGGCCAGACCTATGGCTCTGTGTTTCTGGAACTGACTGCATCCGAAGAACGTGATGTGCGAACGCCGGATTTTGTAGCGGCCTGGAAGAAGCGGCTGCCGCCGATCGCCGATGTTGAGACACTGAGCTTTCCACCAGTTGGCGCTGGTCCGCCGGGCCGGGAGATCGACATTCGGCTATACGGGGGCGAGCCTGCTGTGTTGAAGCGCGCCGGCGCTGAGGTTCAGGCGTTGGTGGCCTCCTATCCGGGGATTTCCGATCTGGAAAACACGCTGCCCTATGGCAAGCAGGAGTTGATCCTGACCCTGACGCCGGCTGGCCGGGCCTTGGGCTTCACGACCCAGAGTGTCGGCCGACAGGTGCGCGATGCCTATGAGGGTGCAATCGCCAAACGCTTTGCCCGTGGCGATGAAGAAGTGCTGGTTCGGGTGCAATTGGACGAGGAATTGTTGGCGGGGCAGGCGCTGGAAGATCTGTATCTGCGCGGTCCAACCGGTGCGGAGGTGCCGCTGGGCCAGGTCGTAGCGATGACGACGCAACGGGGCTTCGCCACGATCCGCCGCCAAGACGGCTTCCGCGAAATCGCCATTGCCGGTGAGGTGGACGAGACTGTCACGACCGGTCAGGAGGTTCTGGCAGCCTTGGAGCCGGATATTGTGACCATCGCCAGCCAGAATGGCTTGCAGTACCGCTTTGCCGGCAAGGCAGAGGAGCAGGCGCAGACCTTTGGCGATATGAAGATCGGGGCGATGACTGGTCTGGCGCTGATCTATATCATTCTGGCCTGGGTGTTTGGCAGCTATTGGCTACCGCTGGCTGTGATGTCGATTATCCCATTTGGTATGATTGGCGTGAGCTTTGGCCATTTCCTGATGGGATATGATCTGACCTTCCTGTCTATGGTGGGAATGCTGGGGCTCTCTGGTATCCTGGTGAATGATTCGATCGTGCTGATTTCCACCATCGACCGACGCATAAGCGACGGACTGCCGTTGCTGGAGGCGATTGAGCAGGGAACGTGCGAGCGGTTTCGCGCTGTGCTGCTGACCTCGCTCACGACTATCGGCGGGCTGGTGCCGCTGATGTTTGAGACGAGCTTGCAGGCCCAATTCCTGATCCCGATGGCTATTACCATCGTCTTTGGACTGGCGATTGCCACGGCATTGGTGCTGGTGGTTGTGCCATCGCTGGTCGCCATCGGGGCAGATGTCCGCGGCGGCGTGCGTGACATCTTAGACCATCGCGCTGCGGCACTGAATCGCGAGGAACCGCCACTGAGGGGGCCTGCATTATGAGCGACGACGATACGATCCGGCGTTCGATTGCCGACTGGATCATGGAGGCGGCTCTGCGCGGTGTCGATATGCAGACGCTGGTGGGAGGGACCTCCAACCGGCTGTTGGGGGCGGGTGTGCCGCTAGCTCGTACCCATGTTAGTTTCCCCACTCTGCACCCCTCATTCGAGGCAGTATCGCTGGTGTGGAAGCGCGGGCTAGGGGTGTCTGCCCAAGAGTTTGCCCACGGTTCAGGCGATACCCGATCATGGAAGCAGAGCCCGTTCTATTTCATGATTGAGAACGGCATCCGCTTGCTGCGCCGGCCTTTGGTCGGCAAAAGCGCGTTGCATGATTTTCCGATCCTGGCTGATCTGGCTGAGGAAGGGTTTACCGACTATCTGTCATTCGTAGTGCCGTTCGATAGCGCCGAAGTTTCCATTGTCGACAAGCGACCGGACGGGATTGCGACATCATGGGTGACCGATCGCGCTGGCGGGTTCTCTGATACGCATCTGATGATCCTGCAGAACGCGGTGCAACGGCTGGGTGTCGCCTGCAAGCTGGCGATCCGTGAGGAAATTGCCCGGAACGTGGCGGAGGCCTATCTGGGGCACAGTGCTGGAACAGAGGTGCTGGGCGGCCACATTCGTCTGGGCGATTACGAGACGATCAACGCCGTTGCCTGGTTTGCCGACCTGCGCGATTCGACCGGACGGGCAGAGCGGCTGGGGATGGAACGGTATCTGGCCTTGCTAAACGGCTTCCTCGAATGCACAGCCGGCGCAGTTCAGGCCTATAACGGCGAAATCCTGGCTTATCCGGGAGACGCGGTGCTGGCGATTTTCCGCGACCCAGATCCAGCAATGGCGGCAGAGACCGCGATTGCCGCTGCGGCGGAGGCGCGCCGACGGCTGTTCGACGTCAACGCCAATCTGGTCGAGATGGGGCAGGAGATCCTGGCAGCGGGCCTGGCAGTGCACCGGGGTGATCTGGCGTTTGGCAATATTGGTACAGGTGGTCGGCAGGCGTTTACGGTGATTGGCCCCGCTATTAATGTCGTCAATCGGCTCGAGGATATGACCAAGAGCCAGCCATTTCCGGTAATTGTATCTGATACAGTGGTTGATTTGCTGTCTACGGATGCGCCGACTTTCTCACCGTTGGGCAGCCAGATGATCCGTGGCAGTGAGGTACCGTTGACCGCGTATGGCGCTGCGGATGACGTATTGTTGCCGTACAAAGCACCGCCCGGTTACGCCGAGACGGTTCTGGAGCCTCTTCCGAATTTGCTTGAACCAGCCTAGAACCGGTCCGTTATGCAAATGCCAAAATAGAGGAATAGCCGCTATGATCTCGCTCGCCGGTCAAAAGATCTTCGTTACTGGGTGTGGCTCGGGAATCGGCGCTGCCACGGCCAAGACCCTGGCTGAAGCCGGTGCCTACGTCATTGCGACGGATATCAATGCGGATGGTGTTGAAGCGACAGTGGCCGATATGCATACCGCTGGCCACCAGGGTGAAGCACGGGTGCTGGATGTCTGCGATCCGGCGGCCATTCTCGCTATGGCCGAGGCGGTGACGGACGCGCATGGCGCGATGAATGCGGTGGTTAACGTGGCTGGCTGGGACACAGGCCAGCCGTTCATGGAGAACACGCCAGAGTTTATCGAGCACATCGTCCAGTTGAATTACCTGGGGCAGGTGCGTGTCTGCCAGGCGTTCCTGAAGCCGATGATTGAGGCCGGGCAGGGGACTATTGTTAATGTTTCCAGCGATGCCGGGCGGGTCGGCAGTTTGGGCGAGACCGTCTACGCCGGTGCCAAAGGCGGGGTCATCGCCTTTACCAAGAGCCTGGCGCGGGAAATGGCGCGCAACGGTATCACCGTAAACTGTGTAGCACCTGGACCTACCGAGACTGCTCTGCTGGCTGATATGCCGGATCGTATTCAGGAGGGCCTGAAGCGCGCTATTCCCATGCGTCGGCTGGGCAAGCCAGAAGACATCGCCAACGCCATCCTGTTTTTCGCCAGCAACCGCGCTAGCTATATCACCGGTCAGGTGCTGAGCGTCTCTGGCGGGTTGACGATGAGTGGTTAGCGGCGGCGGCGTCCCGACAAATTGTATCCTCAAGGTAAAGCGGTAACTGAATGTCTTTTCGACGCCCATCCGCACTGACCATCATCCTGGCACTGGTTGGCTTGGCGATCATGCTGGGCCTGGGCTATTGGCAGCTAGAGCGGCGTGAGTGGAAGGCAGATTTGCAAGCCACGGTTGATGCTCGCCTGCAAGTGCTGCCACAGCCTTTGCCGCAACCATTCTTGGCGGACGCGTCTCAGGATTGGGAGTATCGCCGGGTGACAGTGCAAGGGCCGGTGGCTGGCGGCCAGTGGTTCCGCTTCCCCGGTCGCACGCGGGATAGCAAGGTCGGCGACGCTCTGATGCTGTTAGTGCAGCGGGATGATGGCAGCTTGGTCGCAGTTGAGTATGGCTGGGTCGATTTCAATGCGCCTCTGCCGCCGGTACCATTAGCGCTTGCCGCTGAGGGGGTGTTGCGCGATCACATAGAACCAGGGCTGTTTACGCCCAATAACAATCCACCTGCCAACGCTTGGTACATTGTGAACTCAGCCGCGATGGCAGAGGCGGCGGGGCTGGATCCGGGTAAGGCGCTGCCGCAATACCTTAAGCGCAGCGATTGGACGCCGTCTCTGCCAAACGATCACCTGCAGTATGCTATTACGTGGTTCTCGCTGGCGGGTGTATTTTGTGTGATTTTTGTTCTGTTTCACCACAAAAAGCGGGGCGAAGTCGCTTAGTTGCTGATCCCGCTGTGGAGGCTTCTGATCTACAGAGACTCGGTCCGCGCTGTATCAAGGCAGTTCAGCGGCTTTGACACAACACTGTGTGAATACTGAGGCTGGTTGAAGTACAGCCTAGTAGGCGCTAACGCTGGCATCTTGCAGCTGCAATACGATCATATGCTCCCCAGCGAACGCCGTATGGAATTTAATAATTCCAAATACTTTATGAAACACAGCTGACTCCCAAATTATTGTCAATAGCATCATTGAAGTGTTCCTGGTTGGAAGTGTTCAATATGTATATGAGTACCGCTCATATATACGGCACTGTAGTACCTGAATTCAGAGTGTGTAAGGAGGATATCATGCGAACATTCAAAGGGTTGACCCGAAATACTTTGGGGGTCGGAGCTGCGCTCGCGATGGGCATGGCTGCGACAGTCGCTGTGGCCGAAGACCTGCCAAAGACCATGGTTTGGAGTTCCTATGATCTGGGCAGCGCCGGCCATACTGAGGCTACCGGTATGGCGAACGCGCTGCAAAACTCCTATCCGGTTCGGATCAGGATTGTGCCGTCTGGAACGTCCATCGGGCGCATGCTGCCCATGGTGACCGGGCGCGTTACCTATGGCTTCCTCGGCAATGAGGCGTTCTTCTCTTCGGAAGCAACGTTCGATTTCGCAGCCAAACAATGGGGCCCGCAAGACGTTCGCGTTCTGATGGGACGGCCATCGCCGCTAGGCATGGCGACCAGTCGTTGCGACGACCACAACGTCCGAACCATTGCTGACCTCAAAGGTTTGAAGATCGGCTATGTAAAGGGCAATCCGTCAGTTAACGTCAAGAACGACGCCTTGCTCGCCTTTGCCGGTTTGACCCGCGATGACGTAGAGGCTGTGTGGTTTGGTGGCTGGGGCCAACAGCTGCCGGCCATTCTCGCCGGACAAATTGACGTGATGAGCAACGTCCCAACCTCTGGCCAGGTCCGTCAGATTGAAGCTTCTCCGGGCGGCCTTTGCTGGCCAGAAATGCCGGCGAGTGATACCGAGGGCTGGAAGCGCACCCAGGCGGTTGCCGGTTTCCTGAAGCCGGTTAAGGCCATCGCGGGCGCTGGGCTGTCTGAAGAGAGTCCGAAAGAGCTGGCGGGCTATCGCTATCCTATCCTGACCACCTACGCCAAAACTTCCGATGATGAAGTCTATGCCCTGATGAAGGCCTTGCATGCCACGTTCGACGGTTACAACAGCACGACCGTAGCATCGAAGGGTTGGGCGATGGGAATTGGCGGTTTGCCGCCATACGACGCTCCGACCCATGCGGGTGCAGTGCGCCTGCTTAAGGAAATCGGCGTGTGGAAGGCCGAGAACCAAACCTGGAATGATGCGCGCCTCGACAGGATCGCCAAGGTGCAGATCGCCTGGGATAACGCGGTTGCAGCATTTGATGACTGGCGCGTTGAGCAAAAAGCGGCCGGCATAAAAATCAATGCTGAGGAAGCTTGGCCTGGCTACTGGTCTGACTGGCGCGAGAAGCACCTCTAGCAGTCACTACAGCCTGCAGGCCCGCTCCCGATCAATTGGGAGCGGGCTTTCCGCGCCTCCGGGCGTTCATCGCCACCCGCATCATCATAACTGTCATTAGACCGACCGGTTGGTTGGCCGTCCTTGGAGTTGCTAAGAATGCCGGATCGCAAGGATGGGGCTGCGGAGAGTGCGCCCGACACCACCAAAATTCTGGAGCAATTTAAGGAAGGTGAGGCGGCTGCCGACCGCCGACTGAAGGGGGTGGCTTACTGGGTGGCCTTTGCGTTTGGCGGGGTTGGCATTCTCGTCAATATCAATCAGATCTGGAACCTACACGCGCTGGGCATCGTGTTGGTTGATACGGCCTACTTGTTCATTCTGTTGGGACTGTTCATGTCCCTCGCGTTTCTAGCGTTTCCAGCGAAGGACTCTCAGCGCGACCGAATCCCCTGGTTTGATTGGGTCTTATTCATCGCTGTGGCGGGCGCCTGTTTCTACCTCTCGTCAAACGGCAGCCGTATTGTGTTGCAGGGCTGGGATTTGATCGCGCCGCCGTTGGCGACATGGCTCGGCGCATTTTTGGTGCTGGCTGCTCTGGAAACCGTCCGGCGCGCGGGGGGGACGTCGCTTTTTGTAATTTGTGCGAGTTTCGCGTTTTTCCCACTCTATTCCGAGGCTTTGCCGGGCTTTCTTTGGGGCCCAAGCATCAGCGTTGAAGAGTTGTGGCGCGCTCATGCAATGGGCAACGAGAGCATGATCGGTCTGCCGATGCGGGTAACCGGCGGCCTGCTCATCGGCTTTCTCATTTTTGGGTCTGCACTGGTCGTCACGGGAGGAGGTGACTTCTTTATGGCCTTCGCGACCGCCCTGATGGGCCGAACCCGAGGCGGCCCTGCCAAGGTCGCGATCCTGTCGAGCGGGTTCTTTGGCTCTCTGTCCGGAAGCGTGATCTCGAACGTTGTTACCACGGGGCAGGTCACGATTCCGACCATGAAGCGAACGGGATATCCCGCGGTCTATGCCGGGGCTGTCGAGTCCTGCGCTTCGACCGGCGGCGCGTTGATGCCGCCGGTGATGGGCGCCGTTGCCTTCATCATGGCCGAATTCCTGAACGTGCCCTATTCGACGATCATGATCGCGGCGATAGCACCAGCGGTGATGTTCTATCTGGCGCTGTTATTGCAGACGGATGCCTACGCCGCCCGCAACAATCTGAAAGGCTTGCCACCGGAAGACATTCCAAAGATTTGGCCGGTGCTGCGGGGCGGATGGCATTTTCTCTTTTGCCTGGCGATGCTGATTTACATGCTGGTGGTCATGCGCATCGACGCCTACGCGCCTTATTACGCTACCGCCGTCTTAATCGTGACGTCCGCGCTGCGCCCCAAGAACCGTTTTGGACCGCGTATGGCCAGGGCTCTGGTCGCGGAGTCGACCAAGACCATCGTGAATATCGTTGCCATCATTGTCGGCATTGGCATGGTGCTGGGCTCTCTGTCGCTAACCGGCGTTGGCGGAGCGTTCTCGCGGGAGTTGCTGCAGTATGCCGGCGACAATGTCTATTTGTTGCTGGGACTGGGTGCGCTCACCAGCTTCCTGCTTGGCATGGGAATGACGGTAACTGCCTGTTACATCTTCCTGGCGATTGTTTTGGCGCCAGCGCTGGTCAAAGGCGGACTTGATCCAATCGCGAGCCATTTGTTTATTCTGTATTGGGGTATGCTGTCCTATATTACGCCGCCGGTTGCCCTGGCAGCGGTGGCCGCATCGACCATCGCCGGTGCCAACGCGCTGTCGACGGGTATTATGGCGATGCGATTGGGCGCCATACTATTCATTCTGCCATTCCTGTTCGTGCTACATCCAACCCTCATCCTGAATGGTGAGCCGCTGGACATCGTGCATGACATCATCACCGCACTCATTGCGGTCTGGCTGCTTGCGTCAGCCTTTGAGGGGTGGCTGTACTGGTCTGGGCGGATCTCCTGGCAAAGAGCGCCATTGCTGGTGGCCGCAGCCTTGTTCGTCTATCCGGAATGGGCGAGCGATCTGGCTGGTGTTGTGGTGATTGCGGCGGTGTATGCGGTGACGGCGATGACGAAGCGTCGTGCTGTTGGTGCCTAGAGCTGGCAGAAGGAAAAGTGGTTATGCGTTGTGAAAATTTAGACAATGAGCGCCGCCGGCATTAGTATTTCAGCGAGACAGTTGGGACCTGCTCAAAATTCCAGCCGTGGAAACCCTGCACCTGGAGACCTATGATGGCGATAGATCTTAAAATACTGCATCCCGAATTGGCGGTAGAGGTCAGCGGTATCGATCTACGGAAACCGCTTGAGGCTGATGTGCTGGCGGAACTGAAATCCACCCTGGCTCGGTATCCAGTGCTGGTTTTCCATGACCAGAAACTGTCCGATAATGAGCATGCGGCGTTCACAAGGTGCTTCGGATCAATTGATGCAGGATTGACGCTTGCATCAAAACGCAAGCAGCGGCTCAAGAATACGGACGTGATTGACCTGGCCAATATCGATGGCGACGGCAAGGTTCTGGACGCCGCCAATGCCCGTAACGTCTCGCTGCTAGCGAACCAATTGTGGCACAGTGACAGCTCATTCAAATCTCCGCGGGCGCAGTATTCGGTGCTTTGCGGCGTTGATCTGCCGGGAGAAGGCGGTGATACCGAATTTGCTGACCAACGGGCGGCCTATGACGCCCTGTCCCAGGCGATGAAGGTACGGATTGAACCCCTGGTCGCGGAACACTCAGCGTTTCATTCCCGTGGCCTGCTGGGCGGCGCCGATTTCACACCAGAAGGCATGGCTGCACTGCCGCCGGTGGACTGGCCGATTGTCAACACGATCCCAGAATCCGGCCGCAAGTCGTTGTTTATCGGTGTTCACACCCGTGAAATCCGCGGAATGGCGACTGCCGAGGCCCGATTGCTCCTGCTCGACCTGCTAGAGCACGCAACGCAGCGGGATTTCGTCTTTCGCCATGTTTGGCACAACGATGACGTGGTGATGTGGGACAACCGCTGCACCTTGCACCGCGGCCGTCCCTACGACCTGTCGAAACTGCGCGAGTTACGCCGCTGCACGACGGAATATATCGCCGCCTAAGCTCTAATCCTCAGCGCGCAACGGAGCCACCAGCGGTACGCCCGGCACTTTGATTCCATCCGGTCGGCCGCTCGCTGTCTGGCCCTGATGCTCACCAGTGAACGCTGCCGGCAGTTTTGGTCCATCTTCGCAAGCCAGCCAGAGCCGCAGCAGGTGCCGGCGTTTGTCCAGCTCCTGATAATCCTCATAAGCGGTGCGCGAGTGAGCGATGGAGTGGTTGCAGACGAACTGCATGTCGCCCGGCTCGAAGGTCATGTCTAGGTGCAGAGCCGGGTCGTTTGCGAGTGAGTCGAACAGGTCCATGGCCTCTTCCTGCTCTGGCGTAATGCGAGGGACCACGTCCATCAACTGCGCTTTGCGCACGGCGCTGCGCACATAGGTGCAGATCACCCGGCCATCAACGACGGTGAATGGAGCGGTGCCGTAATACGGTTTGCGGCCCTCTGGAACCTCGCCCCAGCGGGTGCGGTAGACCGGCTGCATCAGCACTTCCGCCAGATCGGGTCGGCGTTTCACCATCTCGTTGAAGATGGTAGTGGTCGAGGCTATGGAGGATAGCCCACCGGCCTTGCTCTTCTTCAGGCAGAGCAACCCAACAATGTCAGAGCTATCAGTGTGGTAGGGCAGGCGGGCGCTGGTTTGGTAGCCGCGGGCCTGTGGATCGGCATAGTCCAGGCCCAAATCCTTTACATGGCCCAGCACATGGCCTTTGCCATTCTGGCTAACCGCCTCACCCCATTGCGCGCCAATACCCCAAAAGATCCGGGCGGCGTCCTCAACGCTGTAACGCTCAATCGGTAGGCCACGCACCATGAAAAATCCGCGGCCCCGCAGTAATTCATGCTTGATCGCCGCGAGCCGCCCAGCCAGGCCGGGGACAGGAAAGTTGGCGGCCGTGATCTCCAGGATCGGCGTGTCTTTCGCGCCGGCCAGAGCTGCCTCAATCTCCGCAACATCATCGGCGGTGAGGGTGATGGCCCAGTCGGAGAGACCAGCCACGTCCCGCCCGTACCACGCCTGCGGGCCTGTTACGGTCTCCAACGCTGTGGTGGGTGAAAGGGCTGTGGTGGGTGAAAGGATTGTATCGGGCATTGGGCTCTTCCTCTGTCGCTGTGCTGTGCGCATCGGTCGATAGTATGACATGGGTGGCGGCTGTGTGAACCCATTGCCGTCATGGCGATTTGATCTCCGTCAAGGCGCGAGCAGAGCAACGGTAGAAACTAGAGCTGTACCGCAAATGAAGGACAGTCTCACCCATGAGTCATACACCGCATGAACTCGCCGAAATGTTCCCGGATGATGCCGAGACAATCCATCGACTGAAGATTGAAAATGCGCATTTTGCCAAGCTTGCTGACCAGCATCACGAGATAAATCGCGCAATCCATCGTATAGAGACCGAGATCGAACCAGCCTCCGACGCCCATGCCGAGGCGTTGAAAAAGCAACGCCTCGGGCTTCAGGTTGAGATTTCGGAAATGCTTGCAGCGGCAAGGGGGTAGCAGACAAGGGTTTTGGAGCGGCGGCTGAAATTTCAGGCTATTGGTTTTCCATAAATACGGATAAATAGTGGAACAAGTTCTGCTATTTACCTTTGTGTGAGGAAAACCTCCTGACCTCCCGTCCTCGCCATATCCTTCCCGTTATCGCACTATCGCAGTTTGCCGGTGTTTCGCTCTGGTTCTCTGGCAATGCGATCCTGCCGGATCTGCAGGTACGTTGGGATTTGCCGCCAGAGGCGCTGGGAGATCTGACCTCTGCCGTGCAGTTTGGCTTTATCGCCGGCACGCTGGTCTTTGCCTTCACCGCCATAGCCGACCGCATCTCACCGCGCAAAATCTTTGCTGCCTGCGCTTTTCTGGGTGCAGCTGCGAATGGAGCGGCGGTGTTGTTGGATCAAGCCATGCCGGCGCTTTTGGTGCTGCGGTTCGCC
>Ga0055584_100004219_pt1 | contig 14108 bp, 12 predicted proteins | sample OSDHelmetaG_FD_58716 | JGI IMG/M metagenome (GOLD analysis project Ga0055584, IMG submission 58716) | Pelagic marine sediment microbial communities from the LTER site Helgoland, North Sea, for post-phytoplankton bloom and carbon turnover... | ecosystem: Environmental > Aquatic > Marine >... | reverse complement strand
GGGCTATTAACCCTTGCTGGTTTTCAAGACCAGTGCATTCAACCGCTCTGCCACCTCTCCCATTGAGGTTGAGCGGGTGCGCATTGTGCTTGCTGTATCGGGAGGATTCAACCTCAAAATGGGTCTGCAACAGTAATTAGTGGGATTGACTCGCGTTTTTGTCGGTCTGAGTCTCATAAAGGTGATGAGTATTAATTAATAAATATTTTAATAAAAAGCTATAAATTATTGATATTTAATAACTAAAAAAATTAATTACTTGCATTTACTCGTGCTGGTGCCAAATGATGGCCAGCTTGCCCGACGCTATGGCAACTGAATACAAATTAGTTGCGTTCATTCATAATGACCCCATACAAGTCTTATGCTGTCAGCAAGGAAAATGGCTTGAAGTATTCTTCCGTTAATCGTGGGTTTCCGGCGGGTAATCCAATAGCGAATGTCTTCGTGATTATTGTCGGCGCACTGGCGATCAGCGCGTCGATCGTTCTCGGTTTCTTCGCGTTCATAATTGTCGGCAGCATCGTGCTGATTATGGCCTCCATAATCGGTTTGAGAGTCTGGTGGTTCAAGCGAAAGTTGGGTGGCCAGGCGCCGCCAGCCGCCGAGAAACAAAGCGCTTCGCAAGGCGGAGTCATAGAGGGTGAGTTTCGGGTCGTTGCCGACGACCGCGAGGACGAGTAGAGTCCGACCCCATGCAAAAGTCCAAGTCAGACATTGATCGACGGCAACGCCGTCGGCGACGCCGAATTCAGGTTGTCATCATTTATTCGGCCATTGCCGTAGGACTTGCGTGGTTCTTCGAGTTGCAGGCGACGACGACGGTGATATTTGTCCGTCATGCCGAAAAGGCTTTGCTTCCCGCGAATAATCCGGGCTTGAGTGAGGCCGGCAAAAGCCGTGCGGCAGAGTTGGCACGACAACTCGTTGATGCAGATGTCGTTCCGGGCCTGGGCGTTGACGCGGTTTACTCCACGTCCTATCGGCGAACCGAGGAAACGGCGCAGCCTGTTGCGACGGCTCTCGGTATTCCGGTCACCTCCTACGACGCGTCAAACACCGAGACGATCATGGATGAGATCGTCAAGGAGCATAAAGGGAAGATTGTGCTGGTGGTCGGTCACAGCAATACGGTGCCGGCGTTGATCGGAAATATGGGCGCCAGTAAGAAGGTACCGGAGATCAACGAAGACGAGTACGACAACATCTATATCGTTTCCATCCCGTGGTTCGGCAAGACCAAAACCATTCGCTTGCGTTACGGAGAGCCTTACGTACCCGCAGGCGTAGCAGCGATCGCAGATTGATCGCTCGTGAGGAGCTGCGAGTTGAAACCCAGGGCCGTGGCACCTACGACCTGACCGGCGATGTGCAGCAGATTGTGTCTGCGTCTGGCGTCGAAACCGGCATCTGCCATGTATTTATCTGTCACACGAGCGCTTCGCTCATGCTGTGTGAAAATGCAGACCCCGATGTCATGCGGGATCTGGAAACCTTCATGTCGCGTATCACGCCCGATGGCGACCCGGCGTATATCCATACTTCCGAAGGGCCGGACGATATGTCAGCGCATGTACGGAGCATATTGACGCAGTCGGATCTGAACCTCCCCGTATCCGCAAAACGCTGTGCGCTAGGTACCTGGCAAGGCATTTATCTCTGGGAACATCGGCATGCGCCGCATTCCCGCCGCGTCATCGTTACTGTGCAGGGCGACTAGCCCAGCTTCAGACCGGCGGTTTCCCTCAGGATTATGGCTTTTTCTATGAACTCCTGGTGCCGGCCGATCATGACGTCGGCCATAATCGCGTCCGTAATGGCGCGATTCTGAGCGATCAGGTAGGTGGCCCGGCGCACTCCGACACCAAACGGCCCATCAACATCGTACATTTTGATAGCTACTTTCTCCGGGTCGCTGAGGAGAATAAATGGCAATTCGTGCTCCTCGCGGAAACGCTGGTGACTGACTTCGTCCTGAGGACTGATGCCGGCGACAGTCAGTCCGACGGACCGGATATCATCGTGGATATCGCGGATGGCGCAGGCTTCTTTGGTGCAGCCTGGTGTGAAATCAGCGGGATAGAAATACAGAATGAGCGGCCCGCTTTGTAACAGGGAAGACAACGACGTCTCGGTTCCCTCGTGTGAATTGAGTATGAACTCGGGGGCTTTCGTTCCAGGCTTCAGCATTGTCAATCTCCATTCCGAATTTCGTTCGTTCAGTCAGTATGGGTTATCGTTCGCTAGTGCAAGCTGCAATCATATACATAGATCCCGATAATCCAATGAATCTGCAAAACCAGATTCGTCAAAAGTTGGTTGACGGTATTATAAATGGCGCTTTTCCGCCCGGCATGAAGCTGCCGTCAAGCCGTAAACTCGCGCAGCAGCTTAATGTTGCGCGCAATACCGTGGTCGCGGCGTATCAACTGCTCATAGCCGACGGTTACCTGGTCAGCCGGCATCGCAGCGGGATATTCGTCAACGAGAAGATGCTTGAGGCCCGCGTCGGAGCAGGGGGCAACACCCCCGCATCGGGACGGGCGAAGACCGCCCACTGGTTGCGCCCGGAAAGTCCGGGGCAAACACGTGATGAGGCTTTATCGGAGCTGCCAAACTGGAGCCGTTATCCGTATCCGTACATTGACGGCAAGTTCGATTCGACTCTTTTTCCGCTGGCCGAATGGCGAGAAGCAAGCCGCTTGTCATTGAGTGTTGCGGACGTCGTCCAGTGGTCGACCGGCAGCGGTGACGCCGATGATCCGATGCTGATCGACGAGATTCGCACGAAGATCCTCACGCGGCGCGGCATACAGGCCCGGTCGGATCAGATCCTGATCACAATGGGGACGCAAAATAGTCTTTTCCTGGTTTGCCAGCTTCTGGCCGATGAGAAGACCAAAGCAGCGATCGAGGAGCCCGGCGACTACTCGATGCGTGACCTGTTGATCCAGCGCGGTGCGACCGTGCTGCCGCAAGCCGTGGATGATCAGGGGCTGCTGGTGTCGGACGAACTGGGTGACGCTGATATGGTCTACGTTACGCCAAGTCACCAAATCCCCACTGCCGTCACAATGCCGCTGGAGCGGCGGCAGGCGCTCATGGAGGCGGCTCACGCCAAGGACTTTGTCATAGTTGAAGATGACTATGAATGCGAAACGAGCTACATGGATCACCCGCTGCCAGCATTGCGAAGTATGGACACAGATGGACGCGTGATCTACGTCGCCAGTTTTTCGAATGTGCTGGCGCCCGGTATCCGTCTGGGCTTCATCGTGGCGCACGCTGAATTCATCCAGCGTGCGCGTCGATTGCGCCGCGACATAATGGATCATCCGCCGTTGAATAATCAGCGCACCGCCGCATTCTTTTTATCTTTGGGGCACTACGACGCCCTGATGCTGAGGCTGGGTCGCGTGCTTCGTGAACGTCGCACCGCATTGCGAAGGGCGCTGAACAACGTGCGTGGTATTCCGATGGAAATTTCTCCGGAGGTCGGCGGCACGACCTACTGGGTTCGTACACCGGACGACTTCAATGTTGGCACCCTCGCAATAGAAGCGGAGCGTCATGGCATTCTCATAGAGCCCGTTGATCGTTACTACGCGCTCAAGGAACAGGCTGAGAATTGCTTTCGTATGGGCGTCACCAGTCTCGTTGTCGACAAGATACGGCCCGGCGTTGAACGACTGGTGGAACTGATCAGGGAACTGGTGAAGGGGCAGGTAGAGCACCTCGACACGTCGTCCGGCAACTGGCTCACAGGGGCCGAACTGGCCGATGCGATGTCGGGTGCGACGGCCTTGATTCGCGAAGTCAACGGCTGGCCCTGCACGATTGTCTACAACCCGGACGGATCCATGAGCGGTCGACGAGGTTTCGCGAATGAGGATCACGATTCCGGCCGCTGGCGTATCGACGGTGATCGACTTTTCCGACGATGGGACCGATGGGTATACGGCGAGGAAAAGTCCTATTTCATTGTGATCGACGGCGACAAGATCAAGTTTTTCAATGACGACAAGCAGATCGTTGATTCTGGCTTTGTCCGCTTCTCCGACGAATCGGTGATGCAGAAATCCGAGTAGCTGGTCCAGTCTGGACCTATCGATGAGTCAAAACTGGACCTATTCACGGAGTGCTTTCGCCGTTACCGTCCAGACCTATGAGCACATTCGCTATTGCCGGACTGCAGCTGGAAACAGCGCCCGGTGACAATACAGAATTAGTGATCCGCGAGATCGACGCCGTTGTGCAGCGATACCCCTGGCTGGACATGGTGATTTGCCCTGAACTTGCGTGCAGTACCGACGCAAGCTGCGCCGAGCCTGTTCCTGGGCCGTGGGAGCAGCAATTTCAAGAGCTTGCGAGGCGGCACGGTATCTGGCTTATACCCGGATCCATGTACGAATCCGACGGTGACCGGATCTACAACACCGCGCCGGTGATTTCGCCGCAAGGCACTGTGGTAACACGCCACCGCAAGCTGTTTCCGTGGCGCCCTTACGAGAAACACACTACGCCAGGCTCGCAGCACACCGTGTTCGAGATTCCCGGGATCGCCCGTTTCGGCATCTCAAACTGTTATGACATGTGGTTTCCGGAAACCATTCGTGCGCTCATTTGGCAGGGCGCCGAGATTATTCTGCACCCGACGCTAACCAGTTCGATCGATCGCGGTGTTGAGTTGGCCATGATCCGTGCACACGCAGCGCAGAACCAATGCTATTTCTTTGATGTGAATCTCGCCGGGCCGGCTGGAATGGGCGAAAGCCTCGTTGCCGGGCCGGGCGGAGAGGTTATCTATCAGGCGGGAAAAAGTAGAGAAATCATAGCATTAAAGTTAGATATTAATTATTTACATGATGTCAGACGCCACGGTTGGCAGAACCTCGGACAGCCACTGAAGAGCTTTCGCGACAGCCAGCTTAATTTTCCGCAATACGAAAAAGGCTACGACTCTGAAGCGTTGAAGGAATTGGGTGATTTGCACCTGCCGATCAGGGGCGAGGGACGATAGGTACTGTGCAATTGCAGAACTGGACCATCACGACAAGGCTAACTGGACCTACTGCTGATGAGCCAGGAACGGTAGGTTTTTACTACATAGCTTGCTCGTCGAGCAGGGGGAGAGACACAGAATGAACGCCACCAAACTATTTATGAGAAAACCGCTCGTGGCCGCCATTGGCGGTGCGCTGGCTACGACTGCCGCGCCAGTAACCCTGGCGCAGTCAGTCGACGCAAATTCCGCTGCGCTGGAAGAAATCGTCGTAACGGCCAGCCGTCGTGAGCAGAGCATTCAGGATATTCCGTACAATATTTCGGCTGTGCAGGGTGGTGATATTGAGGCCCAGAATATCGTCGATACATCGGAGCTGATGCGGACGATTGCCGGTGTTTCGGTCATTGATCGGGGCTATCGCAACTCCGGTCATGTCAATAGCCTGATTATTCGCGGTATAAACGTCGACAATGGCGCAAATGGCGATGTGGGTCTGTCGTCCGTGTCACCCGTTGCCACATACATCGACAATACACCGCTGTTTGCGAATTTCCTTCTGAAGGACATCCAGCGAGTTGAGGTCTTGCGGGGACCGCAGGGCACATTGTACGGCTCCGGAGCCCTGGGCGGCACCGTTCGATACCTCATGAATCGACCCGAAGCGGACGCATTTGATGGCAGCGTTGGTGCCTCGTATGGCCAGACAGAAGGCTCAGACGGCAACAATTTCAGCGCAGACGTGATGTTCAATATACCGATTTCAGATACAGCGGCTTTTCGCGTGTCGGCTGGAACGATTCAGAATGATGGCGTGATCGACTACGTTAATCTCTATCAGTTGCAGGACGGCAAGCCTGTCGTGATGACCGATAGCGGTGAGTGCGTCAGCGTCCGAGGCACGGACGCGACGAATAACGAACTTGCTTTCAACGGCTCTTGTTACGAATCAAAGAAAGATGTGGATGACGTCGATATCACTTATGCGCGTGCCTCACTTCGATTCCAGCCGTCGGATACGCTTGATATCCAGCTTAACTACCAGATGCAGGACGACAAGATCGGCGGCCGCCGCACGATCACGATGGGTACCGATTATCTCGGCAATGCCTATAACGGCAAGGACGAGAGCGGTTCTACGATGCTGGAACCGTCGGAACGTGATGCCCAGCTGCTTAGCCTGGATGTCGAGTGGGACCTGGGATTCGCGACGCTGACATCCAGCACGTCTTCATACGAGCACAATGGCAACGGCTGGCGTGACAACACCAGCCTTTGGGTTACCGACAGAAACAGTGGCTTCGATAACTGGTTCGATACCCTGTACCCCGGTCATCCGCGACCGGTCGCACATGTGAGCGCCGGGTTTGAGGAAGAAGCACTGGTGCAGGAGTTCCGGCTGGTTTCAAACACTACGGACAGCAGCATCGACTGGACGGTTGGTGCCTACTACATGGATCAGGATCGGGAGATGGATAACTTCAGCTATCTCCTGGGCCTGAACGAATACGGCGACGCATGTACCGCATTGGGCGCCGCCTGCACCACGGGTGGCCAATGGTGGATGGGCGCGCCGTTGAGCGAAATAGACTTTTACTACATTCGCAGAGAGAATTTCACTGATCTGGCGCTCTACGGTGAAGTCACGTGGCACGTCCGCGACAACTGGCACATCACCGCCGGCGCTCGTTGGTTCGACAACGAGTTGACCAACGATACGGCAATGGACTTCCCGCTGTTCGAAGGTGTAGAAGTACCATTCAATAACTTCCCATCGCAGAATGAAGATGATGTTCAGCTGAAGTTGAATGTCGCCTGGGATATCTCGGATTCGATGATGGCGTACGGAACTTACTCTGAGGGATTCCGTCGCGGCGGCGCGAATGCTATCCCCACATCGGGCTTCTTCGCAGAACTGAATCCGGAAACCGTCATGTTCTACGAGGCAGATACCGTTCAGAACTACGAGATCGGAATCAAGGGGTCGACAGACCGCATCCGATACTCGGCCGACGTCTACTACGTTGACTGGAGCGACCCGCAGCTCAATACGGCGACGGCATGGTGGGCGTTCTTCATGGCGCAAAATGGGGAATCCGCTGCGACGACGGGTCTTGAGGTGGAGGCGCAGATTTTGCTAACCGACAGCCTGCAGCTAGACCTCGGTTTCGGCCACGTAAAAGCGGAGCTGACGGCCGACGTCATACAGCCTCAGACGGGTGGCGTCGTTGCCACTGACGGTTCGAGATTGCCGGGTACCGCGGAGAACACCGCAACCGCCGCTTTACGCCATAGCATGGAGTTTTCAGGTGGTCTCGGGCTCGAAACGCGCTTGAGTGCTTATTATCAGTCCGACTCCGTGAACTCAATTACGCAGACACTCGCGGCCGATTTCGATGGATTTTCGATCTGGAATCTGCAGACCACGCTGTACAGTGACAACTGGTCGGCATCGCTCTATGTCAAGAACCTTGGCGACGATCAGGCGGTCACGGGTAATTATCCGACTCAGTATATGAGCACTGACACAGGCATATTCGAGAACTACTTCGGCAACAATCAGCGCGAGTACATCGCCACGCCACGAACAATCGGGCTGGCGTTGAAATATAATTTCTGATCTACATCAGAAAGCAACAAACCGGGCTTTTGCCCGGTTTTTTGTTTGTGTCCACTGCGATACAGTCACGCGATGAATAATCCAATTCAACAGGAAGCTGAGGTCAGGCAATTAATGCTGGCCGGGCACTTCCGCGAGGCCGCAGTGGCTTGCGATAAGCTGAATCAACAATACCCCGATTTCGAATCGGGTTGGTATACGGCCAGCAAACTGGCAATGGCCATAGAGGAGCCGGTGCTAGCGGTCAGCGCGATAGACCGTGCCCTGCAGTTGTCACCGGGCAAGCCCGAATGGCTTTTCCACCGCCTCGAATGCCTCGGCTTTCTCGGTGACTTCGAGGCCGCGAGAGTGACGGCGGAGCAATTGTCTGATCATCTGTTCGAGTCAGCAGGCGTCTCGGCGGCGTTTGCATTCACCTTGTCTCGGCTGGGGATGTTCGAGGCCGCGAGGCTGCAGTACAAGCACGCGGTGGAGCTTGACCCCGAAGAAGGCCAGTACCACTACAATCTTGCGACGGTCGAGCGCTTCCTCGGAAATATTCAGGCGGCCAGCGATGCGGTGACGCGGTGTCTTGAGCTGCTTCCGGACGACGAAGATGCGCACCTGTTACGCGCCGGCCTCGGGACTCAGACGAAAGAGGCGAACAACGTCGAATCGCTTCTGGGAGCTTATGCGCGTGCGGATGGGCAGGCGCGCCGTCAGGTCACGCTTTGCTATGCCTTGGCCAAGGAACTTGAAGACATCGGTGATTACCCGAGATCCTTCGAGTTTTTGTCGAAAGGAGCGTCGCAACGACGCTCCAGTATGCAATACACACCACAAAAAGATCTCGATTCGATTCAGAGTATTCAGGATGTCTACACAGCGGACATGTTCGATGGTCATATCGAGGGCTATGTGAATGCAGAGCCAATATTTGTCATCGGTATGCCGCGCACCGGGACAACGCTGGTCGAACGGATTTTAGGTAGCCATTCAGTCGTCCAGTCTGCCGGTGAACTGCAGGCGTTTTCTCTCGAACTGGTCAAGCATTGCCGCCAGGTATCCGACGCCAAACCGGCCAATCCAGCCGATCTGGTACAGATCTCCACATCGATCGATTTTACGGCGCTCGGCGAGGATTACATCGCCGCTACACGACCGCAGACAGGCAAGACGGCGCATTTTATCGATAAGTTGCCGCTGAATTTTCTCTACGCAGGACTGATCCACCTTGCATTACCGAAAGCGAAAATCGTCTTGCTGGAACGTGACCCTATGGATACCTGCTATGCCGTTTACAAGAACCTTTTCGAGGGCATCTATCCGTTTTCCTACGACCTGCAAGAGCTCGCAAATTACTTCGTCGCTTATCGCCAACTCATCGACCACTGGCAATCGCTGATGCCGGATGTCATGCACGTCGTGCGCTACGAAGACTTGGTGACCACGCCGAAACCCGTAATTGAGAATTTATTGAGCTACTGCAGTCTGTCCTGGGAAAACGATTGCATGAAATTCTACGAAAACAGGTTCGCATCGACGACAGCAAGTGCCGTTCAGGTCAGGAGCAATGTCTTCCAAACGTCAATCGGCAAATGGCGCAACTACGAAGAACAACTTAAGCCTGTATCAGACATTCTTGGAGAGCTTCTTTGAAAGCCAAACCGAACGGCGAAGTTGCCCGAGTACTGCTTGCGTTTCTTGCGACGGCAGGGATTTTTTACATCAACATCATGCCGGCGATTGTGGATGGACTCAAAGAGGGTTTGGCTTTCACCAACAAGCAGGCCGGACTGGTTGCGTCAGCGAACACCTACGGCGCGGCGGTCGGAGCGTTGTTAGTCGTTTTTCTGGTGACCCACATCGATTGGCGCAAGGCCTCTTACGCTCTGCTGGCACTGCTAATCAGCATTGATCTGACCTGCATGTTCCTTCGCGATCCTGTTTTGCTGATCGCGGTTCGAGCATTGTATGGCCTTTGCGGTGGTGCCCTGGTCGGGATCGGCTTTTCCGTCATGTCACGCACATCCGAGGTGAGTCGTACTTTTGGCTACCTGCTGACTATCCAGTTCGGATTGGGTGGGGTCGGTATTATCTATCTGCCGGCTCTTGTTCCTGCGTTTGGCACGAAGGCACTGTTTCTTTCGTTGGCCACTTTCGGTCTTGTGACGATGATCATGCTGCCGTTCCTCTCGGACTACCCGGCAAGAGATCAGCCGGATCGCAAGGTTGGGGGCCTGATTCCCAGCGGGCCGGCCGTGTTTGCGCTGATCGCGACGTTCCTGTTCCAGGCCGCCAACATGGCGATTTACGCTTACTCTATTGGTATCGGAAAATTTGCGGGCCTGGACCCGTCATTTGTCAGCACGTCATTGGGCATTGGTGCCTGGATTGCGATTGCGGGTTCGGTTCTCGTTATAATCCTGTCGACAAAATTGGGCCGTTTGAAGCCCGTTTCGATAGCCATCCTGATCACGGCAATGGCGACCTGGGCTTTGCACTACAGCGACATCAATCCAGACAGCTGGTTTTCATCAGTTTTCTGGTTGGCCAATGTTGTGATAGCGATCACCTGGGCGTTTACCATTTCCTACCTGCTCGGGATGTGTGCAGAATTTGACAGGACCGGACAAATGGCTGCTTTGGGAGGATTTGCATCCAAAATGGGCCTGGCGTCGGGCCCGTTTTTTGCCGCTTACGTTGTCGGTGAGAATAACTACGGACTGGTTATCACCGCATCCACTCTCTGCCTGATTCTCTGTATGTTTGCGGCCGTATTACCATCGAAGATCCTGGACGCTGCTGATATGCGCTAGTTCGACTCGGTATCCACGTATGACATTGAGCGGTTGTTACCGCTTAAATATGGGCAATGAAACGGATACGGCCCATAACCCTCGTTTTACTGTTAGCGCTCTCAGGTTCTGCTGTTGCGGCCGAAAAAGCACCCCTGTTCCAAAACGACGAGCTTGTTAAGGCGGTGCTGACGGCACCTATCTCGCAGGCATACGAACAACGCGATCAGGATGTTCGAATTTACCTTCCGGGGCAGTGGACTTATCTGAACGCGGCTGGCGAATCACAGAAGCTGGATGTCTCGATTCGTACGCGCGGTAACTTCAGGCTTAAAAATTGTGCACTGCCGCCGCTTCAACTGAATTTCAAAAAGTCACAGGTCAAGGGAACCGAGTTCAAAGGGCAAAACAAACTCAAGCTCGTTGCGCCTTGCCAGAATGGTCCGAAGTCGCAGCAGAATGTGCTGATGGAGTACATGGCCTATCGTGTTTTTGAAATTCTGACTGACGTGAGCTTCGGCACGCGCTTGATGCGTTTGAGCTATGTCGACAGCGATGAAAAATCCGCCTCGTGGACGGATCTGGTTTTCGTAATAGAGGATGCTGACGATGTCGCCAAGCGTCTGGACCTTGATCGGGTTCGTGTCGTTTATAACGAATTTGATGATTTGGACCTGCCGACAGCGGCGCTGGTCGACCTGTTTCAGCTGCTGATAGGGAACAACGACTATTCATTGTTAAAAGGCCCGGACGGCAAGTATTGCTGTCACAACATCGAAATGTTCATCGATGAGGATCTTCTCGGCAAGCGCATACCGGTACCGTTCGACTTTGATATGTCGGGCCTTGTAAACGCAGACTACGCGGCGCCGCCGTCGCACCTGCCGATCAAGTCAGTGCGCAGCCGTTACTACAGGGGGCTGTGCCAACCTCCCGAGATACTCGACGCAGCGATAGCCCATGTTCTGTCCAAGCGTGAAGAGATTATGGCTCTGTTCAATGCCACTGAGGAACTCAGCCGACTTAGCCTGAATCGGACGAACAGCTATTTGGGAAAGTACTTCGAGCTTCTTGAGGACAGGATGAAAATTGACAAACAGATCGTCGGCCGCTGTCGAGGAATGGAACACCTTGAAGAATTGCTGGCCCGGGACGAGGATCTATAGCATCGAATTCGGACCATAGGGATCCGACTTGGCCTTTCTCTCCAGTTTCTTGACCTCTTTGGCATTCTTGCGGCGAATCTCACGTTGCACTACGTGCTGAGACTCGAGACCGTCTCCAAACGCGCAGACCAATATCGAGGCATAGTTGAAGAAAACCGTGAGTACGACCGCGATTTCGATCGATTTCACACCCGCTGCAATACCGACGCCGATCGAGGCGAGAATAAACAAGGTATCGAAAGTGTCGCTTAGCGCTCGGCGAAACCGCACGCCGGCAACGATTCCGGCAAGACTGAACGCCAATGCGAGACTGTGCTGCACAACGGTGACGATTCCGGCGACGATAGCGGGCAGGATAAGCGTTGTGGTGTCGATGGAATGATCGTAGACGCTGTCCGTGTGAATGGCCTTGTAGACCCATGAGACGGGCAGCATGAGCAGCAGCGTAAACACCATTGCATAAACCAGCTTCAGTGAGTCATTTAGCCAGACGGGACCACGGGCCAGGCGCGCCCTGGTTGACTCGGTAACGATTTCCTCGATTTCGTCGTGATCGGCGCTCAATAAAGCCTCTTCAAGCTCGAAAACGCTGGAGTTGGACGGATCGATGATTTCACCCAAACCGCCCAGCGGGAAGTCCTGGGCAAGTCCCGGCGACAGAGTCAGGGCGATTGCGACGGCAACGGCCAAAACTGCGTAATACGCCGTTATCTTCGCCATCATTCGAAGCAGGATTCGACGATGCCTGGCGACCAGCTCCTCGATTCTCTCTTGTTCATTCATGCGCCGACTCTATGGCCTGCGCCCGAACGTGACAATCTCGGAGGTTACCTATAGCGACGCAAGAAAACGGAGCTGTGGAGTACTATTTAACGGGCGGCGTCACCCAGCCATCAGGCAGCTCGCCCTCATCAAATATGATCTCGCGGTGTGCACTCCAGGTGATCGTGATCGCCTCCGGCGTGCCTATTCCCGCGCCGCGTGGGTCTCCGCTTGGGCCAAACCAGTGGTTCTGTGGCGCTCCGGTCGTGCGGGCGCGCATGCCGCAGTAGGTTGTGCCGTTCACGGTCGCACGGAGAATACGATTTTGAAACTGAACGTCGGCGGAAACGACCGCCGCCGTCAGATGATTGCTCATCTTTTCGAACAGAGATAACACAGCGTCGATATCCTCATCACCGTAGCTGACAACGACTTGGTACGGACCAAACAGCTCGGTGGTCAGCAGGTCAAAGTGTCCGTCACAAAGTGCCGACAGCGGTGCCTTGATAGCCGTTGGCTCATAGGCCCCGAACGAATCTGGAATGCTGTGATCGACCAGTTCAACGCCACCGAACAGCAACTCGGTGCCCGGAATCTCAAGCACTGCATCGATGTGATTGCGGATCTGCTCGTTAGTCCAGGACAAGACCGGTCCGATCGAAAGGTTGTCCAGGCTGCGACGGCCGGCGAGTACCTTCAGCTTTGGCAGCAAGGAGTCGCTCCAGTTATCATGAACGAACAATACGCTCTGTGCCGAGCACTTCTGACCTGAAGCGTTGTAGGCATCTTCGTCTGACTGCCAGGCCACAAAGTCGAGCCAGCGCTCGTCGTAGTCGGGACCTATAATCTTCCAGTCGAAGCCGGCATCCTCAAGGCGCACGCGTCCGTTGACCGCATTGGAAACATGCTCCGCGATGGTACTTGATCCGGTGAATTGCACCAGGCGAATCTTATCGGCGGCAGAGCTTATGAGCTCTCCCATTTTCTCGCCGCGACAGTGAATCAGGTCAATGTCGTTCGGCGACAGGCCGCAGTGAATCAGCAAGCGCAGGAACTGCTCGAAAACGACGCTGACCTTGGAGTCGACCTTGACCAACGGCCGGTTACCCATAAAGAGGGCGCCCATCGCCTGCAATGCCGGAATCTCCAGCGGGAAGTTGAAGGGTGCAACGACGACGACAGGCCCAAAGGGCCATCGATAGCCTCGCGACTCCTGCCCGGCATGATCGCCCGGGTTTGAGAAACCACGGCCCAGAAAGCGAACGCCGTCTCCCGCGAAGTTTTCCAGAAAGACACGCGTGACAACAACTTCATTCAAGCATTGCTGCCAACTTTTCGGCATTACGCGCTGCGTCAACCTGACGAAGTACTCTTCGACCTCTGGTGTCGCCAACAGGGCGGCCGATCGGGCGCAGACTCGCCCCAGATGCACATAGCGATCGGTATTCTTGAGCGGGTTGTGCAAACCGGATTTTGGACAGGAATCAAGGCCCTGAATAAACGCGTCAATGTCCGTCGTGTCCGGAACACTCACGAACGTTCCGCCGTTGAGCGGGTCAAGGATATCGCCCCGATATTCCTTGCCCGATTCCCACTTGCCGCCGACTAGATTCTGGGCGACCCCGGGGCTTGCTGCGTTCATACCGTCGAATGGATCGACCGTGGCAAAGACTTTCCAGGCTTTTGACATTGGGTTTTCCTCATTACTCGTGCGAGGTGAATATGGCGCGCCCGACAGGATTCGAACCTGTGGCCCCCAGATTAGGAATCTGGTGCTCTAT
>Ga0055584_100004218_pt1 | contig 14109 bp, 9 predicted proteins | sample OSDHelmetaG_FD_58716 | JGI IMG/M metagenome (GOLD analysis project Ga0055584, IMG submission 58716) | Pelagic marine sediment microbial communities from the LTER site Helgoland, North Sea, for post-phytoplankton bloom and carbon turnover... | ecosystem: Environmental > Aquatic > Marine >... | reverse complement strand
AATAATATCCTCACCAGCTTGAATTCTTGGAATAAACATACTTTCGGTATGCCCATTGACTACACGCAAAGTAACATGGTTTCCGATGGTACTCAATTCATCACTGAAATGCAATTGCCCTGATGACTCAAGGCAAGCGAAATTCTCAACAAGGAAGGAAGCCTTTTCTCTGGGATTGGGATTATTGGCATGATCCCAATGCTTAATATGCGTGTGATACTTCGCATTTGGAAAAGTTGGTTCATAAAAATCTTTAGCGCGGTTGTATTGCACAGCACCACCTACATGATCAAAATGCAAATGAGTAAGAATAACATCCGTTACCTCATTGGGGGTATAACCTGCTTTTGTAATGGCGCTAACAATGCTGTTATCACCGCTTAAATGGTAATAACCAAAGAATTTATCACTTTGTTTGTCCCCAATTCCGGTATCAATCAGAATCAGACGATCTCCATCTTCCACCAATAAGCAACGCATAGCCCAAGTACACATGTTATTCGAATCTGCTGGGTTCAATTTATGCCATATACTCTTGGGCACCACCCCAAACATAGCACCCCCATCCAATTTAAATCTGCCGGTCTCTAAAACAGTGAATTTCATAATACATAACAAATATAGTCATGGAATAATGACATGTGCAAAGATGTAAGCTAGATTAATTCAACCAATTGTAGAGCTAAGATTTACTACTTCTATGCGTACTTATACGTATTCATGCTTGCGCTCCCCTATTTGTTGGCGCCACATCGCATAATATAAGCCTTTCTCATCCAACAATTGATCATGTCTGCCGCTCTCCACTATTTCTCCCTTTTCCAAGACATAGATGCGATCTGCGTGCATAATTGTACTTAATCTGTGTGCAATGAGCACAACAAGTAAATCACCCTTACCACTAATCTCTTTCACAGTGGTTGATATCGCCTCTTCCGTAATACTGTCTAATGCACTGGTTGCTTCATCAAAAACCAACAATTCCGGATTACGAAGCAATGCACGAGCGATAGATAAACGTTGTTTTTCACCCCCACTTATTTTCACTCCCCCTTCTCCGATTTTTGTATCCAGTCCTTCATGCGCCCGTTCCAATATATTCTGACACCTCGCGTAATTCAAAACTTCTATCAATTCTTCATCCGTAGCATTTTGGTTTACAAATTTTAAATTATCGCGAATGCTACCCGCAAAGAGTTGTGCATCTTGTGTTACGAAACCTGTTTTCTGTTGTAAGCTTTCCAGCTTAATACTGGACCTTGGCATATCATTAAATAGAATTTCTCCATCGTTGGGATTATAGAGCCCCATAAGTAGTTTAACCAAGGTAGATTTACCCGCTCCACTTGGCCCAACAAAGGCAATCGTTTCACCTTTACGCACCTTGAAATCGATGTTTTGCACCGCATAATTCTTACTGCTTTTGTGTTTGAAGCTTACATTTTCAAATTGTATTTCATTCACTCCAGGGATATCAACCGCATCATCCGGCTCTTCTTCTAATGGGGTCTTAATTAGGTTCTCTAAATTGTTTAATGATATTTCTGCTTCTCTGTATACCAATATGATATCACCCAATTGTTGAAGCGTGTTAAAGATAAAAAAAGTATAAAAAAGGAAAGTGAAATAATCTCCGGCCTTTAGTTCATTGCCAAAGATTAAATACAAACAAATGAATACAATAGAGGTTCGTGTAAATTGAACAATCGTGCCTTGCATAAAACTAAGACTCCGAATGAATTTGATTTTCTTTAACTCGAGTCCCAATATTTTCATATTGGCGATATTCAAGCGTTTTACCTCTTGTCCCACCAAGCCCAAACTCTTTATCAATTCTATATTCCGCAGTGATTCGGTTGTTACCCCTGCAAGACCAGTGGTTTCTTTAACAATGGTTTTTTGCATACGTTTGATGTGTTTACCAAAATATGCACTCACAAGACCAATTACAAAAATTGCCACGAAAAACACAAGTGCGATCATGGGACTCACACTTAAGGCATAAACAAAAACGAAAATTACCGTTACTAATCCTGTAAAAAATAGCCCAATTCCATTGTTAATCAGGCGTTCTATATCAGTTCTTACCTTCTGAAGAATGGACAAGGTTTCTCCCGATCGTTGATCTTCAAATAAACCATACGGCAATTTCAATGCATGCTGCAGCCCATCATTATAAATGGATGCCCCGGTTTTCTGGATAATTACATTGGTTACGTAATCCTGGATATTCTTCGCCAGACGTGATATCATGGTAGCCCCTACACTGAATCCCAACCAATACAAGGCCAGTTTAAAGAATTGTTCCCTTCCTAAGTCTTGAATAGGGATAATAATTTCGTCTACTATATTTCCTGTAATCCATGGATCCAATAAGGAAAATACCTGATTGACGGTAGCAAGCCCTAAGGCTATAAAAACAAGTCGCCAGTTTTTTCTTAGGTATTGTTTTAATAAATCCATTAATGCTCTCTTCCTGCCAAGAACCCAACAAAAGCTTGTAAAGGCTCCATTTTTTGATTATTAAAACTGAGTTTTTGCAAATCTTGATATGCCTTGTGATAATATGTATTCATCATGGCTTCCACATTTTCCTCAACCTTCAAGGTTCGAAATAATGCCAATACGGCTTGAACTTTTTCTGAATTGTTGGCAACCTCTTTCGAAAACCATTCTTTTAACTCCAATCCTTGTTGCTCATTGGCCAATTCCAAGGCCTTGATATAAAGGATTGTTTTTTTGTTAGACATAATATCCCCACCCTTCACCTTACCTAATTTAGGATTATCACTAAAAGCGTCCATCAAGTCATCTTTAATCTGGAAGCCTATCCCAAGATTTAATCCTAGATCATATAGATATTCTAAATCTTGCTCATCGGCCCCGGCAACAATTCCACCTGCTTTCAAACACGCACCCAGCAAAACAGCCGTTTTTAACTTTATCATATGAAGATATGAATCTTCCTTTACACGTTTTAATTTCTCAAACTCCATGTCCATGAATTGCCCTTCACAAATCTCTATTCCCGTCTGGGTAACTAACTTCATCAATGGGATAGAAACCTCGTTCGGGTAATTATTCATTAAGCGTTGATACACGAAAAGCATCATATTATCTCCTGCCAAAATTGCAGTGGCTTCATCATATTGATCATGCAATGCAGGTTTTCCTCTGCGCATGACTGCACGATCCATGATATCATCATGAGCGAGTGTAAAGTTATGAAACATCTCAAATGCCCATGCAGCGGGCAAGGCAGTCTCTATCGTGCCATTAGCTGCTTCTGCAGCAGCCATTAATGCAATGGGTCTGGCGCGTTTACCTCCTAAACTGGCAAGATAATTTTTTGCCTCATACAATCCTGCAGGCTTACCTTCAAACGAATTATTCTCTAAATATTTTAAAAACGAGGCCAGAAGCCGATCAACATGTCCGCTCAAGATTATTCCTTTTTCTCTTTGGCTTCTTTTGCCTCTTTCTTAGCAGGCACAACTTTTAATATCAATTCCTCGGTACCTTTTTTATGCGAAACTTTAATCAAGTCACCTTCAGATAAGTTTGATTTAAGTATTTCCTCGGCCAATGGATCTTCCAGGTATTTTTGCAAGGCTCTTGCAAGCGGTCTAGCTCCAAAGTCTTTGTCAAACCCTTTTTCTCCTAAGAATTCTTTAGATGCTTTGTTCAGCTCAATGCTAAAACCAAGGTCAGAAATTCGTTTGAGCATGGTTTTTATGGTGATATCTAGAATTTTGATAATGTCTGATTTCTCTAGACTATTGAATACCACCACATCATCTATTCTATTCAAAAATTCAGGGGAAAAGAATTTCTTCAATGCGCCTTCAATAACACTCTTGGTATGACTTTCGGATTGATCATGCTTGGTTCCTGTAGAAAATCCAACTCCTTGACCAAAATCCTGTAATTGTCGACTTCCAATATTAGAAGTCATGATGATTACAGTATTTCGGAAATCAATTTTCCTACCCAAACTATCTGTTAAAAAACCTTCATCCAAAACTTGAAGCATTAAGTTAAATACATCCGGATGTGCCTTTTCAATTTCATCAAATAACACCACAGAATAAGGTTTCCTTCTCACTTTCTCGGTAAGAATTCCTCCTTCTTCATATCCAACATATCCTGGAGGCGCCCCTACCAGTCGGGTTACAGCAAATTTCTCCATATATTCACTCATATCAATTCGAAGCAATGCTTCGTCTGAATCGAACAAATACTCACTTAAAGCCTTGGCTAATTCTGTTTTACCCACACCAGTTGGTCCCAAGAAAATGAAACTACCAATGGGTTTATTTGGATCTTTAAGACCCGCTCTAGTACGCTGGATTGCTTTTGAAAGTTTTGCAATCGCTTTATCCTGACCAATCACACGTTTTTTAATATCATCTTCCATTTTGAGCAACTTGCTACCCTCACTCTGGGCAATTCGTTTGGCAGGTACTCCTGTCATCATGCTGATTACATCAGCAACTTCATTTTCGGTTACTTCGTAACGGGTTCCTTCCGTTTCACTCTCCCACTTGCCTTTTTCTAAATCCAATTGCTCCAATAATTTCTTTTCATCATCACGCAATTTGGCGGCTTCCTCATATTTTTGGCTTTTTACCACCTTGTTCTTGAGCTCTTTTATTTCTTCTATTTTTGCTTCTAATTCTTCAATAACTTTAGGTACATGGATATTCGAAATATGAACTCTTGCCCCCACTTCATCCAAAACATCAATCGCCTTATCAGGAAGGTGCCGGTCAGTCATATATCTTGTGCTCATATCAACACATGCTTTTATAGCAGCTTCTGAATAAGTTACAGAATGATGATCTTCATATTTATTCTTAATATTGGTAAGAATTTCTAAGGTTTCATCCGGACTAGCAGGGTTAATCATTACAGATTGGAACCTACGCTCCAAAGCACCATCCTTTTCAATATACTGCCTATATTCATCCAAGGTGGTTGCCCCAATGCATTGAATTTCTCCTCTGGCTAATGCAGGTTTAAACATGTTTGAAGCATCTAATGAACCACTTGCTCCTCCAGCACCTACGATGGTATGAATTTCATCAATAAACAATATGATATCCGTAGATTTCTCCAATTCAGACATCACCGCTTTCATCCGTTCTTCAAACTGTCCACGATACTTGGTTCCAGCAACTAAACTGGCTAAATCCAACATCACCACACGTTTGTTAAACAGTATTCTGCTTACTTTTCTTTGCACTATACGTAGCGCTAATCCTTCCGCAATAGCTGTCTTACCTACGCCAGGTTCGCCAATCAGTACTGGATTGTTTTTCTTCCTTCTACTTAAAATTTGAGAAACACGTTCAATTTCTTTCTCTCTTCCTACTATTGGATCTAGCTTCCCTTCTTCCGCTGATTTGGTTAAATCCCGTCCAAAATTATCCAATACGGGCGTTTTGGACTTCCCTTTTGATTTGGTTTTGGGATCGTTGGATTTCCTGCGCTCTTCGTTGTTATAAAACTCTTCAGGTGTTTCTTCTCCTGGACCTTCATTTTTAATATTGTCTAAGAATGGATCTTCATCCGATTCTAAATCATTGATATCATCGATTTCAAGTGTTTCTTGCTCTAGGCTTGCCTTAAACACTTCATAAGAAATGGCAAACTGATTGAGTATTTGTGAAGCAATATTATCTTCATCTCTCAATATCGCTAAAAGCAAATGTTCGGTTCCTATTATTTCAACCTTGAAAATCTTTGCTTCCAAGTACGTTATTTTGAGTGCTTTTTCTGCTTGCTTCGTAAGTGGGATATTACCCAGATTCGAATTTCCGCTACTGGTCGTTCGAATATTGTCCTCAATTGCTTTCTTCAGACGAAGAATGTCGATATCAAGTAACCTTAGGTTTTGAATTGCCTTTCCCTCGCCTTCTCTTATCGTGCCTAACAACAAATGCTCTGTTCCTATATAATCATGTCCCAGGCGGATGGCCTCTTCTCGACTATATTGAATTACTTCTTTTACTCTTGGTGAAAACTTCGCTTCCATATTATCTTCTCAAAAATAACAATTTACAGGTACAAAAAGATTTGGCATGAGCTACTAAGTATAAATTTCTTAATAACTGACCTATTTTATAAACTATATCATGTTGACTAATATTCTTAATATAGCATAAACTGTTCCTAAAAACAAGCAATGCCATACAAGGTCTCATTTCATGAGATTCAAATGATACTTTAGTTGCGATTAACCCTGAAACGAGTGTTATGCTTGACTTACCACATAATTCAAGATTGATTTTTACAGTTGTCAAATTGACATGTTAATAAGATTTGAGGTAAATAAAGGGTGCAAAGGAACATCCATATACAAAGCTCAAGTTACTCCACAACAAATACACAATTCGGCTAGGGTATGTTGATAACTTGACGGTTGAAACGAAGCGGTTCGAAATCCCATTAAAGCAAATATATTTGTGCAGTGGCTGATAAAAATAAGAAGAAAGATATAGAGAACGAAAGTTATTTTGAAGCTGCCTTGGCTGGTGGCAAACTGCCGCCACAGGCTCCTGATTTGGAGGAAGCTGTTCTTGGTGCGATGATGCTCGAGAAAGATTCTGTAGAAAAACTTGCAGACATTCTTTCGCCAGAGAGTTTTTATGTTACCGCTCACCAATTAATTTATGCTGCCATACGCGATTTGTTTATGGATGGCTCTGTTGTTGATATTTTGACAGTTACAGACCGGCTTAGGCAACGTGAACAACTGGACAAAGTGGGTGGCGCATATTACATTGCCAAGTTAACCAATCGAATTACCTCTGCGGCAAATGTTGAGTTTCACGCGCACATTATTATTCAAAAATACATTCAACGTGAGTTGATTAAAGTGAGTAATTCGATTTCTACCGAAGCCTATCAAGCTGGCACGGATGCTTTTGAGTTGCTTGATAATGCTGAAAAGAAATTTTTTGAGATTAAAGAGAAATCCATCAAGCGAAGCTTTGCAAGTATAGATGACCTATTAACCAAGGCGATTGAAGGAATAGAAAGTCTTAAAAACAACGAAGAGGGGGTTACTGGTATTGGCAGTGGGTTTAGCTCATTGGATGCTATGACAGCTGGTTGGCAACGCTCTGACTTGATAATTATTGCAGCTCGACCGGGTATGGGTAAAACATCATTTGCTCTAGCTGTCTTGCGTAATGCGGCCATTGACTATAAACAAAGTGTCGCAATATTCTCTTTGGAGATGAGTTCTGTTCAATTGGTCACAAGATTGATCTCAATGGAATCTGAGATTTCATCCGAAAAGCTTAAGCGGGGTGACTTGCAAGATTATGAATGGGCACAAATCAACACCAAAATTGCAGCACTTTCAAATGCCAACATTTTTATTGATGACACCCCAGGCTTAAGAATACTGGAATTCAAAGCCAAATGCAGAAGGTTGAAGTCTCAACATAATATCGACATGGTTATTGTGGATTACTTACAGTTGATGCGAAGTGACGCTTCAAATGCGGGTAATCGTGAACAAGAAATATCTCATATCTCCCGATCATTAAAGGGATTGGCAAAAGAGTTGGACATTCCTGTAATAGCGCTAGCCCAACTGAGCAGAGAGGTTGAAAAAAGACCAGACAAAAAGCCAATGCTAAGTGACCTGCGTGAATCTGGATCAATTGAGCAAGATGCTGATATGGTATCTTTCATTTACCGTCCTGAATACTATAAGATTAATCAAGATGCCGATGGCAATGACACCACAGGAATGGCAGAAATAATACTTGAAAAGCATCGTAATGGCCCTACTGGAGTTGCACGTGTGCGTTTTGTGAGTCATCTTGCTAAATTTACGGATGTCAATGTAAATGCATATCAAGACTTTGGCTCATTAACCGGTGATGTTGAAGGTATAAAAACCATTTCTTCTAAGCTCAACGCTGATGATGACGATCCAATGAAAACGATTCAATCTCAGGGAAATATTCCTCCAGCAGATGATTTCAGTACGGACGCAGAAATCATAGAAGATGATGATGATCCTTTTGATATATAAATGGATTTTCAGTTTTCAGTTCTTAAAGGAGACGAGCCCACTTTGGCTGAAGTAATTGCCCAACTTGAACGGGATTTAGAGATGAGTGGGAACACCTATCGGTTTAAAAAAAGTCAAGCCGAAGATTTAATTACTGAATTGGCTGATGAACTGAAGCTAATTGAAAGTAAAGGACAGTTAAGCAGTTTAGTCTACCGGGTTGATATCAACATGAACAAAGTGGACTTGGAGCAATTTCACCTTTCGCTTTCCGTTCTTATATGGAATCGTTGCTTACAAAAAGTATGGTTCCGTAAAAACTATGATTAGGTATGTATTAATCGGCATATGCATGCTTTCCTCTTGCAACAACGCCCAACCACCCGAACAAAAAGAAAATATCGATAAATTGGAGGAAAATATGAGCAACAAATGGGACCCACCAAAGGATTTAGATGGTTATCAAATTGCATCCACTGGACCATTCGTTACCAGACAAAAAACATTCTCCCGTGTAAGAAAGGCTTACCAAAGCAAAGGACCTTATTTGGCTTGGCTGCTTAAACAAGAAGGTATAATATCAAATAAATTGGAGCTCTATTTCCAAGCTTTTAAAAAGGAAGACCTGTTTCTGGTTTGGGCCAAAAATGAATCAGACCGCCAATTTAAACTATTGAAAAAATACACGATTTGTAAAAAATCGGGGAAACTCGGTCCAAAACGAAAAGAAGGAGATCGGCAAGTACCTGAAGGTTTCTATCACATCGACTTATTGAATCCCAGCAGTAGTTATCATCTTTCATTGCATGTGAATTACCCCAATCCTTCAGATTTGATTTTATCTGACCAAGAGCGCCCAGGTGGACTCATTTATATTCACGGAAAATGCGCAACGATTGGCTGTTTACCAATGCAAGATGGCCCCATTGAAGAACTTTATGTGCTCTGCACTGAGGCAATGAATAATGGTCAAAAAACAATTCCGATTACGATCTTCCCCTTTGTCCCAAATGACGAGAACCTTTCAATAGAATCGAAAGGAGAACCCAGAACAACTCAATTGCTTTGGAATGATTTAAAAGAAGGATATAACTATTTTGAGAAAAATAAGACCTTACCCAAGATTAAATTTAACCATAATGGACGTAGCCAAATTGAAGATTAGATAGGGAAGTAAAACGTTTAAAAGATTAGTGCATGATAGGACTATACATTCCGTTCTACATAACGAATGATATTCTTTGCTACATCTTTACCTGTTGCCATTTCAATTCCTTCAAGACCGGGCGAAGAATTTACCTCTAAGATTAATGGCCCTTTACTCGACTGTAACATATCCACTCCAGCAATTCCTAAACCCAATGATTTTGCCGCTTTTAAGGCAGCGTTTTCTTCTTCATCCGTCAATTCAATAAGCGCTGCTGATCCACCTCTATGTAAATTGGACCTAAATTCACCATCCTTTGCCTGTCTTTTCATAGCACCTACTACAACTCCATCTACAACAAATGCTCGAATGTCTGCGCCTCCAGCTTCTTTGATAAACTCTTGTACGATTACCCTTGCTTGTAGGCCGTTAAATGCTTCAATTACTGATGAAGCTGCTTGATTGGTTTCTGCTAAAACAACTCCTAATCCTTGTGTTCCTTCTAGCACCTTAATTACCAAAGGTGCACCGCCCGCTTTGGTAATTATTTCATCTGCATTTCTTGTGTAATTCGCGAAAACAGTCTTTGGCAAACCTAGACCAGCTCTAGCTAATACTTGTAAACTTCTTAGTTTATCTCTAGAGCGCATTAATGCTTGCGACTCAATAGCTGTGAAAATTTTCATCATCTCAAACTGTCTTACCACTGCTGTTCCATAAAATGTAACAGATGCCCCTATACGAGGAATTACAGCATCGATATCTTCCAAAATCTCCCCTTTATAATAAATGGAAGGTTTCTTTTTCTCAATGACCAATTCACATTTCAAATGGTCAACAACATGCATTTCATGTTTTCTTTGCTCACCTGCTTCAACCAAGCGTTTGGTTGAGTATAAGTTAGGGTTTCTTGAGAGAATTACTATTTTCATTATTTTTTTATTGTTTAAAGATAAGTCTTTTTTACTGACGTCAACTACAAACTTACCCTTAAGAAATTTGCGTCCCAGAAGGACTGGATAACGCATACTTGTGCGTTTACTTAAGGTAAGATTGATTCTATATTTTCGTTCAAATAAGATGATGTTTGACTTTATCAGATAACGTTCTTCTTTTTGCCCGTTAGAACTCACCACTGTCTTAGTTTGATAATTATCAAAGACCACTTCAACCCGATTTCTGCCAATTTTAAAGAAGCAGTGCAGTTGATTATTAAACTCTTTAATTTTATTGCAGTGAATAGTTGATGTATATGCGCCAGAATCAATTTTAATAGGTACATGATTTAATCCCATTTCTGGAAAATCTGCAACATCAACTCGACCAATCGTTTTCAATTTTAGTATCTACGTCTCTTTTTTCGATCACCTCCGCTGCTGCGCTTATCATAACCCCCTCGATCTCCGCCACTACTTCGCTTTTCGTACCCCCCTTTACTTCGACCTTTACCGCCATCTCTAGATTGGCCATAGCCTCCTCTGTTATTACCATAACCACCGCGTCCTCGACCTCTGCCGCCACCTTCTTCAACCTTACTGGTATCATTGATATCTGCGGTTGAACTCGTGCTTAAGTTATTGAGTTCATTCGATACTAATCTAACAAGCAAATCCTCTTTACTCAAGTCTTTAAAAGTTTCCTCTACTTTAGTCATCACTTCTTCATCAACTTGCTTGTCAATCTTCGCATTAAGAATGGAATTAGACCATTGATCGATCCGAATCCCCTTAATTGCCTCAATTCCAGGAACTTCAACCTGTTCAAAACTAATATCCAAGTCTTTTTCAAGGTATTTGATTCTCTTTACATCTGAACTACCTGCAAATACAATGGAAATCCCTTTTTTACCTGCTCTCGCTGTTCTACCACTTCTGTGCGTATAGTAAGAATTTTCATCAGGTAACATATGGTGAATTACGTGGGTCAAATCATCCACATCAATTCCTCTAGCTGCAACATCGGTTGCAATAAGCACTTGGATATCGAAACTCTTAAACCTTCGCATCACTCTATCTCGCTGTGCTTGTGATAATTCACCATGCAAGGCATCGGCTCTGTACTTCTTTTTCAAAAGCATTTCGGCAACATTCTGGGTATCTCTTCGCGTTCTACAAAACACTACACCTCTCATATCTGGGTATGCGTCCAAGAATCTGGCTAAGGCTTCTCCTTTATCCTTTGCTTTAACACGAACATATTGATGCTCTATATTTTTATTTACAGTTTGTTCTTGATCTATCTTAACCTCTATAGGGTCCTCCATATAGGTTTTTACAATTCTTCGAATTTCAGACGGCATAGTTGCACTAAACAACCAAGTCAATTTATGTTCTGGAGTATAACTAAGAATCTTATCAATGTCCTCTTTGAAACCCATGTTAAGCATCTCATCAGCCTCATCTAATACAACTGCATTCACTTCTTCTAGATTAATGGCTTTGCGGTTAACCAAATCAATTAACCTACCTGGAGTAGCAACAATAATATGCTGCACATTCTTTTTCAGCGCCTTCATTTGAGTTTCAATTGAAGCTCCACCATAAACACAAAGGATATTTACTTTATCCATGTATTTACCATATTTATTGAGTTGCTCACCAATTTGCTGACCCAATTCACGGGTTGGTGCAACAACGAGTGCTTGAGTTGCTTTGTGTGCAGGATCAACCAGCTCAATAAGCGGAATTCCAAATGCAGCGGTCTTTCCTGTACCGGTTTGGGCTAAGCCGATAAAGTCTCTATCAGCAGTTAGCAATTGTGGAATAGATTGTTCTTGGATAGCCGTGGGGGTTTCAAAGCCCATTTCTTCTAGCACTTTAAGAACTGGCTCTGAGAGCCCTAGTTTTTCGAATGATGACAAAAATATTGATTTTTAAAAATGAGGTGCAAAGGTAGGTAGAAATGCTAGTTATATAAGCTTTCTGTATTTTAATTGCTTTTTACTGAATCACTTTGGCTGCAAGATCCTTTTTCAGCGCATTTTCCAACCAGATGTAAGTAATTTTTTCATAGCATTAATATTTTGGTTTTCAATTTATTAAATAAATATCAGTCGGACAAATAGACGGCTTTACAAGCAACGCTTACATATTTATTGTATTTTTGCTGCGTGAAAGGTCAGCATTGTGGATATTGCGGTTTTTGGGGTGAAATGGTATTTGTACACAGCCATTACCAATGTCCGCAATGCAAGTATAATATTGCCCCTTGTTGCGAGGGAGAGCAATGCGAAATTCAGAAAAACGAAGAACACAAAGAGACTAATAGTGGCGATAATCATTAAAACACCTGAACAGATCGAAGGGATTCGAGCAGCTAGCAAACTCGCAGCTGACACACTTCAATACCTAGCCCAATTTGCAAAACCGGGCATTACAACAGCTTATATCAACGATAAGTGTGATGAATTTACTCGTGATCATGGTGCAATACCTGCCACGTTGGGCTATGGTGGTTTTCCAGCTTCCTGCTGCACTTCAGTGAATGATGTGATATGCCATGGTATACCCGGCCCATATGAGCTTAAATGGGGCGATATCCTGAATATAGATGTAACCCCAATCCTCGATGGGTATTTTGGAGACACATGCAAAATGTTTGAAATAGGCGAAGTTTCACAAGATGCGAAAGAACTGATGAAAGTTACGCGCGAATGCCTATGGATTGGCATTGATTTGTGCAAACCGGGTGCGCATTTTGGTGATATAGGATACTACATTGAGCAACATGCGAAGAAGCACGGATACTCCTCCGTTTTCCAATTTTGCGGTCACGGTGTAGGCACAAAATTTCATGAAGAACCTGAAGTGAGTCATGTAGGCGAAAAAGGTACGGGTGCTAAAATGAAAGCAGGTATGACATTTACGATCGAACCGATGATTAACAGAGGAAAGGCCCGCGCCAGGGTGGATAAGAAAGATGGATGGACTGCACGAACCATTGATGGTAAATTAAGTGCCCAATATGAACACACCATTTTAGTTACACCTACTGGACATGAGGCACTGACCGATGTGTACCATGATTTCTAATGAAATCGCTCCATCAATCTGCAATACTCGCCCGCATTTTGGGCGAACTCATGCACTCCCGTTATACCGATTATTGGATTCATTCACTTTACAGTAATTCAAAAACTGAACTGGTTCTTGAATTAAAGAAATCAAAACAAGAACTGAAGTACATTGTATTTAACTTTGCTGCAGACAATCTGCTCATTTTATTACCAGAACATATTAGAAAACGATCTCGTTTAGCTCAGGACCACTTCAACATTCAAAACGAAGCACAGATTAGCTCTATCGAAAATGTTGAAAACGAACGCATAATTCAGATAAACTTAAGTAACTCAAGTAAAATGTTCATTTGTTTATTTGGAAGGCGGTCTGATGTACTATTAAAAACAGAAGGAGATATTCAATCGTTTCGGAATAGTAAAAATGCCATTAACCTAATTGAAAATTTAAGCCCTAATCCCATAAACTTTAATATGAAGGATTGGGATTTATTTTGGGAGTCGAATCGGTTTTTACCGCAAGGAAAAATCAGTGGAACATACAGTCCACAAAATGCACAGCATTACATAGATGGCCTAAAAAATGCTGGATTAGTGCGATCAGAGAATCGTTTGAGCCTATCCCCTAAGTCATTAGGTAAGATCGAGCAACTCATTGAAATCCATGAATTCAATCTGAATTTCTTAAAACGATTCACGCAAGAAAGAAGAGCGAAAGAGGAAGAAAGTAGGCGAATCAAGCACCTAAAGAACATCAACCAACGTTTGGCTGCGGCCAAAAACAAGTTAATGGGTTTAGAAAAAAGCAACCAATTTATGCAATGGGGCGATGTAATTATTTCCAATCTCTCTCAAATTGACCCTACCCTAAAGGTTCAGCAACTCACCGACTGGACTACCCAAGAACTCATAGAA
>Ga0055584_100004217_pt1 | contig 14111 bp, 10 predicted proteins | sample OSDHelmetaG_FD_58716 | JGI IMG/M metagenome (GOLD analysis project Ga0055584, IMG submission 58716) | Pelagic marine sediment microbial communities from the LTER site Helgoland, North Sea, for post-phytoplankton bloom and carbon turnover... | ecosystem: Environmental > Aquatic > Marine >... | reverse complement strand
GCCACCTTTGTACCTATCACTGTAAACACAGCTAAGCCTATAGCATCAGCTATTTGTACGGCATGATGGGGAAAGCGTATTTTTCTGGCAAGTGCAAAAACAATAAGTGAAGTAATAATAGTAAGCCAGATATATAAGTTATTTTGCACCCAGAATACGGGCAAACGACCCAGTATCAAATCCCGCAGAGTTCCGCCACCAATAGCGGTAACGGTTCCAACAATAATGACACCAAATAAATCGAGCCGGCGTTCAGCCGCCGCTAATACACCAGCCAGAGCAAAGACTACTGTACCAAAAAGGTCTAAAGAAAAAATTACCAAGGGGAGATCAAAATCTATCATCAGGTGCGTCGCGCCAAAGTTTTAGGATCAAAATTACGCCAGCTGCTGCCGCGTTTGGCAGCTAACTGACCTGATAATGCCAATAATCCACTCGTGGTATAAGCATGGCACATTGCAATTGCCAGGGCATCGGCAGCATCTTCCTGAGGTGTAGCAGAAAGCTTCAGAAGGGATTTAACCATATGCTGAACCTGAGTTTTATCTGCCGCACCCGTACCTGTTACTGCTAACTTTACTTCTTTGGCAGAATACTCACTAAGTGCCAGGCCGTGGTTAGCAATACAGACTAAAGCCGTGCCTCTGGCCTGCCCAAGCTTAAGTGCTGAGTCAGCATTTTTGGCCATAAAAACCTTCTCTATGGCCACCTGCTCAGGCTGGTATCTAGCGATAATTTCTGTAAGGCTGGCATAAATTTGTGCCAGTTTCTGGGGTAACTCCTCAGCTTTAACCCTGATACAGCCACTTGCCAGATAGCTAAAGTGACTGCCCGCTGCCTGGATCAGACCGTAGCCAGTAATACGTGAACCAGGATCAATACCAAGGATAAGGGCCATATCAGCCCAGTTTTTCCATAACTTCAGCAGAAAAGTCAACATTGGAATAGACTTCCTGAACATCATCCAGATCTTCCAACATATCAACCAGTTTAATAATTTTTTCTGCTAAATCTAAGTCGGTTATATCAGCACTCACATCTGGTAACATAGCCAGGGTTGCCTGCTCAGGCTCAAAGCCTGCTGCCATTAAGGCTTCTTTTACCTCTAAAAAGTTTTGCTGCTCAGTAAACACCTCAAAGCTGCCATCTTCCTGCACAACCACATCTTCAGCACCGGCTTCTAAAGCCGCTTCCATTAGCTGGTCTTCATCAGTTTCTGCTGAAAAAACCAGGTAACCACGCTTTTGAAACAAATAAGCAACCGAACCTGAAGTACCCAGATTACCATCATTTTTAGTGAAAGCATGACGTACTTCCCCAACAGTTCGGTTACGGTTATCAGTCAGGCATTCAACCAGTATTGCAACACCACCAGGACCATAACCTTCATAGACAATTTCTTCCATATTGTCGGCTTCGTTAGTACCTGCACCCCGTGCAATTGCACGTTCAATGGTGTCACGCGTCATGTTGTTAGACAAAGCTTTATCAACAGCCGTGCGTAGTCTGGGGTTATCAGCAACATCTGGGCCGCCTTCCTTGGCAGCCACAGTAAGCTCGCGAATCAACTTAGTAAAAATTTTACCGCGCTTTGCATCTTGTGCTGCTTTGCGGTGCTTTATGTTGGCCCATTTACTGTGACCTGCCATTTTAACTCCTTAAATTACCAGCCAGGTAATTTCAATTTTATTACTATTCTTCGGTTTGTGCTTTTGCTCGCAGGCGTAAATTTAATTCTCTGAGCTGTTCCTGACTGACATCACCAGGGGCATCAGTCATAACACAGGCTGCCGATTGGGTTTTTGGGAAAGCAATCACCTCACGAATGGATTTTGCACCTGTCATCAGCATCATTAAACGATCCAGACCAAAAGCCAGTCCACCATGAGGCGGTGCACCATACTTTAATGCATCCAGAAGGAATCCGAATTTCTTCTTCTGTTCTTCAGCATCTATGCCTAATACACGAAAAACGGCCTGCTGCATTGTCTGGTTATGAATACGAATTGAACCACCACCCAGCTCTGTACCGTTCAACACCATGTCATAGGCACGGGACAGTTGCTCTGCAGGCTTGGCTTCAAGTTCTTCTGGTGTGCACTTAGGCGCAGTGAATGGGTGGTGCAATGCACTCAGGCTGCCATCGCTGTTTTCTTCAAACATTGGAAAATCAACAACCCAAAGAGGCGCCCAATCAGTGGTGTAAAGATTTAAATCTTCTCCCAGCTTACAACGCAGCGCACCTAAAGCCTCATTAACAATTTTGGCTTTGTCTGCACCGAAGAAAATAATATCGCCATCTTCTGCACCCACCCGATCCAGTAACTGATCGATGATGCTCTCCATGAATTTAACTATCGGTGATTGCAAACCATCCAGGCCATCAGCACGCTTGTTAACTTTGATCCAGGCCAGACCACGGGCACCATAGATACCAACAAACTTGGTGTAGTCATCAATTTGTTTGCGGGACAGCTCTGCACCACCTTTCACTTTTAAGGCAGCCACACGGCCTTTAGGATCGGTTGCAGGGCCGGAAAATACTTTAAAATCAACATTAGCCATTAGATCGCCAACATCGACCAGCTCCAGCGGAATGCGCAGATCAGGCTTATCAGAACCGTAACGATCCATTGCTTCAGAGTAAGGCATGTGTGGAAAATCACCCAGATCAACACTCAGTGATTCCTGAAATATTTTACGAATCATGCCTTCAGCAGCACCCATAATGTCCGCTTCCTCTATGAAAGAAGCTTCGATATCGATCTGGGTAAATTCAGGCTGACGGTCAGCACGCAAATCTTCATCACGGAAGCATTTGGCAATTTGGTAATAGCGATCAAAACCAGCCACCATCAGAAGCTGTTTAAACAACTGGGGCGATTGTGGCAGCGCAAAGAACTGACCTTCATGGGTACGGCTGGGAACCAGATAGTCACGCGCACCCTCAGGTGTGGCGCGGGTAAGAATCGGGGTTTCTATATCAAGGAAGCCCTGCTCTTCCAGGAAGTTGCGGATCTGGTGTGTGACACGGGAGCGGAAGCGCAGTTTCTCAGCCATTTCAGGACGGCGTAAATCCACATAACGGTACTTCAGGCGGACATCCTCACCCACTTTACCGTGCTCATCCAGCATAAAGGGCGGAGTTTCAGAGGTATTTAACACTTCGACACCACTGGCAACCACCTCAATTTCACCCGTTGGCATATTAGGGTTAACCGTACCCTCCGGACGAGGACTGACTTTGCCGGTAACTTTTAAAACATATTCATTGCGCGAGCGATCCGCACTGGCAAAGGCTGCTTCAGTAGCTGGATTCACAACCACCTGAGCAATACCATTACGGTCTCTTAAATCAAGAAAAATAACTCCACCGTGGTCACGGCGACGATGAACCCAACCGCATAATACGACTTCTTGATCTAGGTGACTTCTATTTAAGTCACCACAGTAATGGCTGCGCATAAGTAGTTCCCGTTAATTAATAGGTGTTAAAAATAAAAAAGCAAAAAGCTAGTGTAAAGAGCCACTGAGGGGTTAACCAACACCTCAGTAGCCCCTTTAATTTTATGAGGGCGTATTATAGCCTAGACTGATGACCTTACGCCAAGTTATGAATAAACCGCCCTACGGAGTCCTGCTATGACGTTTGAATTACACCCCCAACTGGCAAAGGATAGCTTTCATTTAGCAAACCTTAAACTCTGTCAGTTACGCCTGATAAATGACCAGCGTTTTTATTGGTTGCTTCTGGTTCCTCAGGTGGCTGAAGCAATTGAGGTGACAGATTTAACCCAGGCTGACTACCAGCAGCTCTGGCAGGAGGTGTACTTACTAAGCCAGGTGATTAAACCTTTAAAAAAGGCTGACAAGCTTAATATTGCCACTTTAGGCAATCAGGTACCTCAGTTACATTTACATCTGATAGCCCGTTTCTCTCAGGATGCCGCCTGGCCTAATCCAGTCTGGGGCTGGGGTACAGCTGAACCCTACACCCCTGATGGTGTTAAAGCTCTGGCCGATGAACTACAGGCAGCCTGTTCAAACAGACAGCATTTAGCTATTCATTGGCAGAAAATTGGTAATTAGCTTTTTATACAGCTACTTCCATCTGAGCGGCATCACAGGTCAGCCTTTGCCATAGCCGCTCCACTGAAGGCTTATGAACCAGAGTACAACGATAAAGACGAATTTCCAAAGGTATAACCCAACGCTCCCCACCACAGACTATCAGCTTTTTCTCTGCCAGCTCCCGCTCAATACTTAACTTAGGAATCCAGGCTACTCCCTGTCCTTCCAATGCCATGCCTTTTAATCCTTCTGCCATAGCTGTTTCATAGGTCGTACGCAGGCGCAACCCTACAGGCTTTTGTCTCAGTAAAATCTGTAAGGATCTTTCTAAAAAAGCACCCTGGGTATATGCAAGCAAGGGGATTTCCTGCTCTTCTGAAGCATCCAGAGAATAAAGCGGTAATCCTTCTTCATTTGTTGCACAAACAGGCAGCATTTCTGTAGCACCCATGCGTAAAGATGGGAAGTGCTGATTATCTAACTGCAAGCTGCCTAAAGGATCATGGTAAGCCAGCATTAAATCACAGCGTCCCTCACGCAAAGCATGGGTAGCTTCACCAACATTCATCGCAGTCATACGACTATTAATTTCTCCAATAACAGTCTGTAAACGCTTTAACCACTGAGGGAAGAAATTAAAAGCCAAAGAATGGGCAACAGTAAATTCCAGCAACTGAATGGCGGCAGAACTTGAACCACGCAGATTCTGTAAAGCTTCACTCAACTGCTCAACAACACTACGTGCAGTAATTAAAAACAACTGACCATCAGGTGTTAATCCTAAAGGGGACTTACCTCTTTCAACCAGAGTAACACCTACTGCCCGCTCTAAAGATTGAATACGCCGGCTAAAAGCTGGCTGAGTAACAAAGCGTCTGGCTGCTGCCTGAGAAAAGTTACGTGTAGCAGCCAGAGCCAAAAAGTCTTCCAGCCATTTTACTTCAAGATTCACTCGTTTTTTCCTTTAGTATTTTATTCGTTGCCAAGCATAACTAGTGCAGTATTTTGGTTATTACCTTACAATTAGCTTTGCATGTAAAAAGCATTTTGTTTTAGCATAACTTTTTTACTGCTTATTTTATTCTATTCAATACATCGTCAACTAAGCATTTGCTGGCCGGATTTTTTACTCGTCACCGGCTCGATACTTGAGATTACAATGCTAGACCGTATCACTGCTCGCCCGAGACACTGGGCTATATTATTTTTTGGCAGCCTTATTTTAGTTACCTGTTTAGCAATTTATTTAACCAGCCACAAAGAACAAACCGAAGACCCTCTTCCTGATATGAGTGAAGTTCTGGAAGCCTTAGAGGCAACAGACTTCCACAATGCACTTATACCCCCCTTATCACCACCCCCAGACTGGGAGCAATACACCCTACAAAAAGGTGATCGTTTATCTCTGCTTTGGGCAGATAAATGGCACTTACCACTTTCCACACTTTATACACTGTTAGATAACCAAGAAGGCAAACACTACCTTAACCGTATTCAGCCAGGTCAGCATATTGAATGGTTAGCCAGTAGAGATGGACAGCTTTTAGCCTTACGTCTATGGCAAAGCCGTGCGGAAGGCAGTGAATGGTTAAGAGAAAGCCAGGGCTTCAGCTTTCGTAATCTTACCTCACAGCGTGAAGTTAAACTGATACGCCTGGAAGGTACTTTAGATGGAATGCTGGTTAACAGCTTACAGAATATGCCTGAAATTGCAGGCCAGGAAGGTACGATTGCAACTGCTTTAGACCGCCACCTACCCCTGCGCCGTGATGCACGTGATGGAGATACCTTCAGCCTGCTAATAGAGCAAGAATGGCTCAGCAATGATCCTACCCCCTATTCCACCCGCCTTATTGCCTTTGACTATAAAGGCAGCCGCATGCAGATACGTGCTGCACGCCATAAAGATGGGCGTTTTTACACACCTGATGGAGTAAGTTTAATTCCACCTTTTGATCGCATCCCTTTGGCACAACGCTTTCGCATCAGTTCACGCTTTAATTTAAATCGCCGTCATCCCATTACCGGACGCGTACAGCCACATTATGGAACAGACTTTGCCACCCCGATAGGAACACCTGTTAGAGCACCGGCAGATGGTCGAGTTGTTCGCAGTCAGTGGCACCCTTTTGGGGGAAACTACCTGGTAATAGATCATGGACAAGGCTTTGAAACCCGCTACCTGCATTTATTACGTGCCCAGGTTAAACGCGGACAGGATGTCAAACGTGGACAGCTTATCGGCCAAACAGGAAATACCGGCCGCAGCACAGGTCCGCACCTACACTACGAACTTCACATTAATGGACGTCCGGTTGATTCAATGCGGGCAGAGTTGCCTAGTGTTGAAAAGCTTAAAGGGTCTAATCTGAAAGAATTTTTATCGCTAAGCCAACAGCTTTTTTCTGGCTTAGATGGGAAAGTCCGGTTGGAAGATCTTGCTGCTTTACTTCCTGAGTCAGATTAAAGCCAACTGCTTCAGGTAAGAAATCAGAGGCAAGTGACACCTGATCTAAAATACGGTAAATTCCCTATCTTCGCCTTCCTATTTTATTTCCATTTTACTTCAAGGTAAGCTGAATCCATGCGTGCTTCACAATTGCTCATTGCCACTTTAAAAGAAACTCCTAACGATGCACAGATTATCAGCCATCAGCTGATGCTGCGTGCTGGTTTGGTTCGTAGTCTAGGCTCAGGTTTATACACCTGGCTACCTTTAGGTTTACGAACCCTGCGCAAGGTTGAGCGTATAGTACGTGAAGAAATGGACAAGGCAGGTGCACAGGAAGTGCTTATGCCGTCTATTCAGCCTGCTGAATTATGGCAAGAGTCGGGTCGCTGGGAAAAGTACGGCAAAGAATTATTACGTCTACATGACCGTCACAGCCGTGAATTTTGTGTAGGCCCTACACATGAAGAAGTCATTACTGACTTGGTGCGTAAAGAGCTTCGCTCTTATAAACAATTACCAGTTAACTTTTACCAGATTCAAACCAAATTCCGTGATGAAATTCGCCCACGTTTTGGTGTAATGCGTTCACGTGAATTTATTATGAAGGATGCCTACTCCTTCCACCTGACCCAGGATTCCTTACAACAAACCTATGATGTAATGCACCAGGCTTACACCAATATTTTTAACCGTATTGGGCTCAAGTTCCGTTCAGTTATTGCAGATAACGGCTCTATTGGCGGCAGTGGCTCCCATGAGTTTCATGTATTAGCCGACTCAGGTGAAGATGCGATTGTTTTTTCTGATACTTCTGACTATGCAGCCAATATTGAAAAAGCAGCAGCTCTGCCCGAAAAAACAGAACGCCCTGCCCCTACCGAGGAACTTCGCTTAGTTGATACACCCAAGGTTAAAACCATCGCCCAGCTAGTTGAACAGTTTAATCTGCCTATAGAAAAAACCATAAAAACTCTTATTGTAAGAGCTTCCGAAGGCGGTTTAATTGCCTTGGTGGTACGTGGTGATCATGAACTCAACGAAATTAAAGCCGGAAATCTTCCTCAGGTTGCCAGCCCGCTAGAAATGGCCAGTGATGATGAAATAATCGAGGCAGTGGGTGCTGCACCAGGTTCTTTAGGGCCCGTTAATCTGCCTGTTCCCTGCATTATTGACCGCTCGGTTGCTCTGATGAGCGACTTTGCTGCCGGTGCCAACCAAAATGACAAACATTATTTCGGTATTAACTGGGAGCGTGACCTGCCACTGGTGGAAGTAGCTGACCTGCGTAATGTTGTGGAAGGTGATCCCAGCCCAGATGGTAAAGGCACTTTACAAATTAAACGAGGCATTGAAGTTGGTCATATTTTCCAGTTGGGCAACCAATATTCAGAAGCCATGAATGCCACTGTTTTAGATGAAACAGGCAAAGCTGCCACCCTGATTATGGGTTGTTACGGCATAGGCATAACGCGGGTTGTTGCTTCTGCCATAGAACAAAACCACGATGAAGCCGGTATTATCTGGCCTGCTGCCATTGCACCTTTTGAAGTAGCCCTGGTACCCATGAATGCGCATAAATCTGAGCTGGTTAAAAAAACCAGTGAACGACTTTATAAAGAGCTTCAAGCAGCAGGCATTGATGTACTGCTTGATGATCGTGAAGGCCGTCCTGGTTTTAAGTTTGCAGATTTAGAGCTGATAGGTATTCCTCACCGTATTGTTATAGGTGAGCGCAGTCTTAAAGAAGGTGAACTTGAATATAAAGGACGCTGCGATGCTGAAGCCAGTAATATAAAAATTGATGATCTGGTCAGCTTTTTAAAAAGTAAACTGGCCAGCAACTAAATAATCAGCTGCCAGGCCACGGGCTTGGCAGCCTATTTCAGAAGGTAGTAAGTAACACCTATCAGCGATAATAAAAAAACCAGAATTAAGTTAATACGCCAAGAATCTGTTTTACGCCGCATTCTGAATGCATTAAGCATCAGGCCCAATAAAGCCAGCACCATAATCAGCAGCATCAGATAAAAAGCATAGCGATAAAGTGTAAGATCCCAGGTAGACCTGGTTTCAAGCTTTATCCAGCGATCAAAAAAAGTTACAAACTCCGGTCTGGCTAACTGCACTAAAACTAAAACCGGCAGCATTAATAGCCAGGAAAAAAAGCCTGACAGACTGATAGCTTTAAGCAACAAATCTGGGCCCTTGCGTTTTTCAGGAATTTTTTCATGATGCGGCTCAGATTCCGCCGCTAATTTTCGCCAGTCTTCCATACTCATGTACCTCGCTAATCTATTCAGAGTTAAGCATAATCCACTTAACAGCCAAATAATATGCACAGTAACTATTTACTAAAAGCTTGCCTCAGGACAACACCTTATTATCTAATATTGTTACAGAATGAACAGTTAACTTTTTGATTCTACCCTTAAAAACAAAAACAGCTCTCTAAGGAAAGCGACCTATGATGCTGAAGCTTCAAACTAAAACACTTCTTGCACTAGCCTCGGTTATGCTTGTACTTATACTGGTGATAACACTGGCAAGTCTGGCCTCTTTTCGAGACTTTTCCATACGCGCCGCTACAGAACAAACTCGCACCGCCGCAGAAATGATTCGTGTAGCATTAACCGAAGCCATGCTGAATGGCACCATTCATGAGCGTGATTCATTACTGAACAGAATTGCACAAATTGATGGTCTGGATGAAGCAAGGGTTGTGCGTGGCCCCCTAGTACAAGAACAGTTTGGTGATGGACTCACTATTGAAGCAACAACAGACGCAACCGACTTTAAGGTTTTAAATACCGGTAAATCTGTCTATACCTTGGCGGGAGGTTATCTCAGCTCAGAATTTCGTGCCACCGTTCCTTATATTGCCAGCAGTAAAGGCGATGTTAACTGCCTGAGCTGTCATGCTGTGCCTGAAGGCTCAGTGCTGGGTGCAGTTACCCTTACCGCTTCAATTAAACACATGCGTACGGCTGCCATACTGACCATAGTAGTGCTGGTAGGAGCTATTGCACTTTTTTCTGTTATTTCTTTGTTCTTTTTACGCCGTTTACTGCAACCGCTGGTCATAACTGCCAATGAAATTGAGCAGGCAGTACGCCAGGCTAAAGCAGGTGACTTTAGTGTTCGGGTACAGCAGCGGAGTAATGATGAAATAGGTGCTATTGCACGGCATTTTAATAGTCTGTCTGAAGGTATCACAACTAAGTTAAGCGATATTCGTCATAATGTTGCTCATTTAATTCAGTCTCAGCCAATAATTAAGGGTGATCTCTTAGCTGATACGGCTAACACCGTCTCTGGTTTGGTAAAAGTATCAAAATTCAAACAAGCCATTGAAGAAGACGAAACCAGCGAAGAAGTTCACCAGCGTATCAGTGAAGTTCTTCAGAAAGAATTTAATTTTACCAGCAACTCTATTTATGAAGTGGATGAAACAAAAAAACAGCTTAATGTAATTAGCGTAAACAATATCGCTCAAGCACCTATTGAATGGTGCAACAGTGATATTACCGATAAATGCACTGCCTGTCGGGCTGTTCGGACAGGTCACTGTATTGATGGCACTGAAAATACTTTAATCTGCCGCTCTTTTTCTAACGAAGCACGTCAGGAAGGAAAGTATTACCTTTGTTTTCCGGTTATCCAGTCTGGCGGTGTGGGTAGTGTTATTCAGCTTATTTTAGAAGCTGATGACATTAAGCGTGCTCACGATGCCAAACCGTTAATTGAATCTTACCTACGTGAGGCTGCTCCTGTACTACAGGCTAAAAGCTTAATGGCCAGCTTAAAAGAGTCTACTCTGAATGATGCAATGACAGGATTGAGAAACCGTCGCTTTCTGGAAGAGTACTCAGAAACACTAGTTAGTCAGTGCAAGCGCCGTGGTACATCTATGACACTGATCATGCTGGATCTGGATTACTTTAAAAAAGTCAACGATACCTATGGTCACGATGTTGGTGATAACATACTTATTGACCTGGCCAATATTCTTAAAGCCAACGTACGTGAATCTGATTTGGTAATCCGCTATGGTGGTGAAGAATTTTTGGTTATCCTGCCTGATACTGAAGGTGAAGGAGGGCTTTTAGTTGCTGAAAAAATACGTAAAGCAGTAGAAGAATTTCAGTTTAAGGCGGGCAGTGTGTTAATCAACAAAACAATTTCTGCCGGTGTTGCTGACTACCCCAGTGATGGGCAGGCCTTCTGGCAAGTGCTCAAATATGCTGATGTTTCTTTATATGCTGCAAAAAATGGCGGACGCAACCAAGTAGTACGCTTTACTCCTGAACTCTGGATTTCTGAAGAAAAATACTAAGGATTTGGTTAATTATTCCCAGATTAACTGAAACCTTCGGGTGTTTTTATAAGGCAGCTTCATATAGCCTGCCACCCCTAGGTTATCTATTTGTGAGATAGCCTGGCGTATGGCTGCAAGGCAGGCTGCAAATTCCGGCTCCTGACTGGCATCTAAAAGTACATAGTAACTATGTACTTTCAGGTGCCTGGGCAGTGCTTCAAATATTATTAATCCTGTATGGCGTAAAGAGTTCATCCTGGCCAGGGCATCTATAATAGCTTGAGGCAGGCGTAATAATTCATCTGGGTCTTCTCCATCTTCAAAGTAAGAGTGGCTATAGCTGTGATCACCTGTAGCCGGTGTAGGTAAAATTTCGTAGGGAAGGTGCCAATTATCAGGTGGTAAAAAGGGTAGACTCTCGTCAGCCCTTTCCAGATGGCAGGTAGCCCTGGCATCAAACATACAGGCTTTAAAAACTCCTGCCTTGCGGTCAATACTTCTTGCCAGGGTAATTAAATTATTGACTGAATCAATAAAGGATTTTTTTAAGCTGGGGTCATGAAGTTTAAGGCTGGAATCAACCAGTAGCTGCTGATCCTTCCACTGTAGGGTTAATCCACCCAGTAAAGGATAACGGCCTAAGCGGCTAACTGCGGCTAAAAATGCTTTTTCAGTTGGCCCCATTCCCTGTAAAAAATTTTTATAATACTTCTCCAGCTCAATATCCTTAATACCTGCCAATAAGCTAGGATCAGGCTGTTCAGCCCTTAAAAAAGTACGCCGTGAACTATAAACAACGGTTTCCAAAGCTTCTTTTTGTTCGGTTACCCAAACTGGCAATTTAGAAGCAACTTTAGCCAAAGGCTCATCTTCTATCACCCAATGCTTTAAATGATGAGCCTGAGAAAGCATTTTATTACCAGCAGCTGCACGGGTTGTTTCATCTCCAGTTAACAGATCCTGTAAATTAGCAGCAAAAACAGGGGGTAAATCCAAGTCTGTTGCGGGGATGGCAAGAATACCATGTCGGCAAGACTGTGCCGAAGCTAAGGCATAGAGTGTTCCAGCTAAGCCCTGCTCATCAAAACGTGGTGAGCTTAACCCACCGTTAAGCTGTTCATCACCAATAAAAAACACATCCCCCAAACGGGCATTGGTTTGAGTACTGGCTGAAAAGCCTGACATGCCAACATCCACTGGTTGTCCCTGAGCATCTAATTGTGCAAAAACACTGGAGCCCCAGTCGACCAACTGAATAGTTTCGGTTACCGGATCAAAAACGATATTAGAAGGTTTAATATCGCCATGAACTAAAGGAGCATCCTCTCCCCGTTCATTTTTGTAGCTGCGTATGGCATTTAAAACTTCAACCAATTGCCAGGTAATACGAATAATAAGCCTTGCCGGCAAACGTCCAACCTGTAAAGAATAAGCTTCCAGGTCTATCCCTCTGGCTCTTTCCATAACCAAAACAGACTGGCGGGCTAACCTGGTATACTCATAAAATTTGGGTATATAACGATGAGTTAACCTTGCTTGCATCCAGGCTTCTTCTTCTAAACGATCCTGAACTACTTGTGGCAGATTAATTCTTGAGAATTTAAAAACCAGGTCTTCACCCTGAGGTGAATGTCCTCCAAACACAAAACCAAAAGCCCCTTTGCCCACCAGTTCTATAGCTGTAAAACCCAGCTGCACCAACTGGTTCTGACAAAGGTTTAGCCAATCTCTTACCTTACGCGCATCTTCATGGCTCATAAGATAAATTGACTGCTCTTCGTTAATATAAAACTGCTCCAGCAGCTGCTTTTTATCGCCCATTCAGCTAGCCTGTCAGTTTACGAATGAAAGCGCGGCTGATCACTTTAAATTTATCCTGTGGGGCAAAGCGTTTGAGTGTGGCTTTAACAATACCCTGAGTAAAACGTGTGGGTTTAGAGTAGTCTACCCTGACATCAACATAAACAGGCTTATTTTGGGCCGCCAGCTGTAAGGCATCTCTGATGGCAGGTTGAATATCTGAAGCCTGGTGTAAAGCAACATATTCAGCCCCCACACTGGCAGCTAGAGCCTGAATATTCACAGCCGCCAGTTGGGTACAGGTTTTACGGTTGTATGGTAAAGCCTGAGCCTGAGCAATTTGTGAAAGTTCGCCATCATTAAAAACAAAAATAACCACGCCTAATTGATTGCGTACCGCAGTAATCATTTCCATGCCCGTCATAAGCAAGGCACCATCACCTACAATACCTACAACGGGAAGCTGTGGGTTGGCTAATTTGGCACCTATAGCGGCTGGTACACAATAACCCATCGCATTAAAATCTGTCGGTGAGATAAACCGTCTTGCACCAAAGATAGGTAAAAGCTCAGCAACCAAATAGGTATGGTTGCCATCATCTGCCACTATCAAAGTATCATCAGGGATTTCTTTACGTAAAGCCTGTAAAAATGCCGCAGGGTTAACCCTGTTATTTTGAGTGTGAGCCAGCCATTCCTGCAAATAATCGGCCTTAGCCTGAGCAATCACCTGGGTTACTTCTGATGTTTTAACTGCCGGATTCAAAGCTTTTACAGCCTCCAACAAGGCTGGAACAATTAAGCGTGCATCCCCCTCTAAAGCAATTTTAGCCGGATAGTTGGCATTAAAAACCCTGGGGTTAATATCCAGATGCACAAGGTTTTCCGGTAACTGCATACTAAAGCTGCCGGTAGGAATTTCCGCAAAGCGTGTACCTATAGCCAAAACTGTATCCACGCCTTTAAAAGCCTGTTGTGCTGCTGGTACTGAATAATCACCCACTCCCATTCCTGTATGCAGTGGGTGATTCGCTGGGAAAGCACTTAATCCTTGTAAACTGGTTGCAACAGGCGCATTCAGCAATTCTGCGAGTTCAATTAAATCTGCTTGGCAATCCACTGCTCCCCAACCTAAAAAGAAGCCTGCTTGTTTAGCTGTTACTAAAAGTTCTGCCGCCTGTTTTACTAAAGTGAAATCAAATTTAGGTTGGGGTTCTAAGCCAGCAAACTTAGGCATGGAATCCACTTCACCTAAGAAGTTACCAATATTGTAAGGCAGCTCGACAAAAACTGGGCCGGGTTCACCACGCATAGCTAACTGATAAGCAGCATAAAGGGTAGGTATAACTTCGTTGTGTGACTTAATATGAAAGCTACCCTTGGTAATGGGTGCTAATAAACTGTGCTGATCCATTTCATGTAACTGAAAAGCATTGTTGCTTGCTGTATGAATTCCTCCTGAAATAATCAGCA
>Ga0055584_100004215_pt1 | contig 14118 bp, 15 predicted proteins | sample OSDHelmetaG_FD_58716 | JGI IMG/M metagenome (GOLD analysis project Ga0055584, IMG submission 58716) | Pelagic marine sediment microbial communities from the LTER site Helgoland, North Sea, for post-phytoplankton bloom and carbon turnover... | ecosystem: Environmental > Aquatic > Marine >... | reverse complement strand
ACGCGACGAGCAGCAGGAGGACAGCCATGACGAGGCCCATCGGATCGGCGGCAGCGTCGCAGCGTGACGTCATCGCACTGACGCGACGAGCAGCAGGAGGACAGCCATGACGAGGACAGCCATGACGAGGACCGCCTTGACACGGACACTCACCCCCGGGCAGATCGATCTCGAGGCCCGCGCGCTCGCGACCGAGGTGATCGGGCCGCGGGCGGCCGAGGTCGACCAGGTCGCGGCGGTCAGCAGTCTCACCTGCTGCGCAGCGGTGTCGACGGGCCCGAACGACAGTCCGTTCCCCGACTCGCGTTGGCTGCGCAGGCGAGGATCTTCACGGCGGAGGCCTCCATCCAGGTCGTCGGCGACGCGCTGCAGACGTTCGGGTCCTCCGGCTACTCGCGCCGCAACCCGCTCGAACGCACGTACCGCGGCGCCCGCATCTTCACGATCGGCGGGGGGACTGCACAGATCCCCAGCACGGCCGTCGCCTCCCGGATCCCCGACATGAAGCTGCCGCAGTCTCGCGACGGCTTCTCCCGGCCCGCGGAGCAGGAGGAGGGCGCGTGAGTGCACCGCTCGACGGCATCGTGGTCATCGCCCTCGAACAGGCGGTCGCCGCGCCGATCGCGACGCGCCACCTCGCCGACCTCGGCGCGACCGTGCTCAAGGTGGAACGGCCCGACGTCGGCGACTTCGCACGCGCCTACGACTCCAAGATGTCGGGTCAGTCCACGTTCTTCGTGTGGGCCAACCGGGGGAAGCAGAGCATCGCCCTCGATCTCAAGGCCCCCGCCGACCGGGAGACGTTCGATGCCCTGGTCGCGGGCGCCGACGTGTTCATCCAGAACCTGTCGCCCGCCGCAGCCGGGCGCGCCGGGGTGCTCGCCGAACAGTTGACGGCGAAGCACCCGACGCTGATCGCGTGCGACATCAGCGGGTACGGGCTCGGCGGCCCGCGCACCGACGACAAGGCCTACGACCTCGCGATCCAGGCCGAGGCGGGAGCGATCGCCGTCACCGGCTCCGCGGACGAGATGTCGAAGGTGGGGTTCTCGGTGGCCGACATCTGCAGCGGGATGTACGCGTTCAGTTCGATCCTGGCCGCGCTCTACCGCAGGGCGACGACCGGTGAAGGCGCTGCGATCTCGCTGTCGATGCTCGAGTGCCTCGCCGAATGGACGGCCGTCCCCGTGTACTCGGCCGTCAACACCGGCGTCGTCCCGACCCGTGCCGGCCATCGCCATGCGCTGATCGCACCGTACGGGTTGTACGAGCTCGGCGACGGCAGCCGCGTCATGGTCGTCGTGCAGTCGAACCCCGAGTGGGCGTCGTTCGCCGAGTACGTGCTGGCCGATGCCTCGCTGGTCGACGACCCGCGGTTCGTCGACAACCAGGACCGGATCGCACACATCGACGACCTCGAGGCGAAGATCCACGAGGTGTTCGGGTCGGAGTCGCCCGACGAGGTCGTCGCCCGGCTCGAACGTGGGCGGATCGCGTGGGCGCGGGCTCGGACCCCGATCGAGGTGTGGGAGCACGAGCAGCTCGCGGCTCGCGATCGCTTCATGTCGGTGAGCACGCCCGGTGGCGAGGCGACGATGTTCAAGCCGCCGTTCAACATCGACGGAGTTCCCGATCCGACGCCGACGATCCCGGCGCTCGGGGAACACGACCCGGCAGTTGTGGCCGATCTGATGCGCCGGTCGGACGCCGGGCCCGACTGAGGTGCCGGCCGACACCCGGCGCGACGGGTCCCTCGATCGAACTACGGTTGTGATACCGAACAGGAGGAGGCAGTCATGCCCGAGTTCACGTCACACCCGGCCGGCACACCCAATTGGGTCGATCTGATGAGTCCGGACGTCGACGCGTCGACGTCGTTCTACACCTCTGTGTTCGGCTGGGATGCCGCGGACCAGCTCGACGACGATGGCAACCGCATCTACGTGATGTTCTCGCTCGGCGGCAGGTCGGTCGCGGGTCTCGGTGGGCTCCCGCCGGGCACGCCGGACGGGATGCCGGCGGTGTGGAACACGTACATCGCGACCGACGACGTCGCCGCGACGACCGAGAAGGTCACGGCGGCGGGCGGCTCGGTGATGATGCCGGCGATGCAGGTCATGGACTCGGGCGAGATGGCGATCTTCACCGATCCCGGCGGCGCGGCGTTCTCCGTGTGGAAGGCCGGCCGGCACGTCGGTGCCGAGGTGTGCAACGAGCCGAACACGTACTGCTGGAACGAGCTGATGACCCGCGACATCGACGGTGCGCTGCCGTTCTACAGTGCCGTGTTCGGCTGGACGTACGACCGGCAGGACATGGGCCCGGCGGGCACGTATCACGTCATCTCGGGCGGGGACAGCGGCGGCCTCGGTGGGCTGATGGCGATGCCGCCCGGTGTGCCCGAGCAGGTCCCCAACCACTGGGGCGTGTACTTCACGGTGACCGATGCCGACGCCACGATCGCCTCGATCACGGCTGCCGGCGGCCAGGTCGTCAACGGCCCGATGGACATTCCCGGTGTCGGCCGGACCGCCACGGTGCACGACCCCGCCGGCGGGAACTTCAACGTCATGCAGCCGGCCGGCTAGGCGGACACGCACAGTCGCTCACGCGTCGTCAGAGGTGGCGGGTTCCGGGTCGGCGTCGATCGTCGTGATCCGGGTGGCATGGTCGATGGCGTGCTCACCGTTCTCACGGCCGAGCTGCGAGTGCGAACCACTCCGGCCACGTCATCGACGGTCGGCCCTCGGCGTCGACGTGGAGCAGGGTCGCGCCGAGCAGTTCGTGCGGGGCACTTGCGGCATGGAGGCCGAACGCGTCGGCGAGGTCGGGGGAGGCGAGTGGCCGCACCGCCTCGTGGAACAGCTCGGTGCACGTCCAGCCCGTCCAGTTGCCGTCACCTGGGACGATGGCGAGGTCCCAGCCTCCGGAATCGAGCTCCGACCTGCGGTCGTACACCCGGAGCCTGATCTCCGAGCCCGCGACGGAGGTCAGCGGTTCGAGGGCGGGAACGATCCACGATGTCGCCATCACGGGCTGCACGGCGAACACGACGGTGTCGCGGTCGGGCACCAACTCGTCCAGGACCCGTTCCGGCGAGACGAAGGCGGTGTCGACACCGTCCGCGAGTCGGCGGCCGCCGGACGTCGGACGGATCGACCCCTCGGATCGATCGAACAGGTCGCTGGGTCGGGTCAACGGGCCACTCGGCACCGGGAACGTCGTCGAGCTCGTGACCGACCAGCTGTGGTTCGTCCACGCCGCGGCACTCGGAGAGGGCTTCGCGCTGGGGATGGCGAACGGCATCGAGCTGAGCGTGCTGTACGACGCGATCCGCGAATCGGTCGGCGACTCCTTCGTGGCCCGTCACGACGGGCCGTCGATCTTCGCCGGTCACGACGACTCGAGCTTCACGGTCGCGCTGTGCCTCAAGGATCTCGGTCTGCTCGACGAACTCAGCGGCGGGGTGGGGCCGAGTTGCCGATGACGGAAGCAGCCCACGGCGTGTTCATCGATGCCGCTGACCGCTACGGCACCGAGGTCGGCGAGTTGCACGTCACCAAGCGCCTCGAGGACGATGCGAACCTGTCGTTCCGCCTGCCCGGATCGTGGACACCCGCCGTGGGAGGTGACCGAGTGACGTCACGCCGCGGGCGGCGGCCGTCGGTCGCGGCCGTCAGTCGGTGATGCCGAGCGCCGCGCGTGCGGCGCCGACGGCCCACTTGTAGTCCGACTTGCCGTTCGGGCTCCGGTACAGCTCGTCGACGCGCACGATGTGCTTGGGCAGTTTGTATCCGGACAGGCGGCCACGGAGTGCGTTCACCAGTTCGTCGTCACTGACGTCGGCGCCGTCCGCCAACTCGACCACCGCGGTGACCGCCGAACCCCACTTCGGGTCGGGCACGCCCACGACGTTCGCGTCGTTGACCGCCTCGAGCAGCTTGAGCTCCTCCTCGATCTCCTCCGGGTAGACCTTCTCGCCGCCGGTGTTGATGGAGACCGACCCGCGGCCGAGCAGCGTGATCGTGCCGTCGGCGGCGACGGTGGCCCAGTCGCCGGGGATCGACCATCGGCGCCCCTCGACCTCCCGGAAGGTCTCGGCCGATTTCACCGGGTCACCGTAGTAGCCGAGTGGGATGGGACCCCCGACGGCGAGCTGACCCTGCTCGTCCGATCCGGCCTCGACCCGGTGCCCGTCGGGTGTGAACACCGCTGCGTTCGGCCCGAGAGTGAAGGTCGCGGTTTCGGTGTCGCCGCTGTCGGCGGACGACTGCTTGCCGGCGAAGCCGACTCCCTCGCTCGAACCGAGGGAGTCGTAACACGTCAGTGCCGAGCCACCGGTCCGGGCGTGCGCCAACAGACGTTCCTTCACCGGCTGACTCCACATCACGCCCGAGGACGTCACCGTGCGCACCGAGGACAGGTCGACAGGTTCGCCGGCCGCCGCTCGACGGTCGAGTTCGTCGACCATCGGTGCACAGAACACGTCGCCGACGATCGAGACCGTGGTGCAGCGTTGCTGCTCGACCGTACGCCAGAGCTCTTCGGTGTCGAGGCTGCGGCTCGTCATCGACACGACGGCACCACCGGCGAACAGGTGCATCAGCGCGCCGATGCCGGCGGTGCCGTGCATCAGCGGCGACGCCACCAACTGACGCGGTGCCATCCCCGCCGCGTCGATCGCGTCGATCGCGGCCGGGATCTCCTCCAGGGACGTCGGGAGCGCGACGCCCATGCCGTCGAACAGCCGGGTGCTGATCGCGACGATGTTGCGGTGAGGCCACATGACACCCTTCGGGTGACCGGTGGTGCCCCCGGTGTAGAGGATCCAGAGGTCGTCGCCGCTGCGGTCCGTGCGGGCAGCGGGTTCGCTCCCCGCGAGCAACGGCTCGTAGCCGACCGCCCAGTCGGGAACATCGTCACCACCGACCTGGATCCAGAGCCGGACGTCGGTGAGGCCGCCGCGGACGTGATCGAACCGCTCGGCGAGGGCCGCGTCGAAGAACACGGCCGCTGCGTCGCTGTTGTCGATGAGGTACTCGAGTTCCGCCTCGACGTAGCGGTAGTTCACGTTGCAGGGGGCCGCCCGGAGCTTGAACGCCGCGAACTCCGCCTCCATGTACTCGTTGCCGTTGTAGAGAGCGCAGGCGACGTTGTCGCCGGCGCGGACCCCGGCCGCGTCGAGCGCACCGGCGAGCCGGGCGGCGCGGGTCTCGAACTCCGTCCAGGTGCGCGACACGCCACCGCAGTGCACGGCGAGCGCATCGCCGCGATGGTCGGCGATCGCCTCCCAGGCCGAGGCGAGGTTGATGCTCACGCGGATGTCCCGATCGTCACCGCGGCGATGGTACGACGATCCAGATCACGAGTAGGCCTCGAAGAGTTCGGTGAATGCCTTCGCCTGTCCGCCGGACGTCGACGAGGGCACGACGATCGGCGCCGTGAGCCCCGACTCGAACCAGGCGTCGATGCCGTCGCGCACCCGGGATGCCGACCCCGAGAGCGTGCAGTCGTCCAGCCACCGGTCGCTCATCGCCGCAACCACCGCGTCGGCGTCGCGAGCCTCGAGCGCGACCTGCGCGGCCGTCATCTCCTCCTCGTACCCGGCGTCGAACCAGTAGTTGCGGTAGTTGGGCAGCGCGACGTACCCCTGCAACGTCTTTCGGTTCCGGGCGCGAGCTGCATCGAGGTCGTCATCGATCACGGCGGGGATCATGTTGCCGATCCAGAATCCTTCCCGGTCGGGCGGGAGGAGACCGAGCGAGTGCTCCATCCGGCTGCGTGAGGCGTTCGCCCAGACAGCGCCGTCGCCGACCTCGCCCGCCAACTCGACCATCTTGTCGCGCAGGGTCGCGAGAACGACGGGTGGGAGTCCGCCCGTCGATTCGGCTGTCGCTCGCATCGTCTCGACGTATTCACGCATGTCGGCGAGTGGCTTGCCGGTCTCGACGCCGAGCCGCTTGATCACCGGCCCGTGGGTCACACCCACACCCAGTCGGAATCGTCCGTCGGCGATCTCGTGGAGGTAGCTCGCCGATGTCGCCAGCGCGCCGGGGTGCTGGAGATAGATCGGCTGGATCGATGTGCCGAACTCGATCGTCGACGTGACGTGGGCGATCGAGAGGCACAGCCCCATCGCGTCACCGAAACTGGGGCAGTAGATGCCCGAGAACCCGCGGCGCTCGATCTCGGTCGAGAGTTCGAGGGTGCGGGCACGACGTCCCGGGACGGCAGCGAGCGACAGGGCGGGCAGGCGATCGGTCATGGAGGCAACCTACGCGCCGTCGATGTCGGTGCCGCCGTGGGCTCGGTCGGTGCCGAACAGCGTCGGCGCGGGTTCGGAACCCGATGACCCGTGAGTCGTTCTCACCCCCGCCGCAGTACCTGCGTCCGGACGCGGTGCTGATGGAGATGGCCCGGGCCGGCTCGGGTCGGGCGATCGCACCGACGGGCATCCAGGTGTTGGTGCGGAGCGTGATCGCCGGGGTCTTCATCGCGGTCGGCGCACTCCTCGTCGCGTCGATCGCGACCGGGGCCGACGACCAGGATGTGCAGGGACTCCCGGAGGGGTTCGGCCCCTCGGTCGGGCTCTTCCCCGTCGTGCCGAGCGGCGCGCTCCTCCTCACCGGAGCCGACGTCGAGCTCCCGGCTGCACTGATGGACCGGAGGCGTTCGTCGTCCGGATCGGTGTCGCCGCCCCGTGCGATCACACGGTTGTGGCTGCTCGCCGCCGTCTCGCGCCCCACGAATCAGGCACACTGGAGCGATGAGCACGGAGAACACCGGCGGCGGCGATGCGCTCGGAGGGTCGGACGAGCCCTCGGAACCGCCGCCCGCGCCGGTGTTTCCCCCGCCGACAGTGAGCAGCGAGCCACCGGTGCGCAGGACGAGCGATCTCACCGAGCCCGACTCGCCCGTGCTGGTCGGCGTGGCGTTCGAGCAGGCGCTGATGGCACAGGAGTTCCTGCTCGCCATGAGTCGCCTCCGCGAGGAGCACTCGCTCAAGCTCAAGGACGCCGTGATCGTGACGAAGGCGCCCGATGGGGGTGTGAAGGTGACCGAAACGATCGACCCGACGCCCGGACGCTCGGCGCTCAGCGGTGCCGTGTGGACCGGGTTGCTCGGGCTCATCGTGGGCGGACCCGTCGGCTGGCTCGCCGGCATCGGTATCGGAGCCGGAGCCGGAGCGGTGACGGCCAAGATCGTCGACCTCGGCATTCCGGACGAGTGGGTCGACTGGTTCAAGCAGGCGGTGCGGCCCGGTACGTCAGCGGTGATCATCCTCGCCGAGGAGGTCGACCTGGGTGCGCTCCAACACGAAGCCCAGCGGTTCCCCGGTGCCGAAGTGGTGGAGTCGACGCTCCCCGAGGCCGCGATCAGTGATCTGACGGCGGCGTTCGAGCCGCGCTGACCGAGCCCGCGAGAGCGATCGCCGCTCGGTCACCGCCGACCGTCACCAACGGAGCACGGCCCCGGCACCGTCACGAAGCGCCCCGACGTTCGGGACGACGCGAACGGACGCGCCGGTCGACAACGCCGCCGCGATGCAACGGTCGACATAGCGGTCGTCGCCCGGTGTTCCGTCGTCGTGCACGATCAGCGTCTCGACCCGCCCGTTCGTGACCGCGGTCAGGATGTCGCCGACGAAGTGCTCGGCGGTTGCCATCGATTGTCGGGCCCGCTGGATCATCTCGACGGTGTCGGACGCAGCGATGTCGGCGGTGAGTCGTGTCACCTCGTCCGCGATGCCGTCCGGGTTGCCGGCACTCAGCGACACGATCGACATGGGCGCGTCGGCGAGCGACTTCACCACCATCGTCCGGGCGCGGTCCGGCCCGGCGACGGCGATCAGCCGCGCGTGGACACGGTCGGCGAGGCGCCGGGCCGAGTCGGCGACGTCGTCGGCGTTCTCCTCCCACGTATTCTCGGCGCGTTGCTGGAACCGGCGCTGTGACCATCCGCCCGCGTGGCCACGATGGATGAACTCGGTCTCGCCTTCGACCACTCCGGTCGCGAGTACGTCACCGCCGTCGAACGCCGTGAGGTCTGCGCCGGCGAGATCCGCTTCGACCACGACATGGGCGATCGTGCGCTGGCGCGACTCGATGAGCGGCGCCAACCTCGGATACTTCCCTTCGAACACGGCCGGCTCGACCGGGTCGTCGATGAACTCGATCAGGGACTCGCCGGCGGTGGAGCGTATGACGATCAGCCCGGCGCCGGCCGCGTGCGGAAGCGCGGCCAGTTCGCGGTCGAGTGCTTCGAGATCATCGGCGGGCCAATCGCCGCTGACTGCCTTGAGCGCTGTCTTGCGTTCGATCGCAAAGCGTTCGGCGGCATCTGCATGATGGCTCGGCGCCGGGAGCAGGAGGGTCAGGAATGGGCCGGGTCTGCCGGCGAGTGGTCGGAGGTCGTCGAGCGCGAGGTCCATGGAGGGCTTTCCAATCGAGAGATCGTGTCCGAATCGTATCCCCGCGCGGCGAACGCCGGTCGGGGGTCGATCCGATCTGGGTGTGTGCCGTCAATCGGTGCGGCGGAGGAAGACGGGCTCGGCGACGGTCGACCGTTCCGGAGAGTACCGGTAGCCGTCGCCGTCGAACTCGGTGAGCGCCGACACGGCGGTGATGCGTTCACGGACGATCCATCCGGCCATCGCACCCCGAGCCCGTTTTGCGAAGAACGCGACGACCTTGTGCTCACCGTCGCCCTTGGCGTCCATGAACCTGGGCGAGATGACCCGACCGTCGATCCGCTCGGGTTGGACGGCACCGAAGTACTCCACCGATGCCAGGTTCACCAACACGTCGGCGCCGGGACTCTTGGCGAGATCGCGATTGAGCTGGTCGGTGACCTTCTCGCCCCAGAAGCTGTAGAGATCGGCACCCCTGCCGTGTTGCACCTTCGAGCCCATCTCGAGCCGGTACGGCTGGATGAGGTCGAGCGGTCGGAGCACTCCGTGGAGGCCCGACAGGATCCGCAGCACCTTCTGGGCGTGGGTGTAGTCCCGTTCACCGAACGTCGCCGGGGCGTCCAGCCCGAGGTACGTGTCGCCGTTGAATGCCAACACCGCCGGTCGTGCGGGGTCCGGTGACGTGGGCGGCTCCCAGTCCTGGAACCGCTCGAAGTTGAGCTCGGCCAGCGCGGGCGAGATCGACATCAGGTCCGCGAGGTCGTCGGGCGACTGGCGCGCCATGATCGACACGAGCTGCCGCGCTTCGTCCATCATGACGGGAACGGTGTACTTCTTCGTGGGGAGCGGCGACTCGAAATCGAGGGCTTTGGCGGGCGATACGACGATCAACACGCCTTCATGTCTAGCGCCTTCTCGCGGTGTCCGCTCGGCCGGGCGTCATCTACGATCGTCCGGTGCCACTGCTCCCACCACGCCACCCGACGGCGGTGCTCGTTGCGGCGCTGGTGATGACGATGGCGGTCGCCGTCGGTGCCCTCTCCGTCGGGATCTCGGGCGGTGCCGTCGTCTCGGAGTCCGCCGAACGCGGCGCGTCATTCCAGGCGACCGACACGCTGCCGCCTCCGGACGGTTGCCGACGGGTCGTCGTGATCGGCGACTCGCTCACCGACAATTCCGCGCCGTGGATCCGCGCCGAACTGCGGGCCGCCGGACACGATTTCGCCGTCGACGCCCAACCGAGTCGCCGGATCCCGGCGCGCGTCGCCGCGCCGTACAGCGGTGTCACGGCGGCGCGGGCGGTGCGGGCAACCTTCGGCGAGGCCGATTGCTGGATGGTGGCACTCGGCTCGAACGATCTCGTCTACGGCGGCGGGGTGCGCTCGGAGGCGAACGGGATGATCGACGAGATGCTGGCGGCGGTGTCGTCCGGCGCGTCGGTCTGGTGGGTGAACGTGAACTACCGCCGTGACCCTCGCTCGGGTTTCGACTTCGTCGCCGCGAGTGCGGTCTTCAACGATGTCATCGCCGATCGTGCTGCCACCGATCCCGACCTGCACGTCGTCGACTGGTACTCCTTGAGCGAATCCCATCCCGAATGGTTCTTCGACCCGGTGCACGTCGACCGGGCCGCCAGCATCGTGCGCGCCGAGTTCACCGTCGGTGCGCTCCCCCCACCGCGACGGTGAACACACAGCCGGCCGCGAGGTCGCCCCGCGATGTCCGCTCCGCGTGAGCAGCCGCCCGACGTCTCGCCCGGGCGCGGACTGCGCCCGTGACGTGGACGCATGCGTCGTGCACCCTCCGCAAGCGGTCCGACCGCTCTGGGCCGCCGGTGGCCCCTGGGGAGTGGTCTGCCTACCGTGGGCACATGCCGAAGCACCCCGTCCGAGCGCCCGACTGGATCGACGCCGCGCCGATCACGGTCACCGAGTCCGTGGACATCGCGGCGTCGCCCGCGGTGGTGTGGAGCCTGATCGCCGACCACGGGTCCTGGCCCGAGTGGTTCACCGCCATCGACCGGGTGGAACCGCTGGGTGCACCGACCGGAGTCGGCGGTGGCCGGCAGGTGTTCGCCGGTCGTGTGCGGATCGACGAGGAATTCACCGCCTGGGACGTGGACCGGCACTTCGCCTTCGCCGTCGTCGATTCGAACCTCCCGATCCTGCATGCACTCGCCGAGTCGGTTCGGCTGGAACCTTCCGATGTCGGCACGCTGGTCACCTATCGCCAAGGTGTGCGGGGCCGCACCGGTTTCGGATGGGCCATGGTCGTGGCCTGGAAGAAGCCGGCGCGCGATCTCGTGGCCGCCCTCGGGGAACTCCGCAATCGTGCCGAATCGATCGACGGCTGACCGGTCGACGAGGCGAACGTGGCGACGATGCTCCTGCTCGCGACGTCCTGCGGACCACCGGTCGAGGCCCCTGACCGGGCCGGGCGGACCGCAGCCGGATCCTCGCCGGGAGCCGGTCGACTCTTTACGGTCTGTCGACGCGGCGGTACTGTCCGCACATGGCGAACATCGTGAAAGCAGCGCTCCTGCAAACCGACTGGACCGGTGACAAGGAGTCCATGATCGACAAGCACGAGGCGGCCGCCCGTGAGGCAGCCGCCCAGGGTGCGCAGGTGATGTGCTTCCAGGAGTTGTTCTACGGGCCCTACTTCTGCCAGGTGCAGGACGCCCAGTACTACGAATACACCGAGGAGATCCCGAACGGGCCGACGACCCAGCGCTTCCAGAGCGTCGCCAAGGAACTCGGCATGGTGATGGTGCTCCCGATGTACGAGATCGTGCAGGCCGGTCTGTACTTCAACACCGCGGCGGTGATCGACGCCGACGGCACGTACCTCGGCAAGTACCGCAAACAGCACATCCCTCAGGTCAAGGGCTTCTGGGAGAAGTTCTATTTCGCGCCCGGCACCGAGGGGTACCCGGTGTTCGAGACCGCGGTGGGCAAGGTCGGGGTCTACATCTGCTACGACCGCCACTTCCCCGAGGGGTGGCGCTGTCTCGGCCTCAACGGCGCCGAGATCGTTTTCAACCCGTCGGCGACGCACCGAGGTCTGTCGGAGTACCTGTGGTCGATCGAGCAGCCCGCCGCAGCGTGCGCCAACATGTACTATGTCGGCGCGATCAACCGGGTCGGGATCGAACCGCTCGGCGAGAACGACTTCTACGGGCAGAGCTATTTCGTCGACCCACGCGGCCAGTACGTCGGCGACAAGGGCGACCCGCATCAGCCCGAACTGATCGTCCGCGACCTCGACCTCGGTCTGATCCGTGAGGTGCGCGACGGCTGGCAGTTCTACCGCGACCGCCGCCCCGACGCCTACGACGAGATCACCGCCCGCTGACGACAGCATCCAGCAACGAACGACGACCAAACACATTCGACCCGCCCGGTGACAGCGAGGGAACCGCCAGCGACGAGCTGGACCCGATCGAGGAGCACCGGAGGGCCGACGAGGAGGGCACCAAGATGGCAACCACATTGATCACCAACGGCACGATCGTCTCGGCGACGGGGCGGACCGACGGCGACGTCCTGATCGACGGCGAGACGATCGTCGGCATCCTCGCGCCCGGCCAGGCGGCGTCGATGGGCGTGAACGCCGACCGGACGATCGACGCCACCGGCAAGTACGTCGTGCCGGGTGGCATCGACGCCCACACGCACATGGAGCTGCCGTTCGGCGGCACCCACGCGTCCGACACGTTCGAATCGGGCACGACCGCGGCCGCCTGGGGCGGTGTCACCACGATCATCGACTTCGCGGTGCAACCCCAGGGCACATCGGTCCAGGACGGCCTGGCCGAGTGGCACGAGAAGGCCGCCGGCAACTGTGCGATCGACTACGGCTTCCACCAGATCATCGGCGGCGTCGACGAGGACTCGCTGAAGGCGATGACCTACCTCGCCGACAACGAGGGCATCACCAGCTTCAAGTTGTTCATGGCCTACCCGGGTGTCTTCTACTCCGACGACGGCCAGATCCTGCGAGCCATGCAGAACTGCGGCGAGTCCGGGGCGATGATGATGATGCACGCCGAGAACGGCATCGCGATCGACGTGCTCGTCGCCCAGGCGCTCGCCCGCGGCGAGACCGATCCGATGTACCACTCGCTCACGCGCCCGGTCGAACTCGAAGCGGAGGCGACGCATCGTGCGATCGAGCTGTCGAAGGTCGCCGGCAACGTACCGCTCTACATCGTGCACATGTCGGCCTCGGAGGCGCTCGAGGAGGTCGCCGCCGCGCAGCACGCCGGCCTCAACGTGTTCGCCGAGACCTGCCCGCAGTACCTCTACCTCTCGCTCGAGGACAACCTCATGCAACCGGGCTTCGAGGGGGCCAAGTGGGTGTGCTCCACCCCGTTGCGCACCAAGCACGAGCACCACCAGGCCGATCTGTGGAAGGGCCTGCGCATGAACGAACTGGCCGTCGTGTCCACCGATCACTGCCCGTTCTGCATGAAGGACCAGAAGGAGCTCGGGCTCGGCAACTTCTCGGCGATCCCGAACGGCATCGGCTCGATCGAGCACCGGATGGAACTGCTCTACCAGGGTGTCGTCAACGGTGAGATCACGCTCGAGCGCTGGGTCGAGACCTGTGCCACGACGCCGGCGCGCATGTTCGGTCTCGATCGCAAGGGCCAGCTCGCCCCGGGCTTCGACGCCGACGTGCTGATCTGGGATCCGAACGCGACGACCAAGCTCGGCGTCAACGACAAGCATCACATGAACATGGACCACTCCGCGTGGGAGGGATTCGAGATCGACGGCAAGGTCGACACCGTGCTCAGCCGCGGCACGGTGGTGATGGAGAACGACACGTTCACCGGCCGCGCCGGCCACGGCCGGTACGTCAAGCGGGGTCTGTCCAGCTACCTGCACTGAGCGGACTGAGCGGACGTCTCCCGGACGCTCCTCGATGCGTCAGATGTCGACGTCTCCGGTGACGGTCGGCGGTGGTTCGTCGTCGGCCGCGCGCCGTCGCCCGCGGTTCTACCCCGACAGCATCACCACGGCGGGACCCTCCCGGGCCGCGTCGAATGCGACCGGTTGACCGTCCACCTCCACGCGTCTGGTCTCACTCACGATGTGCCTCCTCCTCACTCGACCCGCGGTGGTCCCGTGTCGAACCGTCGTGGCAGGGCTGAGGTCTGCGTCGTGACGGGCAACCCTCGCCGATGACAGTTCGGGTCGCGAGGCGTACGCTGCGGGCATGAACGAGATTCAGCACTGGATCGACAACCAGGTCGTCGCCTCGGCCTCGGGCCGCACCGCACCCGTCTACAATCCGGCGCTCGGTGAGCAGTCCGGCGTCGTCGCGCTCGCCTCCGTGGACGAGGTCGACGCAGCGGTTGCCTCGGCGAAGGCCGCCGCGCCGATGTGGCGGGCCACGAGCCTGTCGAAGCGCGCCGAGGTCCTGTTCCGGATGCGCGAGCTGGTCGACGCGAACCGCAAGGAGATCGCCACGCTGCTCACCGCCGAGCACGGCAAGGTGCTCTCCGACTCGATGGGCGAGGTCGCCCGTGGGCTCGAGAACATCGAGTTCGCCTGTGGTGTGCCGCACCTGCTGAAGGGCGGCTTCTCCGAGCAGGCCGCGACCGGCGTCGACGTGTACTCGATCCGCCAACCGCTCGGCGTCGTGGCCGGCATCACGCCGTTCAACTTCCCGGCGATGGTGCCGATGTGGATGTTCGCCAA
>Ga0055584_100004214_pt1 | contig 14118 bp, 10 predicted proteins | sample OSDHelmetaG_FD_58716 | JGI IMG/M metagenome (GOLD analysis project Ga0055584, IMG submission 58716) | Pelagic marine sediment microbial communities from the LTER site Helgoland, North Sea, for post-phytoplankton bloom and carbon turnover... | ecosystem: Environmental > Aquatic > Marine >... | reverse complement strand
GGGCGATCATGCCTACTTCATGCATCATGTTGCGTACATAATTGGCGACTCTCTCCGCCTTAATGGTTGGGTCCAGGCCATGTTGTAGGTGCTTGTCGTGGGTCGCGATTCCGGTGGGGCATGTGTTTTTGTTGCATTGCAAGGCTTGGATGCAGCCCAGGGCAAACATGAACCCGCGAGCGGAAACGACAAAGTCGGCGCCCATACACAAGGCCCAAGCCATTTCTGCAGGGTTAATTAGTTTCCCAGAAGTAATGACCCGGATGCGCTGCTTTAGGCCATGGCGGGTTAAGACGTCGACCACGATGGGCAGGCTTTCCGAAATGGGCAGGCCGACATAGTCCATCAAGGGGGCAGGGGCCGCACCAGTGCCGCCATCGGCGCTGTCGATAGTGATGAAGTCTGGGGCCGAATCAGGGCCGCGTCGCAATATCTCAAGGCACAAATCATCAATCCAGCCATAAGCGCCAATCACAGCTTTGAACCCTGTCGGCTTGCCGGTGGTTCTGCGCACGAGGTCTACCATGTCGAGAAGGTCGCTAATGGTGGAGACTTCTGGGTGCCGATTGGGGCTGATGGAATCTTCACCTTCCGGGATGCCCCGGATGGCGGCAATGTCGGGTGTAACCTTTGCGCCAGGCAAAATACCGCCTTTGCCGGGTTTTGCGCCCTGGCTGAGCTTAATTTCGAACATCCTGACTTGGTCGTGGTTGGCAACATTGCGCAGCTTTTCAAGGTCGAGGCTGCCATCAGGGGCGCGGACGCCATATTTGGCGGTGCCGATTTGAAAAACTATATCGCAGCCGCCTTCCAAGTGGTGGGGAGACAGCCCACCTTCACCGGTGTTCATCCAGCAGCCGACCTTTTTTGCGCCGTGTGACAGGGCGCGGACGGCCGGTTCTGAAATGGCACCGAAGCTCATGGCCGAAATGTTGAATAACGAACTTGTTGTGTAAGGTTTTTCGCAATGGGGCCCAACGGTTACTGGCTGGGTTGCGCGGGCATCGGCCTTCAGGGTTGGGAATGGGGTGTTGACAAACATCACCGTGCCAACAGGTGTTAGTAGGCGGGAGGAGCCAAAAGCAATGGTGTTGTCGACATTCTTGGCGGCTTGGTAAGCCCAGCCTCGCTGTGCCCGGTTGAAGGGCATTTCTTCCCGGTCTGCCGAGAAGAAATACTGCCTGAAAAACTGCCCCATATCCTCGAAGAAATAGCGGAGATGCCCCAATATAGGAAAATTGCGCAGCACGGCATGGTGGCGTTGGGTTTTGTCGTAGATGTAAACGGCCACAAGGCCAAGGGCGACAATTCCAATGGCGACAATAAACAGGGCGGCTGCCCAATTGATGGCCCCTTCGATGAAGCTGGAAAACTGGCTGTTGATCATTGTTATCTCCACAGGCATGGCAAAGCAGAAGGGTTTTACCGTTGAAGAATGTGCTGTTTGGCACAGATTCTGGTTTTTATCCGTACTCCCTATGCTATCTATGATCCAACGCTAAAACAATTTCAGAGGAAGATTTCTATGTCGATTAGTTTTGAAGGTAAGGTTGCCATCGTCACCGGTGCTGGTGGTGGTTTGGGCCGTTCGCATTCGTTGGAGCTGGCGCGACGTGGCGCGAAGGTTGTGGTCAACGATTTGGGTGGCTCGCTTGATGGTACAGGTGGTTCAAGCGAAGCAGCAGAAGCTGTGGTTGCTGAAATTAAAGCCGCCGGTGGTGAAGCTATTTCCGACGGTTGCAGTGTTTCCGACGAAGCCGGTGTAGCGAATATGGTTAAGCGCGCCATGGACACCTTCGGTCGTATCGATATTCTGATCAATAATGCTGGCATTCTGCGCGACAAAAGCTTCGCGAAAATGAGTATCGAAGATTTCCGCGCTGTGTTGGAAGTGCATTTGATGGGCACGGTGATTTGTTCCAAGGCTGTTTGGGCCATCATGAAGGAGCAGCAATATGGCCGCATTGTGAACACCACATCCGTGACCGGTCTGTATGGCAATTTTGGCCAAACCAATTATGGCGCAGCCAAGCTTGGCATCATCGGGTTCCAGCACTCGCTCAAAGAAGAAGGCCGCAAGGATAATATCCACGTCAATACCATTGCGCCTATTGCCGCAACCCGTATGACGATCCCGCTGATGGGCGAAGGGTCAGTCGATATGTATAAGCCAGAACAAGTGACGGCTGCAGTATTGTTCCTGGCCAGTGAAGATGGCCCCACAGGCACAATTCTTAGCGCTGGTGGCGGCATTGTTGCCCGCCCCATCATGGTGGAAACTGAAAGCAAATTCATTGGTCGCGACCTGACGGCAGAAGACATTGCCGCCAACTTCGATTCTATCTCGGACCTTTCCACTGCGAAGCCGCTTGAAAATGGCAACGAGCAGGGCGCTAAAAATGGTGTTGCGATCCGTGACGTCATGGAGGCCTCTTGATAGGGCCGCTTGCCATAAAGGGTAATTGATATGCCTCTCCGCCTCATAGAAATCTATGTCGAGGAGGGGCATACCGACACGTTGACCGCCATTGCTGAACAGCAAGGGGCGGTCGATTGCTTTGCAGGGGCTGTCGCTGAAGACGGCAGGCAGACAGTACGTATTGTTGTTAGTCCGTCTACGCAACAAGCGGTGCTGGATCAAATACAGACAGCTCTGTCCGGGTCTGATGGGTGGCGATTGTTGTTATTGCCTGTAGAGGCTGCATTGCCTGAGCCCACACCAAGCGAAGAAAAAAACATTCTACCTGCCAGCAAAACAGCAACCCGGGAAGAGCTCACCGCAGATATTCGCTCGGGCACGCGGTTGGACCGAAGTTATGTCGTGCTGACGGCGCTTTCAACCATTGTCGCGTCCATTGGATTGCTGAGCGATAACGTTGCGGCCATTATTGGTGCCATGGTGATTGCACCCCTTTTGGGGCCGAACTTGGCCTTTGCTTTTGCCACAGCCATTGGCGACAGGTCGTTGATGGGGTTGGCCGTGCGGGCCATGGCCGTTGGTCTGATTATCTCCGTTGGTTTTAGCGCGATACTGGGCATGGTCTGGCCCTATGAATTTGACAGCCCCGAATTGTTGAGCCGCACTGTGGTTGGCTACGATGGCGTCGCATTGGCACTGGCTGCTGGTGCGGCGGCGGTTTTGTCGCTGACAACAGGTGTGTCGGCAACCCTTGTGGGCGTTATGGTTGCGGTGGCTCTGTTGCCGCCCGCTGTTGCCATGGGCATGCTCGCGGGCGCAGGGCTTTGGGCTCCCGCCTTTGGCGCTGCATTGTTGCTCGGTGTGAATGTCATCTGCGTCAACTTGGCGGCCCAATTTGTCTTTGTCATTAAGAAGCTAGGGCCTAGAACGTTGACAGAACGGACAGATTCTCGACGGCTTGTTATTCGTAATGTCGCTCTGTGGTTGGCGTCACTCATTGCCATTATGGTGTTAATGGGGTGGCGTGGCCTGCCCCTATAATCATTCGTTTCCCTAGTGTGACGCTAGGATTGCTTTCGCGGCTCGCCTTGCTTGTCTGGCCGCAATAGGGGCGTCAAGCGCATGGGCGACGCTGATTGCGCCCTCATATAATACCAATAATTGTTGGGCGATGGCCCGGGCATCAAAGCGGTCGCCATCTTGCGCGAGGTTTAACAAGTATTCGAATATGTGGCGCTTGTGAGTAGCCGCCTGCTGGTGAATGGGGTGGGCTCTGTTTGCATATTCGTGGGTGGCGGCAACAAATAGGCAGCCTTGGAAGCTGTCGCTTCTGAACCATGTTTCCAGTGCATCGAAAATGGCAAGCATTCGATCTTCAGCCAGTTCACCTGCAGCCTGGACCTGTTTGTCTAGCCGCGCCATGAACTGAGTATCGCGCAGTGCTAGGGCGGCAACGATGAGGTCTTCTTTGGACTTGAAGTGGTTGTAGAGGGTCATTTTGGCGACGCCGCTGGTGGCCAAAATGGTGTCGATCCCTGTAGCGTGATAGCCGTTTTGTTCAAACAATGACGCCGCTGTTTCGACCAAATGATCCTTACGTGATGCAGACATAAAACCCCTATATACAAACTGGTCTGTATTAATGAACTGTAAGTGCAGGATAGAACCTTAGGCCTTCTGTGTAAATGGGCTCTCGACCTATGAGGAAGGATCGCTATATTAGCGACAAATTTACGACTCAAAATCGGATCAGAATCGGAGACGCCCGTGGTTTCTTATCAATATATCTATGTCATGAAAGGCCTGACCAAGGCCTATCCAGGTGCCAAGCCTGTTTTGCAAGATGTGCATCTGCAATTTTTGCCGGGGGTTAAAATTGGCGTGCTGGGCCCAAATGGCGCCGGTAAGTCGACCCTCATGAAGATTATGGCGGGTCTCGATACAGAATATACCGGTGAAGCCTGGGCGGCCGAAGGCGCGCGGGTTGGCTATCTGGAGCAAGAGCCATATCTGGACCCAGAAAAGGACGTGCTCGGTAACGTGATGGACGGCGTTAAGGAAATCCAGGGGTTGCTCGAAGAGTTTAACGAGGTCACCGCCAAATTGGGTGAGCCTCTCGATGATGACGAGATGGCCGGCCTCTATGAAAAGATGGGTGACCTGCAAGAGCAAATCGACGTGGTTGATGGCTGGAACCTGGACCGCACGCTCGGCATCGCCATGAATGCGCTGCGGTGCCCACCCGGTGATTCAGATGTTACCAAGCTGTCTGGTGGTGAACGCCGCCGCGTTGCCTTGTGTCGCTTGCTGCTAGAGAAACCAGACCTGTTGTTGCTCGATGAACCAACAAACCATCTGGATGCTGAAAGTGTTGCCTGGCTGGAAAACTACCTCAAGGACTATACCGGCACTGTGCTGATGGTGACCCATGATCGCTACTTCCTGGATAATGTAACGGGCTGGATACTGGAAATTGATCGCGGCCGCGGCATTCCTTACGAAGGCAATTATTCGCAGTGGCTTGTGCATAAGCAAAAACGCTTGGAACAAGAAGGCCGCGAAGAAGCCGCGCGCCAACGGACCCTGTCGCACGAGCTGGACTGGATCAATCAGTCACCCCGTGCGCGCCAGGCTAAATCCAAGGCCCGTGTTCGTTCTTATGAAGAGCTGCATGCACAGGCTTCGGATCAAAAGATCACAAAGGCTCAAATCGTTATGCCAGCGGGTGAACGTCTGGGTAATTTGGTGATAGAAGCCGAAGGTATTTCCAAAGGCTATGATGATAAATTGCTGATCGACAACCTCAGCTTCAAAATTCCGCCCGGGGCTATCGTGGGTATTGTTGGCCCTAACGGTGTCGGCAAAACCACCCTTTTCCGGATGATTACCGGCCAGGAACAGCCTGATAGCGGCACCATCCGCGTTGGCCCAACTGTTGACCTTGGCTATGTAGATCAATCGCGAGACGCGCTGGACCCGAACAAGAATGTCTGGGAAGAAATTTCAGATGGGCTTGATATTCTAACGCTCGGTAAGTCTGACGTTCAAAGCAGGGCTTATGTTGGGGCGTTTAACTTTAAGGGCGGTGACCAGCAGAAAAAAGTTGGCCAGCTGTCTGGTGGTGAGCGCAACCGAGTGCATTTGGCGAAAATGTTGAAAGAGGGGCACAATGTGCTGCTTCTCGATGAGCCTACCAATGACTTGGATGTTGATACCTTGCGGGCGCTGGAAGATGCCGTCGACAATTTTGCGGGTTGTGCCGTGATCATCAGCCATGATCGCTGGTTCCTCGACCGGATCGCGACCCATATTCTGGCCTATGAAGGCGATTCTAGCTGCTTCTTCTTTGAAGGTAACTACGAAGAATATGAAGCAGACCGCCATCGCCGATTCGGTACAGATGCAGATGAGCCGCACAAGGTGAACTTCAAGAAGTTCGCCGTCTAGAAGGTGTTATTCCTCTTCTAGCTCTCGGGCAGGTTCTTGGGCTGGTTCAGGGTCGTCAAAGGCGTCGAAGTCATCAAAGATGTCGAAGTCTTCTTCCTCCGTGAGCATCGCGCCATTGCGCACTTCCTTACGGCGGTTCTGGCGATAGGCGCTGCGCATGGTGGCGTAAACGTCAATCGACGTTTCGTTCAGGTCGCGCAATGTATCCAGATTGCGATACCGCGCATCAATGGCGGTAAGCCCCAAGAGGCCCATGCTCAGGCCGCTGACATGGGTTTCGCCAATTGCAATATAGGTTGGGTCGCCATACAGACCCGCTAGTCGCCCTAAGCCATCTCGGACGTTCGATGGACCCAGGAAAGGAAGCGTAACGTAAGGCCCTTCGCCAATGCCCCATACTGCCATCGTTTGGCCGAAGTCCTCCGAGTGTCGCTCCATGCCAAGATCAGTGGCAACGTCAATGCTGCCACCCATGCCAATAGTGGTGTTCGTCAAGAAACGCCCGGCTGTGGTGCCTGCTCTTTTACCTTCACCTTGCAGAATGTCGTTTACCAGCGTGAGCGGCTCGGCAAGGTTTCGCACAATATTTGTGATCATGAAGCGAAATGGCTTGGGGACGATGAAACTATAACTGATCGCAATGGGTTCAATGATGACGCGATCGACACCCTGGTTGAAAGAGTGAATGGAACGGTTCATTGGCTCTGCCGGGTCGTTTAAGCGATCATATTCGGCACGAACATCTATATCTGATGCAGGGGGTACGCTCGCACAAGCGCTAAGGCCCATCAATACGAAACCGCTCAACAGAATCGCAAATATTCTGAAGCGGCGCGGCTGAGACTGGTAAGAGAAAGTCTGCAAAGGCAATTGGCGGGTCCCCGTCATAGGTTAATATGCCCCGTATAGGCAATTTGTTGCTAACACAGCAGACCGTGGAAAACCAGTATCGCAATAACAAGACTGTGCTAGGTGTTCGCCGGGCTTGCAAATGCCTTTGATTAATATATAACGATATCCTTATATATGCATGTAGCCGCGCTGTGCGGCGCAGAATCAAGTTGAGCCCATGGAAGCACTACTGACAGCGTTAAAAGCAATAGCGGAGCCCACGCGGCTACGCCTTTTGGTGTTGCTAGAGCACAATGAGCTCACCGTGACTGAGCTTACCCAGGTTTTGGCGCAGTCGCAGCCGCGCGTTTCACGGCACCTCAAATTATTATCAGAAGCGGGGTTGATAGATCGTTTCTCGGAAGGCACATGGGCATTTTATAGGGTTGCTGAAAACGCGCCAGTTGCGCCACTAATCCGGCAGTTAGTAGACCTTGTACCCGATGAAGATGCGACCCTGACCCGTGATCTGGAACGGCTGGAACAGGTGAAATCTGGCCGGGCAGAGGCGGCGGCAGATTATTTCAGGGAAAATGCGGACCGCTGGCACGAAATTCGGTCGCTCTATTCTCCTGAAGCCGAGGTAGAAGCTGCCGTGCTGGAAAGCCTGGGCGATCAGCAGATAGGCTCGTTGCTAGATATTGGCACGGGCACCGGGCGGATGCTGTCATTGCTCTCGCCACAGATAGACAAAGGCGTTGGCATCGATATGAGCCGCGAAATGCTGGCGATCGCCCGCGCAAATCTAGACCAGGATGACATCCAAAATTGCCAGGTGCGCCAAGGCGACATGTATAATCTGCATCTCTCCAACGGGGCTGTAGACTTGGCAGTCTTTCATCATGTATTGCACTTCGCTGATGACCCTGCAGCGGCGGTTTCTGAAGCTGCGCGGGTGATTGGCCCCACAGGGCGCATGGTCATTGTCGACTTTGCCCCTCACGGGCTGGAATATTTACGGGCAGACCACGCCCATCGCCGTCTGGGCTTCACCGATGAGGAAGTGGCCGGTTGGTGCAGGTCTGCTGGCTTCAACGGCGTAACGTGCCGGCATCTCGAGGGAAGTGAACTCACTGTGACCATTTGGTTGGTAGAACGAAAAAAAGGCGCTGCGCCTAATTTGAAGATTGTGGAAGGCGCCGAACAATGAGCCAACATGCAACCATTGCCGAAGCGACTGCCTTTTCCCTGCTGGATTGGAATCCGGGGAAATTGCGCGTGTCGTTCGAGTTTTCTCCGCCCAGTTCTGCGGAAATGGAAGACAAGTTGTGGCAGGCCATCAGGCGGCTTGCGCCTCTGCAGCCTGACTTTGTCTCTGTTACTTATGGTGCTGGCGGCAGCACGAGAGAACGTACGCACCGAACGGTCCTGCGCATTCTGCGTGAAACAAACCTGACGCCCGCTGCCCACCTGACATGCGTAGGGGCAGAGCGTGCCGAGATTGATGCCATCGCGCAACAATATTGGGATGAAGGCGTTAAGCATATTGTGGCCCTGCGCGGCGACCCGCCTAAGGGTGATGACAGCTTCCAGATTCACCCCGGTGGTTATGCCTATGCGGAAGACCTAGTGAAGGGATTGGGCAGTGTCGGCGACTTTGACATTAGTGTCGCCGGCTATCCCGATGTACACCCTGAGGCTTCCCATGCCGATGCCGATATGGACTTTTTGAAGCGCAAGGTTGATGCCGGGGCCCACCGGGTGATCACCCAATATTTCTTTGAGCCTGAAACATACCTGCGATTCCGCGACAAGGCAGTGGCCGCCGGGATCACGGTGCCCATTGTGGCAGGCATTATGCCCGTAACCAATTTCAACCAAATCCAGCGCTTCTCGGCCGGGTGTGGCGCAGTGGTGCCAGCATGGCTGGGTCAGCACTTTGATGGCTTGGACGACGATATGGCCACCCGCCGACTGGTGGCCAGCGCCATTGTGGCCGAACAGTGCAGGCAGCTTATTGCAGCGGATGTGCACGACTTTCACTTTTACACACTCAACCGGGCCGAGCTGACAGCAGGCATTTGCCATCTGCTAGGCATGCGTCCAACCGCAGGATCTGAACAATGAACCGCGACGATAGATTAGCTGCCATCAGGCAGGCTGTAACAGACCGTATCCTGGTGCTCGATGGCGCTGCAGGGACGATGATTCAATCCTATCGACTGGATGAGGCTGGTTATCGGGGTGAGCAATTCGCTGATTGGTCCTGCGATGTGCAGGGTAATAACGATATGCTGAACCTGACCCAGCCACACCTGATTGAAGCCATGCATCAGGCCTATTTTGATGCAGGCGCGGATATTGTTGAGACCAACACGTTCTCGGCAACGACCATCGCTCAGGCCGATTATGACATGCAGGATTATGCCCTGGATATTGCCCGTGAAGGCGCGCGTTTGGCCCGTAAGGTTGCCGATGAGGTGACGGCGCAGACGCCAGACAAGCCGCGCTACGTTGCAGGGGCCATTGGCCCAACGAACCGCACAGCAAGCATTTCACCCGACGTGAATGACCCGGGCCTGCGCAATGTCACCTTCGATGAATTGGTCACGGCCTATTCCCAATCCGTCCACGGGTTAATTGAAGGCGGTGTTGATTTGCTGTTGGTCGAAACAATTTTCGATACGTTGAATGCCAAGGCCGCTTTGTTTGCCATCGACAGCGTGCTTGAAGAATTAGGCCTCGATTTGCCGATTATGATTTCTGGCACAATTACCGATGCGTCAGGCCGCACACTGTCTGGTCAGACTGCCGAGGCATTCTGGTATTCAGTCAAGCACGTCAAACCATTTTCCATAGGTCTAAACTGTGCCTTTGGGGCGGAACAAATGCGTCCTTTCATTGCAGAGCTGTCCCGCATTTCCGGTGCCAATATATGCGCCTACCCCAATGCGGGCCTGCCCAACGAAATGGGTGAATATGATGAAAGCCCTGATACGATGGCGAGCCATTTACATGAATGGGCAGGCTCTGGCCTGGTGAATTTGGTTGGCGGTTGCTGCGGCACCACGCCAGACCACATCAAGGCTGTGGCGCAGGGCGTCGCTGGCGTTTCGCCTCGGGCTATTCCTGAGATCGACGTTCACACACGGTTATCTGGCCTCGAGCCATTGGTGTTAAACGCATGAGCATTGCAAGTTTCGTCAATATTGGTGAGCGTACAAACGTCACCGGGTCTGCCCGCTTTAAACGCCTGATTATGGAAGGCGAGTTTGAAGAGGCTGTTTCTGTTGCCCGCCAACAGGTGGAAAATGGTGCCCAAATCATTGATGTGAATATGGATGAAGGCCTGCTGGATTCCGAAGCGGCCATGACGCAGTTCATGAACCTTATCGCGACAGAACCCGACATTGCCCGCGTACCGGTGATGATCGATAGTTCTAAATGGTCGGTCATCGAGGCCGGGTTGAAGTGTGTGCAGGGCAAGGCGATTGTTAATTCGATTAGCCTTAAAGAAGGTGAAGAGCCTTTCGTCGCACAAGCGCGACTGATCAAGCGTTATGGTGCAGCCGCCGTAGTGATGGCGTTTGACGAAGAAGGCCAGGCCGAAACGGCTGACCGCAAGTTCGAAATTTGCAAACGCGCCTATGACGTGTTGGTGAACAAAGTGGGTTTCCCGCCAGAAGATATCATCTTCGATCCTAACGTGTTTGCGGTGGCCACCGGCATTGAAGAACACAATAATTTCTGCGTCGACTTTTTCGAGGCAACCAAGCGCATCCGGACAGAACTGCCGCATGTACATGTGTCGGGCGGCTTGTCCAACATGTCGTTCTCATTCCGGGGCAATAATGTTTTGCGCGAGGCAATGCACTCTGTATTTTTATATCATGCCATTCCTGCTGGTATGGATATGGGCATCGTCAATGCGGGCCAGTTGGCTGTCTACGATGAAATCCCCGATGAACTTCGCGAGCGTGTTGAAGACGTTGTGTTGAACCGTCGCGACGATGCGACTGATCGCCTGTTGGATATTGCCGAAGATTATCGCGGCGATGGCAAAAAGACCGTCGTAAATCTTGCTTGGCGCGATGGCTCGGTTGAAGAACGACTCAGTCACTCATTGGTCAGCGGGATAACAGAATTTATCATTGAAGATACTGAAGAAGCCCGGCAACAGGCTGACCGGCCTTTGCATGTCATCGAAGGTCCGTTGATGGCCGGTATGAATGTGGTGGGTGACTTGTTTGGTGCCGGTAAAATGTTCCTGCCGCAGGTAGTGAAATCTGCCCGTGTTATGAAACAGGCTGTGGCCCATCTGATGCCGTTTATTGAGGCCGAAAAAGATGGCAAAGCGGCCGCCAAAGGCAAGATCTTACTGGCGACAGTGAAAGGCGATGTGCACGACATTGGCAAGAATATCGTGGGTGTTGTGCTACAATGTAACAATTACGAGGTCATTGATCTGGGCGTTATGGTTCCCGCCAATGACATTCTGGAGGCAGCCCGCCGGGAAAATGTCGATCTTATTGGGCTGTCGGGTTTGATTACGCCATCGCTGGAGGAAATGACCCGCATTGCCGATGAAATGACCCGTCAGGATTTTGACATTCCGCTACTGATTGGCGGGGCGACGACCTCGAAGGTTCATACGGCTGTCAAAATTGCGCCAAATTACAAGGGCACCACCGTCTATGTGTTGGATGCCTCGCGGGCCGTTGGCGTTGCCAGCAACCTTGCTAGTGCAGATCGTCGCGACGACTTTGCCGCTGAAACAGCCAAGGAATATGAAGACATTCGCATCAAGCGCGAAGGGTCCCAAAAGGCCGACCGTTTGCTAGGCATTGCCAATGCGCGCGACAACAAATTCGATGCTGATTGGGCATCTTATCAGCCCACACGGCCAACCTTCCTGGGCACAAAAACCTTCGATGACTACGATTTGGCTGAACTGGCAGATTATATCGACTGGACGCCGTTTTTCCGTACGTGGGAGCTGGCGGGCAGCTATCCTAAAATTCTAGAGGACGAGGTTGTCGGCGAGGCAGCCCGTAATCTGTTTGCTGACGCACAGAAGATGCTGGCACAGATTATCGACGAAAAATGGCTGACGGCCCGTGCTGTTGTTGGCTTCTGGCCGGCCAATGCTGATGGCGATGATGTTGTCCTCTATGCGGATGATGACCGTACTGAACGAGCGTCAACGGTACATTTCCTTCGCCAACAAATTGCCAAGCGTGATAACCGTAAGAATGATTGCCTGGCGGACTTTATCGCCCCTGCTGGGCTGCCTGACTACCTTGGTGGCTTTGCCGTGACGACAGGCCACGGTATTGATGTGAAGGTGGTTGAGTTTGAAGCTACTCACGACGAATATAGCTCGATCATGCTGAAAGCTCTGGCCGACCGGTTGGCAGAAGCTTTTGCCGAGCGTATGCATCAGCGGGTTCGCACAGAGTTTTGGGCGCATGCGCCAAATGAAAACCTGTCGAATGAAGAGCTGATCAAAGAAAAATACCAGGGTATCCGCCCCGCGCCGGGCTATCCGGCTTGTCCAGACCATACCGAAAAGCCAGAGCTGTTCAGGCTACTAGATGCCGAAAAGGCAGCTGGCATTGAGCTAACAGAATCTATGGCCATGGTGCCAACTGCGGCGGTTTCGGGCTATTACTTTGCCAATCCCGAGGCTCATTACTTTGGCGTCGCCAAAATTGGTCGTGATCAAGTGGAAGATTATGCCCAGCGGCGCGGTATTTCTGTTGATGATGCCGAACGCTGGTTGGGGCCTAACCTGGCCTATTAATTAGGTCAGGATTATGGCGCCTCTGTCCGTGGCGACCAAGGTGTGCTCGTACTGAACGGTTGGCGTGGCTTGGTCGCTGTAAAGCGACCACTGATCGTTGTCTTTTGCAGGTGCATCCAGCGCCCATTCACTCCCCAGCGATAAAAAGGGCTCGATCGTAAAGACCATGCCCTTTTCAATGCGGCGAAAGTCCGCCGGGTTTTTCCAGGTAGCAATTTCCGTCGGTTCTTCGTGGAGCGCGCTTCCGACGCCATGGCTCGACAGGTTCTTGATCAGCGTATATCCCTTCCGGTGTGGGAATTTCTCAACCGACGCGCCAATAGCGTTTAATCGGCTTCCTGCTTTGACGGTCTTGATGCCCTGCATTAGTGCGCGCCTGCCGTCGTTGCACAGGCGGGCAATTTCGCGTGCCACTGGCGGTACGGCATAGCTGGAACCCGTATCTGCAAAATAGCCATTTTTCTCGGCAGATACGTCGATGTTCACGAGGTCGCCAGCTCTAATTTTCTGCGAACCTGGGACGCCGTGCGCAATCACTTCATTGATACTGATGCATGTGGCCCCAGGGAACCCATAGGTCAGTGCAGGGGCTGAGCGCGCACCTTCCTGTTCCAGAATGGAAGCACCAATGGCATCGAGTTCGGCAGTGGTCATGCCTGGTTCCATTGCATCTGCCATGGTCTGCATTGCCAGGGAAACAATTCGGCCAACGTCTTTCAGCTGCGCTAGTTCATCTTCGTTTGTGATCGTCACAGGGACTTCTCCACTTAAGTTTCGCCATATCCACCGCCACCAGGTGTTGCAATGATCAGCGTGTCGCCAGGGGCGACTTTAGTCTCATCACTGGCTGCCAGCTTGATGACGGAATCATCAGCTTTTCGCAACTGATTGATGCCGGGGGCGCCGTCGCTTCCTCCATTAAGGCCGAAGGGGGCGTGGTCTCGATTGTTGGACAGAATATTTGCCGACATGGCTTCATGAAACTTTAGGCGTCGGATAACGCCATCACCCCCACGCCATTGGCCATCGCCGCCAGAGCCATGACGGATGGAAAATTCCTCGACCATCACAGGATAGCGAAACTCCAGAACTTCAGGGTCCGTTAGGCGCGAATTGGTCATATGGGTTTGGATGGCGCTTGCGCCGTTAAAGCCATCTCCAGCACCCATGCCGCCGGCCAGGGTTTCGTAATATTGATACTCGCCATTGCCAAAGGTCACATTGTTCATGGTGCCTTGTGCGCCCGCGCTCGCGCCCAGCGCGCCAAGAAGTGCATTCACAATGCACTGGGATGTCTCGACATTGCCCGCGACAACCGCAGCCGGGTATTGCGGGTTCAAGAAGCAGCCCTCCGGCACCACTATTTCCAGTGGCTTTAAGCAGCCCTCATTCAGGGGGATGTCGTCATCCACAAGGCAGCGGAAAACATAGAGCACCGCTGCACGTGCAATGGACAGCGGTGCGTTGAAATTGCCGTCTTGCTGGGGTGATGTGCCGTTGAAGTCAATTCGTGCTGTCCGGTTGTCTTTGTCCACATCTATCTGAACGCAGATGTTGGCCCCACAATCCATGGTTACGGTGAACTGCCCGTTTTGCAGGGTTTCAATAACGTTGCGCA
>Ga0055584_100004213_pt1 | contig 14120 bp, 13 predicted proteins | sample OSDHelmetaG_FD_58716 | JGI IMG/M metagenome (GOLD analysis project Ga0055584, IMG submission 58716) | Pelagic marine sediment microbial communities from the LTER site Helgoland, North Sea, for post-phytoplankton bloom and carbon turnover... | ecosystem: Environmental > Aquatic > Marine >... | reverse complement strand
ACTCTTCGGTAAGGCCATTTTTTATGGCTTTACGGATATTAACCAAATAGTCTTCTTTTTTCTTTAATCCATCTGCAGTAAAAGCGAACGGGATAGAATTTTGTTCGAATATTGCCGGATTGGCTGGGGCAGATTCCCAATGTTTCATGTCTTCAGTTGTTATTACAAGAGCGTCATAAGGGTCATTAATATCATAGGCTGATGGGAAAGTTAAAGGAAGAATAAATGCGGCATTGGTAGATTGAACGTACTCTATGTTTTTGTATTCATCGCCAGATCCTTTAATGATATACTGAACGCCAAATTCATCACCAATTTTATCAGCCCGAATAGCAGATAAGTAATCTGTTACAGCAAAAATTTGGGGCAGTGTTTGGTTTGCTAAGAACGCATCTAGTCCCAGATTGTACTCCTCTTCATTTTGCAAACCAATGTACCATTCTGAGTCGTAATAAGTTTGACGAAGAAGGGCAATAGCCCCCATTAATGAACCAGGATAATCTTGTGCTGAATTTCCTTTTTTGAACGAATACATTGCAGCGGTGTAGGCCCCAATCATCATTTTGTTTTCGTTGTCATTACCTGTTAATACGCTAGTTGAGGTTCCTCTGATTATTCCATCTTGTTGATGAGTTACTACTGCGCCAAAACCATTTGCCCGCAAATTTTTTGAAGCCTTTGCATCCGTTTTAAAGATTTTTGCAGCATCAACTTCAGGGTTCAACGCCTGATTCCAAGCATATGCTCCTGATTTTTTGCTTTCAATTTGTGGCCCATCACTTCGTTTTTTTTTGCGTTTCTCAAGTTTTGGCATTCCATAATTGGAAAACGGGTCAATAAAAGAAGGATAAATATGTTTTCCGTCAAGATCAATTTTTACACTTCCTTCAGGCTCTTTAATGCCATCCCCAACCGCAATAACATATCCGTCTTTAATTAAGAGGGAAGCATTTTCAATAGTAGTTTCATAATCAACATGAACAGTTGCATTAGAGAAATAATAATAAGTGTGGCTTTCGTTATGTGTTCCATTTACAGGAAAAGTTTCTTGTGCTGAAACAGAAAGAGAAACAATTGTTATAAAAACCGAAAGAAATAGTCTTTGTGCCATTTATTAAGTGCTAAAATGAGAACAAATGTAATGTTTTTGAGAATCGGAGTATTAGACAATACATCAACGGCAATATTCCATACATTTGTTGAAAACAAATTGATATGCTAACAGGATTAATTCATACTCATTCATCACTTAGATGGATTATTTTGGCATTAATGATTGCTACAGGAATAAAATCATTAATAGGTTGGTTAAACAAGTCTTCATATGAAAAAGTTGACGATAAGCTTTCGTTGTTTACACTGATAACGATACACACACAAATTTTGATTGGTTTTGTTTTGTATTATATTAGTCCAAGGGTAGATTTTTCAAATATTGCTGACGGCACTACTCGTTATTTTACAATAGAACATGCATTTTTAATGATAATAGTCGGAGTACTAATTACGATAGGTAGAAGTAAGTCAAAGAAGCAAGTAGAAGCGTCAGAAAAACACAAAACCGTTGCATTATTTTATTTAAGTTCTTTAGCGATAGTTCTACTAACCGTTTTTGTAATGATGCCGTGCTAAAAAGAAGTCTATTCGTTTCTTTATTACTTGGGTTCGTTTCTTGCGGAGGAAAAGTTTCACCAACAAACAACACGGAAAGTGCCTCAAACGGAAGAATAATTTACTTGGCGAAATGTATTGCTTGCCATGGAAATGATGGAACTAAAGGGCTGGGGGGAGCAAAAGATTTATTGGCCTCAACACTCACCAACAAAGAAGTTATAGACATCATTACAACAGGAAAAGGCAGTATGGCTGGATACGGGGCGATATTGTCGGAAGAAGAAATTATTCAAGTGACAGAGTATATTACCACATTGCGGAGATAGAAATGATAGACACAGCATTTGTTTCTGAAACAGCCGTATTAGTAGGTGTTGTAACCAAAGGGCAGTCAGAACTTCAAACAAAAGAATATTTAGACGAGCTAGAATTTCTAGCTATGACGGCAGGTGCTGTTGCGAAGAAGTACTTCACACAAAACCTAGAGCATCCGCACCCAAAAACATTTTTAGGAAGTGGAAAAATAAAAGAGGTTGAAGAATATGTTAGACAACACCAAATAGACTGTATTATATTCGACGATGAACTATCACCTTCTCAACTCCGGAATATTGAACGTATTTTTGAAAGAAAAATCCTAGATCGAAATAATCTAATTCTTGACATTTTTGCTTCAAGAGCACGAACGCATGATGCTAAGCTGCAAGTAGAATTGGCTCAATATCAATATCTGTTGCCTCGATTAACCCGGATGTGGACACACCTTGACCGACAAAAAGGCGGCGGCATAGGCTTAAGGGGGCCAGGGGAAACCCAAATAGAAACGGACAGGAGAATTGTTCAGCAAAAGATTGCTCTGCTGAAAGAAAAACTTGCTAAAATTGACAAGCAAAAAGCTATTCAAAGGGGAAACCGAGGCGCATTGGTTCGTGCGGCATTAGTTGGATATACCAATGTTGGAAAATCAACAATAATGAACATGCTGAGTAAATCGGAAGTTTTTGCTGAGGATAAATTGTTTGCAACACTCGACACAACGGTGAGAAAGGTGGTGCTTCAAAATTTACCTTTTTTGATGTCTGACACGGTTGGGTTTATTCGTAAGCTGCCCCACCAGTTAGTAGAATCGTTTAAATCTACACTTGATGAGGTGAGGGAAGCAGACATATTAATTCATGTAGTTGATATTTCACACCCTAATTTTCAGGAACAGATTGAGGTAGTAAAATCAACCTTAGCAGAACTTGACTCTGTCGATAAACCAACGCTATTGCTTTTCAATAAAATTGACAACTATACGTTCAACACGGAAGAAGAGCAAGAAACAGAGTTTGACTTTACAGGAAACAAAGACCTGAACTATAGCTTAGAAGCCTTGAAAAAGATGTGGATAACAAAGAATGATGACCTCTGTTTATTCATTTCTGCAATCAATAAAGAGAATATCGAAGAGCTCAGAAGTTTACTTTACGAAGAGGTAAAAAAGGTTCATATTAAACGATTTCCTTACAATAATTTCCTTTACTAATTGGGAGGGAATAAGAACTACCTGAAGCTATTCGTTTAAAAACGAAGAACTCTTAACTCCCATTTAATGATAAACATTCTTGAAGTCCTATAGGCAATTAGCGGCTAATAATCTCATTATATAAACACGATCTATCTGGCTAAATATTATACTTTTACTAAGCAAACAACTAAACCAGGATGCGAAATTTATTATTTATATTTTCTGTAGGTATTGCCGTATCTTGTAATTTAAGGCCAGAAAATTCTTCGTTTACACCTATATTTTCTTTTGAAAATGAAATAAAGTTATTATCGAAACGGAATTTTTTCGTTGCAAAAACGATTACAAAAGATGGGATTTCTAAGAACTCTAAGGTTAAAGTTAGCTGGAAAAAAGAACTCGCCTATTTTCTAGAAGCTGAGATAAATATGCCGAAATTTCAATCCGAATATTCTATTGAAAAGACTGTTAGCGGAGAAAAAACAATTATTAACTGCATTAGTCTTTCGGAGAAGGTAGCAACGAAGCAAATACAATATGTTTTCAGCGGAGATAAATGCGAGATGGTTTATATGCAGCGGCTAGTAAAAGATAGAATTAACAATAATTATCAAGAATTATATTATCAACCAGGATTGGGGTATGAAATAAATGGAACACAAAAAGTTAGAGAGATAGACCAGTTTGAATACAAAGTTGTTGGTGAGTTTGTTGAACAAACTAAGGAATTTTGGTGTTTTGATTTATTGTTTAAGGAAGAAGTTTTGCCAATTTCAATCATTATAGATAGTAATGAGTATTTTATCTTAAACGGCGAAGAGAAAATACAGATAGATTTAGTTAAAACAGATGGAGACACAACTATTTTGGAAATGCCAATTTTTAACTCTGAGCTAAGGTTTATTAGGCGAGGAGAACAAATTGCGGGCCGCTGGAATAATTTGGCAAAAGGAAATTATTCAATTCCGTTTGAAGGGAGAAAATTTCCGATGACTAGATTTGAAATTTCTGATGATGCCCCACAAAATTTTTCTGGCAAATGGGATGTTACCTTTAGTCCAGGAACGAAAGATGCATATCCTGCAATTGGAGTTTTTGAACAAAACGGAAACGTGGTTATGGGAACTTTCATTACAGAAACGGGAGATTATCGTTTTTTAGAGGGAAATATTGACGGAAATAAAATGTTGCTGTCTTGTTTCGATGGCGCCCATGCGTTTCTTTTCAAAGCCATGATTGATGATAGCGAAGTAATCGCAGGCACTTTTTTTTCGGGAAAACATTGGGAGGAGCCATGGATAGCAAAGCGAAACGATAACGCAATACTCGCAGATCCCGACAAATTAACTTATCAAATTGATTCCACTCAAGAGTTTGTTTTCTCATTTCCAAATTTAGATAATGTATTGATTTCTAATAAGGATGATCGGTATGTTGACAAAGTCGTTTTGGTTCAAATTATGGCTTCTTGGTGCCCAAATTGCATGGACGAAACCAAGTTATTGGCAGAGTTATATGAGAAATATAATTCAGACGGTCTAGAGATTATTTCAATTTGCTTTGAGCCTTCTACTGATTTTGGAAAAAACAAAACTGGTGTTGAAAAATTGAAAAGGCATTTCGGAACAGAGCATGAGTACCTTATCGCGGGGTGTGCAAGTAAAAATTGTGCGACAAAGAAACTACCACAACTTAATCACGTTATGTCCTTTCCTACGACTTTGTTTATTGACAGGGAGGGGGCCATTCGAAAAATCCATACGGGCTTCTATGGGCCAGGAACGGGCCCTTATTACAAAATGTACGTAGAACAAACGACTAGTTTTATTGAACGGTTGCTGGCTGATAAATAACTTATCAATCTAAATTAAGTATCATTTTGTTTCTCCGGCTTAAAAGCTTAAACCCAATATTCGCTTATCGGTACTTAATCGTTTTTTAATAAAGGAAGTTCTTTTACGACGGTGATAAGATTATAACTGAGGCAGAGAAGTGCTAAACGTTTCATAGTATTGTATTTCGCTTCTCAGATGTACAATTTATACGAAATATTAGGACTAACCCATACAGCGACTCAACAAGAAATCAAAGATTCATATCGAGTACTTGCGAAAAGATATCATCCCGATATTAGTAAAATAGCTAAAGCCGAAGAAAAATTTATTGTAATTACAGAAGCATACGAAATTTTAAAAGACCCTGAAATTAGAAGGCGTTATGATTTAACTTCCGCTAGTCCCAGTCCAAACAAAGCATCAGGTAGAGAAAGATACGAAGATACAGCATACAGAAGCGCCGCAAGAAAAAAAGCGAGAGCAGCAAGCAAAAGTCCCTATCTTAAGAGGGAGCATGAGTATTTCGATACCTATGCGGGCTTCTTATTTCCAAAAATGTTGGGCTGTTTAGGACTAGCTCTTATAGCAATTGTCATTATGTTAATTGTTGTGGTAATTCTTTTTTATTTTGGATTAGATCTTGGGTTTGTATTTTTCGTTTGGATTGCTCTAATACCAATAATTGCGATAAACCAAATTAATTTTAATGATTGGCATAATAACCGTCAAAAAAGAAAGGCGAAGCAAAACGAGTGATTAAATAATACTAACAATTAGTCCATCATCCCCTGTTTCCAACTTGGCCAAGCTTTGTGACTTTTTCTGCTTGCTCTTTAAGCTCAACGAGACCTAACGATTCATTCCAAGCCTTTAGTGTTTATTTCACAGTAAATGATATGGCCCCAAGATTTCTGACGTAGCCGTATGGCTCTTTAACTTTGATAAACTCAAAAGATAAGTCGTCTCCAGGCTTAGCATAACTAAGTAGTTTTTTGGCTTGCTCAGTAAGATAAGGGCCATGGTTAATGACTTCATTTCCATTCAGGGAAATATTATACGAAAGTACCTGCCCTTTACAAATCGCCGCTACAGATTTAATCGCTAACCCTTTTCCAAGGCTCAACTCCTTTTTAGTTATGATACCACCTTTTTTAGAAGCAAAGGTAGCAAAAAGAGAATCACAATTTTGTGGCACATCATTACACGTGTCTTGTCCAGAAAGATTAATGGAAAGAAACATTGCTTGCCCAGAGCATACGGATGTTATTAAGATTAAAAGTGTTGTGTATATGCGTTTCATAGTCTCTTGAATTTAGTTAAACGATTTTATTGATTACTAACTACATAACGCCAAAAATGGAAAAAGGAACACTTAACTAATTAAATCCGGTAAGAGAAGACCTACTCCACAACCATAACGGTCAAGCTGCCATCATCACCTTTAATTACAGAAGTCAAACCATGTTTACTCAAACTTTTCATTCCTTTATCCCACCCTTTGTTGCTAAGGCCTGCTTGCTCTTTAAGAGTATTGAGTTCCATTGAGCCCGTTTTACTTAGAATATCAAAAATGGCTTTTTCGTTATCTTTTAACTCAACCGTTTTTTGCGCTTTTGCCTCTGGTTTCATTTGAGGGAAAAGAACAACTTCTTGTATGCTTTCATTACCAGTTAAAAACATGATTAATCTATCAATTCCAACTCCCATGCCAGATGTTGGCGGCATGCCATATTCTAAAGCTCTTAAAAAGTCATAATCAATAAACTCCCCAGCTTCGTCATCCCCTTTGGCAGCAAGTTTAAGCTGCTCTTCGAAACGCTCTTTTTGGTCTATTGGGTCATTTAACTCTGTATAGGCGTTAGCCAATTCTTTGCCGCAAATCATTAACTCAAAGCGCTCCGTTAAGCTGGGATCATCCCTGTGTTCCTTGCAAAGCGGTGACATTTCTTTTGGGTAGTCGATAATAAATGTGGGGTCTATGTAATTGCTTTCGCACTTTTCTCCAAAAATTTCATCGATTAATTTCCCTTTACCCATAGTGCTATTCACCTCAATACCATTTGCAGTGCACCATGAAGTAAGTTCCGCTTCTGTTTTGTTTTTGATATCTAACCCCGTGAAATCGATAATCGCTTGGCGCATCGTAACTTTTTTGTAGGGTGCTTTGAAATTAATGTTGTGTCCTCCAAATTCAGCTTTTGTAGTTCCATTTACCGCAATTGCACAATGTTCTAGTAAATTTTCAGCAAACTCCATCATCCAATTATAGTCCTTATAGGCCACGTAAATTTCCATCATCGAAAATTCTGGATTATGCGTTCTATCCATTCCCTCATTACGGAAAGTTTTTGCAAACTCGAATACACCTTCAAAACCACCAATTAGCGTCTTTTTTAAATAAAGTTCACATGCAATTCGCAAGTACATCGGTACATCTAACGAGTTATGATGTGTAACAAAAGGACGAGCCGCAGCACCGCCCGGTATCGGCTGCAAAATAGGCGTTTCTACTTCGTAATACCCTCTATCTATAAAGAAAGAACGCATTGCATGCATTAATTTGGCGCGTTTAACGAACACCTCTTTAACGTGTGGGTTTACAACTAAATCAGCATAACGCTGCCTGTATCTCATTTCAGGATCGGTGAAGGCATCATGAACATTTCCTTCAGCATCAGTCTTTGGCAATGGAAGGGGTTTTAAAGACTTGCTTAACAATGAAAAATTTTTTACCCTAACACTAATCTGACCAACTTGCGTCTTAAATAGCTCTCCTTCAACACCAATAAAATCTCCGATGTCCAATAGTTTTTTGTAGACATCATTATACATCATTTTGTCATCACTTATGCATATTTCGTCTCTATTAAAATAGACCTGAATTCTACCTTCGCTATCTTGCAGTTCTGCGAAAGAAGCCTTCCCTTGATTTCTTCTAGACATTAGCCTGCCAGCTATCATCACTTTTTTCCCTTCTTCGAAATTTTTTTTAACCTCTGATGAACGAGTTGTTACAGGATATAAAGCTTGGGGATATGGATTAATTCCCAAATCTCTTAATTTAGTTAGCGACTGTCTTCTAACTAATTCTTGCTCGCTTAATTGCTGACTCATTTCTGTGAAATTTTGTGCGAAGATAATTAACACGGCCATATGATGACTTTGCCTTTAAAACCTTTTTTATATTTGTTAATTAACAACACATTAGGCAATGATAGATTTAGTAGAAGATTTTACCAAACACTTAACAAAATCCCTTGAAATAGGGAGGCAAATAAAGTTTTCTTCTACGAACAAAAAAATAGCTAATGTTGTGATTTCTGGTCTCGGTGGGTCCGGCATTGGAGGAACAATAGTTGGTCAATTGGTGGCCCAAGAGATTAAAGTTCCGATTATTGTTAATAAGGATTATTCCATTCCTCAGTTTGTAGATGAGAACACCCTTTTTATAGCAAGCTCTTATTCCGGAAACACAGAAGAAACGCTTTACGCGCTGGAAGCAGCAGAGAAAAACGGGGCAGAAATAGCTTGCGTAACTTCTGGTGGAGCGATAGAAAAAATAGCGAAAGAGAAAGGATATAATTATATAATTATCCCGGGGGGTCTTCCTCCTCGGGCAGCATTTGGTTTAGCATTCCCTCAATTGCTTTTTGTATTGAACCAATATAATTTAGTTTCTAATGTATTCGAAGAAGGAATTGAGCATACGATTAAATCAATTAATTCTAGCGATAGTGAGATACGGCAGCAGGCCAAGTACGTTGCAGGGTGTTTAAAAGATACGATTCCAGTAATATATACCGATGCTAGTTTTGAAGGCGTAGGAGTTCGATTTAGACAGCAACTTAATGAGAATTCAAAAATGTTATGCTGGCACCACGCTATTCCAGAAATGAACCACAATGAACTTGTTGGTTGGGCAGGGGGAAACGACAATCTTGCAGTTATTATTTTTAGAAACGAAACAGATTTTTACCGGTCTAAAAAAAGGATGGACATCAATAAAAGTATTATTAGAAATTATACTACAAATATCATTGAGGTTTTTTCTAAAGGCTTATCTGCAATTGAAAGGACTTTGTACTTAATTCATTTTGGCGACCATATTTCAGTCGAGCTAGCTCATTTAAAGCAGATTGACGCAACAGAAGTGGATGTAATTACCGGATTAAAAGACGAATTATCTAAAATTTAATTTGTTCGGTGCAAAAAGTACTCTACAAAAATCTTGGCTTAATAGATTTTAAAAAGGCATGGAAGCTTCAAGAGCGGCTTAGTAATGAAGCAGTTCAGATAAAAACAGAGAATCGGAAAAGCCCTCAAGCATTGCAAAAAGAAACAACAAGCACACTGCTGTTTTGTGAACACCCAAATGTATTTACCTTAGGAAAAAGTGGTTCAGTTGATAATCTTTTAATAGATGAAGAAGGCCTTAAAACAGTTGACGCTGCTTTTTATAAAACCAATCGCGGAGGAGATATTACTTATCATGGGCCAGGCCAAATTGTTGGATATCCAATTTTAGATTTAGATAAATTCTTCACGGACATTCATAAATATCTGCGATTTTTGGAAGAAATGGTTATTCTTACTTTGGCCGAATTTGGAATTGAGTCGGGACGATATAGTGGCTATACTGGTGTTTGGTTGGATGTTGAAAACCCATTAAAAGCCAGAAAAATTTGTGCAATTGGCGTTCGCTGTAGCCGCTGGGTTACTATGCATGGTTTTGCACTTAATGCAAACACAGACTTATCCTATTTCAAAAACATTATTCCTTGCGGAATAGATGATAAACATGTTACTTCAATGGAAAAAGAACTTGGACAAAAAGTTGATTTAAACAACGTAACAACGAGTCTAAAAAAGCATTTTTGTGAATTGTTTGAAGCAGAATTGGTAGATGCGTAAACTTATAAACATAGGGATAGCGGTGTTAATCCTTCTTGTCATACAGCACATTGTCTTGTTTACAACAGGTAATCTACATTTTTATAATACGTTGGCTGATACTATTTTTAAAGGAAGGCTTGGCCCTTCGATAGTAAATCACGAAAACTATCCTAATAGAATAATTGACGCTGGAGTTGGTCAGCCATGGAAGCTTTCGCAGGGCTACAATAAGTCAGAAATTGAACCAGAATTAAGAAAGCAAATTGAGGCAACTAACCCTGTTTCATTTATAGTTATTTACAAAAATAAATTAATGCACGAAGAATATTGGGATGAATTTTCGGATGCTTCGTTGAGTAATTCTTGGTCGATGGCGAAATCTTATATTAGTATTTTAGTAGGCATTGCCATCAAAGAAGGATTTATTACAAGTATTGACGACAAGGTCGGCAAGTATCTTGAGACCTATAATGATGGGAAGGACAAAAACCTAACAATAAAACACCTACTTACGATGAGTTCAGGAATCGATTTCGGAGAACACTATATGAACCCTTTTGGGTTTATGGCAAAGGCGCTTTACGGAAATGATGTAAAAGATATTGCATTGGCTCATCATGTAGAATATGAACCAGGAACAAAATGGCATTACCAAGGAGGAAACAATCTATTATTAGGTTTAATTTTAAAAGAGGCAACAGGAAAAACCCCCTCAGAATATTTTTCAGAAAAGATTTGGAAACCAACCGGCGCAGAGAAAGATGCATTATGGAGCTTAGATAAACATGATGGGCATGAAAAGGCCTATTGCTGTGTTTTTTCTAACGCAAAAGATTTTGCAAGAGTAGGACAATTGATGCTTCAAAAAGGAAGTTGGAATGGTCAACAAATTTTGGATTCTAACTATGTGATTGATGCAGCTAAATCAATAAACATTCCAGATCGTTTTGGCAAGAACACTGATCACTATGGCTATGCTTGGTGGCTGATGAATCACAAAGGAAACGACATATTCTACGCAAGAGGCATTAACGGGCAATATACCATAATTATTCCCGAAAAAGACCTGGTAATCGTTCGCTTGGGGCACAATAGAATTAAAAAAGACGGAGCTAAACATTCTGCTGATGTTTTCTATTATATTGATGCTGCGTTAGATATGATCAAAGAGTGAAAGAAGATATTATAATACCAAAAGTTGAAAACGTTGCGCTTGCTATTGTAAGGGAACAAAATAATCTTAAAGAGTCGGAATGGAGTGTTTATATAATTAACTTGAAAAATCAAGAAATTGAAGGTGTTTTGGTTACGTCAAAAGGTTATGGAAAGAAAGAGGGAGAAGAAGTAAAAACATCTGTACTTAGACATTTTTTAGACAAAATAGCGGCAAATTCATTTAAAAAAATTGAGCCAATTCAAGAAGAGCTTTTTGGTTTGAATAATGAGTATTGGCTAAGTTTTTATAACAATTCTGTGATGTATGATAAGAAGTTTGTATTTCTCGCAGAAAGTGTTCAAAACGACCATTTAATTAATATACCTATTATAAATAAACCTGGCGTAATGATAAAGTAATATGCTAAACAACCTTAAATTAGATAAAGTCCTTTTTTTGGACATAGAAACTGTTCCGCAGCAATCTAGGTATAAAGACTTGTCTGAAAGGATGTCAGGTTTATGGGATAAAAAAGCTAAACAGCTAACTCAAAGAGATGAGGTGCCGCAAACTGTTGAAGAAATTTATAATAGAGCAGGAATCTATTCAGAGTTCGGTAAAATAGTTTGCATCTCTGTGGGCATGGTTCATGGTGAAGAGAAAAACCTTGAGTTTAGGTTAAAGTCATTTTACGGAGATGACGAAAAGAAGCTTCTCGAAGAATTTGCAATACTTTTAAATACACATTACAATAACGCAGATGATATTCTTTGCGGGCACAATTCTAAAGAATTTGACTTTCCTTATATCTGCCGTAGAATGTTAGTTAACGGAATTAAACTACCTAAAACACTAGACATTTCGGGGAAAAAACCATGGGAAATTGCTCACCTCGACACTATGGAGTTATGGAAATTTGGAGATTATAAACGCTATACGGCATTAAATTTACTTTGTGCAATTTTTGACATCCCAACTCCAAAAGATGATATTGATGGAAGCGATGTTTGGAGAGTTTATTGGCAAGACAAGGACTTAAGACGTATCGCAACCTATTGCGAAAAAGATGTATTAACGGTAGCGCAGCTTTTATTACGGTATAAAAACTTACCATTGATAAAACCAGAGAACGTTAGCGTTTCTTGAGTCTTATACTCAATTTTGTTCGTGATTTCATCGCTCAAAAAAGGGTAATAATCTAAATGTCAGTTATTAGTTGTTTTGTAAAGAGATATGATATATTTTTACTTTCCACTAGAGGCCAGGAACGTTGAAAGATCAAAATATTTTATTAGAAGTTAAGAATCTTGTCACCGAATTTCAAACGGAAGACGAGGTTGTAAAGGCCGTTAACAATATTAGCTTTACGCTAAATAGAGGAGAAACAATTGGTGTTGTTGGCGAGTCTGGCTCGGGGAAATCTGTTACTTCGTTGTCTGTTATGCGATTAATTCCAGATCCACCAGGCAGAATTACAGGAGGCGAGATCATTTTTCATAAAGAAAACGGGGAGAAAATAGATCTAACTAAAGCTTCTGAAGTAGAGATGAGAGGTCTTCGCGGCAACGATATTGCTATGATTTTTCAGGAGCCAATGACTTCACTTAACCCAGTCTACACATGTGGAAACCAAGTTGCAGAAGCAATTATTTTGCATCAAAAGGTATCGAAAAATGAAGCGAAGAAAAAAACTATAGCTTTATTTAAACAAGTTGAATTGCCAAGACCAGAAGCAATGTTTGATGCATATCCTCATCAAATATCGGGAGGACAGAAGCAAAGGGTAATGATTGCAATGGCGATGTCTTGTCAGCCAAAAATTCTAATTGCTGATGAACCAACAACAGCTCTTGACGTTACGGTACAAAACACAATTTTGCACCTAATGAACCAACTGCAGAGGGAACAAGACATGGGGATTTTGTTTATCACGCATGATCTTGGTGTTATTGCAGAGTTAGCAGACAAGGTCGTTGTAATGTATAAGGGTAAAATTGTTGAGCAAGGAAGTGTTTGGGATGTTTTCTCGAGCCCTAGGCACCCATATACAAAAGGCTTATTGGCATGCCGACCACCTATGAATAAAAGACTACATTGGTTACCTACTATCAAAGATTTTATGCAGTTTGATGTTGAAGGCGACCTTCAAGAAGTTGATAAATCAGTAGAACAGGTTGTAAGTAAGTTGTTAATTTCTAAAGAAGAGCGGAGAAAACGCCATAAAGCAATGTATGCCCATGAGCCCGTTTTAAAGGTAAAAGGGTTAAGAACATATTTCCCGCTTGAGAAGAATATTTTCGGTAATGTAACTAAGGTTGTTAAAGCTGTTGACGATGTAACGTTTGATGTTTATCCTGGGGAAACGCTAGGATTGGTTGGGGAATCTGGTTGCGGAAAGACAACTTTAGGGAGAACAATTCTAAGATTAGTTAACAATAATGGAGGTCAGATTATTTATAACGGAATAGACTTAGGTACTCTTTCTTCTAAGGAGTTGAGGAATTACCGTAAAGATATGCAGATTGTTTTTCAAGACCCATATTCTTCCTTAAACCCGCGCTTAACAGTTGGCGAAGCTATTATGGAGCCAATGCGAGTTCATAATATATTAAGTTCAGAAGAAGAACAAATGAATCGCGTTGTTGAGTTGTTGGTAAGAGTAAATATGGGGAAAGAACATTTCTATCGCTATCCTCATGAGTTTTCCGGAGGGCAAAGACAAAGAATTTGTATTGCCCGAGCTTTAGCACTAAACCCACAGTTTATTATTTGCGATGAGTCAGTTTCTGCACTTGATGTTTCAGTTCAAGCCCAAGTACTTAATTTACTGAATGAGCTTCGAGATGAATTTAATTTTACTTACATTTTTATTTCACACGATTTATCAGTTGTCAAGTTTATGGCCGACAGAATGATTGTCATGAATCAAGGGAAAATCGAAGAGATGGGTGATGCCGATGAAATATACAACAATCCGCAATCAGATTACACAAAAGGGTTGATTAATGCCATTCCTAAAGGAGAATTGGCAGACATAAAAGCAGTACAAGCATCTAAACAAAAGAATTTAGTTGTAGAATAGTTTAACGAGAAAATTACTTTTGTTAGTGTT
>Ga0055584_100004212_pt1 | contig 14120 bp, 13 predicted proteins | sample OSDHelmetaG_FD_58716 | JGI IMG/M metagenome (GOLD analysis project Ga0055584, IMG submission 58716) | Pelagic marine sediment microbial communities from the LTER site Helgoland, North Sea, for post-phytoplankton bloom and carbon turnover... | ecosystem: Environmental > Aquatic > Marine >... | reverse complement strand
GACTGTGGGGATTTGCCGGCGGGGAGCCGCCGGATGAATTACCGGGCGAAAAGACCATCGCGTCCGGCCTCGCTGCGACCGGGTATACACTGTTGGAAACGCGCTCGGAACCACCTGGGTTGCGCAAGTTTGTTCCGGGCTTGCAGATTGATCTTTCCGCCTTGGCCAAAGGATACGCCGTGGATGAACTTGCCAAACTGATGAAAGATCAGGCGTGCACGAATTTTCTCGTCGAAATCGGTGGTGAACTTCTTGGCAACGGTCTGCGTGAGAAGGGCGGTCCGTGGCGCGTTGGGATTGAGGACCCCATCGTTGGCGAATCTCACATCGGCGACGTGGTGGAATTGGGATCGGGCGCGATGGCGAGTTCCGGAGATTATCGCAATCATATCGATATTGAAGGGCGGCTATATGCCCACATTGTTGATCCCCGATCTGGGTATCCACTGTTGCAGCGCGATATTGCGGTGAGTGTGCTGGCAGAGAACTGCATGGCCGCGGACGCTTGGGCGACCGCGTTGACGGTGATTGGTCGGACAAATGGAATCGCGTTCGCAAATACGAACGGGTTGGCCGTGATGTTCAGATATCGGGAGCGGAATCGAATTGCAGTGGTTCAAAGCACGCACTGGCCGGAGTGACTATGGATGGTCGAACCAAAACCTGGTTTGGCGGCGCGGCCGGACTGATTTGCGTGACGTTTCTGATCGCCTGGTCAGTGCTGCATGCGCTCTCAACAGGAGTTGGGGACCACGGTCGGGTGACTGAACTCTATCTGAAAACGGTTCATGAGAAAGGGCCTGATCTTGAAGCTGCGGAGCTCGGACTTGGCCTGCTGGGGACCAACGCCATGCCGACCATTACCAACATGCTGTGCTTTCGGGATTCATGGTGGCGGACTGAACTGCGGGCGTTGCTGAAATCCCAGTCAGTGGTGGGCGTGAAGATCCACACCGAGTTTGAAATTCAATACATGGCCGTCGAAGGGATCAAGCGCGTTGGCAATCTCGCGGGGCCGTATTTGGTGAGGCTGTTCCGCGATGCCCCGCTGCAATACGCGCCAGAGAATCCGGGGTATCGTGCGTTGAAGGCGTTGATTGCGCTGCAGGCTGGCTCCGTTCCGGCCTTGGATGCTGGGCTTACGAATGCGAACGCCAACGTGCGCGCTCACTCCGCACTGGCAATCGCCAACTCGTTTCATCTTCGGGATCCCGTGCAGATTACGAATCTGGTGACCTGCATGGCTGATTTGAATTCCGATGTTCGGGCGGCGGCGGCGTTTGCGGTGGGCAAAGTAATGGAGGCTCCGGAACTCAGTGTGGCGGCACTTGCCAAGGGCTTGTCAGATACCAATTCAGCAGTTCGATTTCATTCGATTCATAGCCTATGGGCATTCGGCGTGCATGCCCGCGACGTCATGCCGCAGATTGAAGAGGCAATCAAGCGCGAGCGTGAGTTGCCCGACGCGGGATCGGATCAATGGGAGCTTGGCCCCAAATCGAAGGAGATGATTCTCTACGCAATGACGAATGCATTGGAGACGATTAGGGACCACGTGGAGACGCCGAACTGACCGACAGGTCACTGTTCAGCCTGGAGGAAGTTCTGGCGCAAATATTCCCATTCCCCGGCTTCCGTGACCCAGTTTGCGTAGATGGCGATCCCTTGGTAGTTCGCCGGTTTCTTGCTCCGGTGCAGGCCTGAGTGATTGCCCATCAGGGAGTTGGTAATGTTCTCCACTTCGGGGAAATGATATTCAACTCCCTCATCCGAATAGGTGGGGATGCCCAGCAACACTTTCGTAGAGCCGGATCAAGCGAGCGACTCGACAGTCCGGTCGGCCATCAGTTTCCGATACAGCTTACTGTTCCTCAGACCGGTGTCATACATCATCACTACGATCTGGTCACAATGCTTGGCAATCGCCTTGAAGTAGTTCTCCTCCCAGTGAACATCAGGGAACTCGTGCCAATAGGTGGGCGGTGGATACGCGGCAAAGGACAGGATTTTGCCGGACGGCAACGCGGCTTTGATCTGGGCTGTCAGTGAGATGAGATTGGTGTCCCCGGCCGGTATAGGCTCGATATTCAGGTGGACACCGGCCATTCGTGGGTGCCGACGACGAAGATTCGTAGTCTGGTTGATGAAGTTGGTTCGCCATCTGGAATCCCAGGGGCGGGCGGCCAATCCACGGCAATACCCTGAAACCGTCCGCCCTGTTCAGAAAGAGCTCCGTCTGCTGGTCGTCGATCGCTGGAAGGTTGCCTTTCTCATCTGCGGGAGACACGTGCGGGAACAGATCGGTAATCCCATCCTCATGCAACTTTGCCAACAGATTGGAAACATTGGTTGGGTTGCGATAGCGGGCGATCTCAGCCTGTTTTTGATACCGCTCAAACCAGTCGTCTGCGCCCAGCCATCCGTGCGAAATCCAGATGCCATTCATGCGGCGGTCGTGACGACCGTCCTGGATTTCCATACCCGGTGACCATGTCAACCAGCCAATCATCACCGCTGCAAGGATGGCGACTCCCGCGACGATTGTTCGCCATGGCGGGCTGAGCAGACGGGGAACAAGGTCATCCGAATTGCTCAACGGGCGGCTCGTTCGGCGGGGGAGAGGACAGGTTTGCGGGAGTTGCCGAGGCGGTCCGGTTGCAGCCATTTTTCTCCGTTGAGGGATTGGAGATAGGCGAGTAGGTCGGCGAGTTCCTGTTTGGAAAGCGCTTTGTCCAGTCCGGTCGGCATGGTGGAGACGTCGCCGGCGCGAATGGATTTGATGGCGGCACGTTTGAATTTCATCTCCGTCTGGGCGTTGATCTTCAGGGTCACATGGGCACGTGATTCATCGACGATGATGCCGGACTGGATGTCGCGGGCGGTGACCACCTTCATGGGTTCGTAGCCGGGGACGAAGCTGGCGTTGGGGAAGACAATGGCCTCGAGGATGTCGAGGCCGGAACGGACGCGGCCGATGGCTGTGAGATCCGGTCCAAGCGTTCCGCCTTCGTCGCCGACGGCATGGCAGGTGGCGCATTGAGATTTTACGTCGAAGAAGACGCGGCGGCCGTTGCTCACGTCGCCGGTCTGCAACAAGGGGGCGAGTTCCGCGAGTTGGGCGACACTGTCAGCGTGGGTTTTCTCAATGCGACCCAGCAGGATGATGCCCTGTGATTTCACGATGTCGGGAAAACTGTCCAGGGCTCGTTCGACGATGCGCGGATTGGTGAGCGGCCAAAGCCGACGGCTTTTCGTGAGAGCTTCAACAAACGCATGACCGACGTTGGCGTTGGTCTGGCCGGTGAAGGTCTTGAGGAGTGATGGCATCGTCATGGCGTCTGCCTTGTGCAAATAGTCTTTGGCGATGTTGATTCGATTTCGGCTGGTTATCTTGGCCCCACTGAGGACGCCGGCGGCCCCGGATCGTTGACGCGCGTCTTCGGCACCCAGATCGGAAATGAGTTTGTCAATCTGTTCCACGCCGAGGCTCTCCTGCCGGGCCATGATGCCGTAGGCGCGATAGCGGAGATCCTCCCGGGGATCGGATTCGGCAATCTTCGCCAGCGCATTGTCGAAACCGAGAATGTTCCGTGATTCGATGACTTCGAAAGCGAGTTCGCGCATGGTCTCGTTGGTGCTGATGAGGCCGCGCTTGAGCGGATTCAGCCAATTGCCGGGAAATCTCGGAAGGTCGGCGGCATGAATCTCTTCCATAATGGCGATCTTGCGAACGAAGCTGATCGAATCGCTGTCGTATGCCTTGGCCATGATCTCCTGGACATCCGGACTCTGATTATAGGTCCGCATCAGGGCCTTCATGCCGTCGAGTTCGTTCGGTTCGAGATTGAAAGTGAAGAGCTTCTGTTTCAGGTAGGTGATGGCTTCCTCGCTCCACTCTGTGTGTTGCGTGAAGACCCAAGCGGCGGCGGCCTGAACACGCTCGTCCGGATAGTCGAGCAACGGCAACACGTGGCGGGCTTCCAATTGGCTGTTGTCCATCTGGTCGAACGCGAGCAATGCCGCCCGCGCGCTGCCGGCCGGGAGCCGTTTCAATTGCGGAGCCGAATGCTTGATGTTGCTGTTCGTCATCCGGGAATAGTTCTCGATCAAGGCATAGATGAGAGCGTGATCTTCAAAAGCACTCGTCGATTTTTCGGCCGCCTTGATGAGCGCGCCGTTGCTCTCGACCGAGCCGATCTGGCCGAGCGCGGCGGCGACGGCGCGGCGGACGATAGGTGCATCGGCTGCCAATAGTTTGTGCAGCGTGTCAACCGCTGAAGAGTCCTTGGAAAGTCCAACCGAATTGGCGGCGGCTACGCGCACTTCGATCTGATGATCGGTCAATGATCGAGTGATCAAGGCACGAGAGGCGGGCGTTCCGATCCGGTGAAGGGCCCACAGGGCAGCACAGCGTTCCTCCACACTCTTACCGGCGGAGAGTATTGCCCCGAGTGTGCGAACGGAACGATCACCGGCTTTGACGGCGAGTTCACGAGCCTGAGCCCGTACCACTGGGCGCGGATCGTTGAGCAGGGACGCGGGATCTGAAACTTTGCTCCAATCGATATTCTCGCCACGAGCGTTTTTCGTGGGCGGAACTCCGATGCGGCTGACCCGGTAGATGCCGCCACGGAACTCGGGTTTGCTGATGCGGGAAAGCGGACATTGATCGACATACCAGCCGCCGGTATCGATCACCAGCAGGCTTCCGTCCGCATCCTCGACGAGATCGGTGGGATGGAAGTCAGGATGCTCGGAAATGAGGAAGTCACTGTCCTGCGAAACATAGCTCGCATTGGTCTGAGCAAGAACGTGTCGCAGGACGCGATGTGGATTGAAGTGGGCGCTGAAGAGGTTGCCGTGAAATTCTGCCCCGAACTGGGTTCCGGTATAGCGGTGCAGTCCGGCTGGGGCGACGCGGGCGAAGCGGGTGAGAGGACCGAGCAGATCGCCGGTGCGTTTGAATTCACTGACGCTCGCGTGGTCCTTGCTATACACGCCGCCACGAATGAAGTGCATCAAGGCATCGCGCTGGCCATACTGGGGATTGGTGAAATACGTCATCGTACCAATCATTTCGCCGGATTCGGTAAAGACGATTTCAACCGGGTTGTCGAAGCCGCCACCGGCGAACCAATCCAATCCCGTCCCATCCGGACGACACTTCCAGATGCGCGATGCCAAGCCTTTGAGTTGGGTGCCTTCGTGGGTGGTGATGTCGTAGCCATGCCGACCGTCCGTCAGGTAAAGCCAGCCGTCGGGTCCAACAAAGGGACCATGGAGGCTGGCGGTGCCGCGGACGTTCCAGCCGCTCAGGATAACTTCGCGCCGATCGGAGATCCCGTCGCCGTTCGTGTCCGTGAAGCGCAGAAATTCTGGCGGCGAGGCAACGTAGACACTGCCTTGATGATGGAGCACTCCCATCGGGATCCCGACCTTGTCGGCGAAGACTGTGCTGCTGTCGAACACGCCGTCCGCGTCGGTGTCTTCCAACATACGAATGCGACATTCCGGATTCTGGGCCATGGCTGCGCCGCGCACATCCTTGCCTGAAGATTCGGCGATGTAGAGGCGACCCTGGTGGTCAAAGTTGCCGAACATCGGGTAGGCGATGAGACCCGGCTTCACGGCATCCTTCACCATAAACCCTTCCGGCACGGTGATGGAGCTCACACCCGGATCGACGGCGCGGGCAAACGGAGCGCAAACCATGACCGCTAGCGATGTGATCAGCCATTTGGACAGCATGGCGGCAGGATAAACTGGATTGTCAGCGGGGCAAGCCTGATGCAAATTGCGGGCGGAGACCGATGGCCGATGAATTCAAATCCCTGAAGGGCAAATTGCTGCTGGATGGTGGCAAATTGCACGGTTCGTGGTTCCATCGGACAGTCGTGCTGATCTGTCAGCATGATGCGGAGGGCGCGTTTGGGCTGGTAATCAATCGTCCCAGCCCGTCCAACGTCGGCGATGCCTTGGTGGCGGATCTGCCGGAAGTGTTGCAGGAAGACTCGCTTTTCGTCGGTGGCCCGGTGCAATCCACCGCGCTGAGTTTTCTACGGACGGATTCATTCCTGCCCGACGCAAACGTCATCCCCGGCTTGAATCTGGACCATTCGCTGGACGATTTGATCGAGCTGGGGGGATCGTTTTCACCGGCTCAACAGATCAAGGTGTTCGCCGGCTATGCCGGCTGGGCGTCCGGACAATTGGATGACGAAATGAAGCGTGAGTCTTGGATCACCCATCCGGCCGAAGTGGAGCATGTATTCGCCAGTGATCCGGAATCACTCTGGAAAGACATCATGAAATCCAAAGGCTGGCAGTTCCGTCTCATGGCCGATGCGCCAGAGGATCTGAATTGGAATTAGGTTTGACTGTTTGGCCAAGGCGTAACGACGTGGGTGAAGTCAATGAGAGATGGCCATACCGGGGCTGTTACCCAAATCGATTGTTTTGGTCTCGCACAGGAATCTGCCAGCCAATGATCGGTAGGGCCGCGCTGCTGCGCGGCTGAGGTCGTGGGACAACGGTTCGAACTCTCGAGAGAGGTTTCCAGCGCGTCCCTCCCGGCCCCCTTTCGGGCTATGATTCTATTCGGACGACAGACCCGGAATCGGCGTCGTAAGGGCTTGATTTCAGAATTGGAGCGATGTCGAATTGCAATAGAGTCGACTAAGGATTGCCTGTTTCAGCCAGTAATGCGGCTACCGCCCGTTCGAGGTTTGAAGACGCGTTGGTGTCGCGGACAATGCCTTTCTTGTCGATCAGCCAGAGGGCGGGGATGGAGGTGATACCGAGAGTGGTGGCGATGCGGTTTTCTTTGTTTTCCTCGTCGAAGAATTGTGGCCAAGAGACGTTTTTGTATTCCACGAACCCGGCCAGGGCGGATTTCTCGCGGTCGACGCTGATACCAAGCAGCACGAGCCCTTTGCCGAAATGCTTCACCTCCAGTTCACGGAGGCGATCGAGGTCGGTGATGGCGCTGGCTGCCCAAGTGGCCCAGAAATGCAACACGATGACCTTGCCATTGAGCTTGGCGGTGTCGATCTCACGGCCTTCGATGTCTTTGAATTTGACGCGCAACGGCTTGCCGATCCGTTTGGCACGATTGATCATGGCTTCGGCGGAGGCTCTCAGTTTTTCTGAAGTGGATCCGGTGATGATATCATGAGCGAGCTCGGCCGCCTTTTCCGGGCTGCTGCGCAGGGCAAGCGTGTGGAACATCTGAAATATTTCCTGACGCCTCGGGAAATCGCGTTGCAGTTCGCGGAGTCCTTTCTCATAGGCGATTTGGGCGTTCTTGCGTTGCGCCGCTGCGACGGCGGATTCCCGTTCGACCGCTGCGGCGCGAATGCGGAATCGTTCGTCGATGGACATGCCAGTATCGGCGAGCAAATCCTTTTCGATGCGACGAAGGCGTGTGATTTCACCGAGCGCTCCGCGGCGCATGGCGTCGGTGAGCCAGCTGTGACAGCGTTGCCGCGCCATGTTCACCTTGGGATTGGCCGGGAAGTTCTTGACGAACAACTCGGCAAGATTCGCCGCCTGAATCGCGGCGACGGCCTCGGCTCGACGGTGGCGCTGGAGTTCTGCCTGCGTGGGCAATCGCTTTTTCCATTCAGGCGATGGTGCGGGTGGCGCATAGGCGGACTCGACCTGCTTCCAGGCGGTGGCGGCGTCCAAGGCCAGTTGCGCGGCGGAATGCATCGGCAGCGATGCGATCGCAATGAGCGCGAGAAAGAGGGGAAACGATCTCATGTATCGGGGTTGTTCTTCTGCGTTTGCAGAATTTTTCGCAGTCTATGACGTAAGAGCGTCTTGAGGCGCGGATTGTCAGGGCTTGAGAATTCGGCTTCCCGCTGATCTACATTGGAATCAACGGGGCCTTCCAACGAATTGATCAGCGTCTCCAATTCTGAAGGAGCCAGGGAAATGTTCGTCTTATCTTCCTGGCTGATGCGGACGGTTTTGCGGGAGAACTCCAAGAGGATGGCGCAAGGTTCCAGACAGGGAATCTGGTTCGCGTCGAACGGCATCGGTTGGTCGGTCGCGTTGAGAGTCCAAAGGCGTTGCTTGAGACAAAATCTGGCATCGCAGCATGCGTCGGTGAATTGTGTCACTTCATCATCGTTGGGATGCGTCGTGATACGGTACATGCCGGTCTGGCGGTTTGTGAAATCGCGATAGTTGGTAGCGGCGGCTCCCTCGTTGACGGCGTGCCAGTCCGCGATTCCTCCGGGATAAAGGTGGTTGAGCGCTGAGCCCAGTTCCGGGACGGAAGCAACTTGGCAGATCCAGCCCGTTTTCAGTGACGGAGCGGATTTCAACGGTCGGTATGCACCTCCGGTAGTATACTCGGAGAGCTCTCGTAGGGAATCAATCGTAACGTTTTTGCAATCAGCGATCTGATTGGCGTCAGCGGAGTGCAGGATGCTGTAGCTGGCGCCATTCTTGATGACCAGCACCTGTCCGAGCACGGTTCGCCCGGCGAACGATTCGGCAAAGGCTTCGATGTCGCGGTGGAATGACACTATTCGATCACTTCCTGGGGACGTTCAATGAGTTCCACCTCGTAGCCTTCGGGTGCGTCCACGAAGGCAAAGCCGCCGCCGGTTTCCTTCATGGTGGGACCGTCGGAGAATTCAATACCCAGCGAGGCGATGTGCTTGCCGAATTCTTCCAGGCTGTCGACCTCGAATCCGAGGTGGGTGAGATCCTCCTGAACCTCGACTTTGCCGCTGTTCGGATAAAAGCAGATCTCGATGAGTCCTTCGCTTTGCGGGGCCTTGAGAAAGACCAATTCCGATCCGCGCGGGGATTTGCTGCGGCGCACTTCTTCCAGACCAAGGACTTCCTTGTAAAACTTCACGCTGGCGTCCAGGTCGGTGACGCGATAACGGGTGTGATGCAGTTTGTTGACTATGCTCATGGGCGGCGACTTTAACGTTTGCATTCACCGACTGGCAACGCTGTGATCGGCGGACATGTCGAAGCGCAAAATCGGCCTGATAGTGGTCGCCATCCTGTTCGTTGGTCTCGTGCTGTTGCAGGCTCTTTCCGGTGGTGGTGGAGCCGTGGCCATGGAGACAGTGGTGCTTCCAAATGGTCGCACGTTAACGCTGGAGAAGATCGCCTACGGCAAGGTGTTGGAGGGGGGCAATCCGCTCCACAATCGGCTGGCGAAGCTGCTCCCCAAATGGATGAAGGACAAAATGGGGCTGAAAAATCCTGTCAAACTCCATGACGGCGATCCGGCGGTGGGCGTGTGGCTTACCTTTCACGGTCCGGCAAAAGAATGGCCAAACAATTCCAAGATTGCGATCGGACTGGACTCGGATGAAGGGGGCAGGTTGGAGAGCCACATCCGGCGAACGGAGTTGTCGCCGAACGAGACGCAGATTGCGGTGGCTTTTCCGATTTTTCCGCGGCGTGGCGGGAAGCTGAAAGTCACGTTGTACCAATCCAAGTCGGGGTGGAAAGCGCCGAAAGCGGCAGAATTTGTTTTTGACAGCCCCGTGAATGAAACTTTCCCAGTCTGGAAGGCTGAGCCATTTCCAGTCGTCCGCCGGACAAATAATCTGGAAATCGAGCTTACGCGGCTCGCCTTCGGCCTTGGGAACGAACGAAAATTTAGAGCTGCAAAGGAAGATGAACGTACAAAATCAGGCGCTTTGTTCAAAATCCGAGAGGATGGCGAGCCGACAAAGCGATGGATCCCGGACGGGGTGCGAATGAGCGATGCCACGGGGAATGAACGTTCACAGAGCAGCTGGGGAGGTCAGTGGCAGAAGGATTTGTACCATTTTCAATGGTCGCCGGCGCTTTGGCGGGACACGGGCGGGATGAGGTTCAAATTTGAAATGACGCGGAATCCGAAGGCCGGGTTTGCCACGAATGAACTCCTGGTGATCAAAGGAGTGAGGGTGCCGACCGGAACAAACGTGACGCAGTTGAACATTGAGACCAACCGATTGGGGCATACGATCCGAATCGTTGCATTGTTGGGGGCCAAGGGGAAAATCAAGACGGCTGCACGAATGCGTTCGGCCTCAAGTGAACCAGAGTTGTTTGTGGAGGCATCCCCACCGCTATTGGACAAGCAATTGGATCTGATCTCGGTGGTCGATGATCAAGGAAGAGAAGGGCGGTCTTCCGGAGCGAGTTGGTCCCGTCCTCAAGGGACCTATGATCTGTCGCTTGATTTCCACAACGAAGCGAAGACCTTGGATCTCACCCTGGCGGTGCATCGTAGCCACTACGTCGAATTTGTGGTGGAACCGGAGATTCTGAAGCCCGTTCCGAAACCAGTCAAATAGGGTGGAAAACGGATTTCCATTGCCGGGCGATTCGACCATGATGCCCAAGTTTTCAACCTGACTACCCTGAATGGAATTCACTTTTACATGCGCATTGTGTGAGCGGGCTCTGCCGGGAGCGACCGAATACAGCGGTCGGGAGCTCCAGTGTCCCGACTGCAACAAGGTCAATCTCATCCCGTCCGTGGAAGATCCCGATGCGTTGATGACGCAGGGAAGCGCTACGGTAACCGACGAGCACGGTCGGCCAGTGACGACGATTTTGCCAGCTCCGCCACCGGCAGGGGACGCCTTGGAACGACCGGATACGGAATATCCTACGGCCGCACCGGTGCCGATTCCGGAAGCCGCTCCCGTGGCTGAAGCACAGCCGGTTCAAGTTCAACCGGTCCAGGTTGCGCCCGCAGTGGCGAAACCGGTTTCCAAATCGATTGACGTGGAGACCGCGCAGATGCTCTCGCAGTCGTATCAGCAGATCCGTGCGGAAGTCGCGAAGCTGATCGTCGGTCAGGAGGAAGTGATGGAGCAATTGCTGATCGCAATCTTTGCCCGGAGTCATTGCCTGCTGGAGGGCGTTCCCGGATTGGCCAAAACTTTCATGGTGAAGAGCCTTTCCGAATCGCTGGCACTTTCGTTTCGGCGTGTACAGTTCACGCCAGACCTGATGCCGGCAGATATCACCGGCACGGATGTGATTCAGGACGATCCGGCGACGGGGCAACGTCAGCTTTCATTCCTCAAGGGGCCGCTGTTTGCCCAAATGATCCTGGCGGACGAGATCAACCGCTCACCACCAAAGACGCAGGCCGCTTTGCTAGAGGCCATGCAGGAACATTCCGTGACGATTGGCGGCAAGACCTATCAGTTGGATGAGCCGTTCTTCGTTTTGGCGACGCAGAATCCGGTCGAACAGGAAGGGACCTACCCGTTGCCGGAAGCGCAGAAGGATCGCTTCATGTTCCACGTGAAAGTGGATTACCCGAGCCGGGAGGAGGAGCGGGAAATCATCAAGCGCACGACCAGCGCGTATTCCGCGAAGATCGATCCGGTGATCACAGGTGAGCAGGTGGTCGCCATTCAGAAGACGGTGCGGAAGATCCCGGTGCCCGATCACGTGATGGATTTCGTTTTGGATCTGGTACGTCACTCCCGTCCGGCGGATATTGATGCCAGCGGCACTGCGCGTGATTGGGTCGCGTGGGGCCCGGGTCCGCGGGCTTGTCAGCAAATGATCATGGGGGGCAAGGTGCGAGCCGTACTGCATGGCCGCTTTCATGTGACCATTGATGATATCGAGGCACTTGCAAAACCTGTATTGCGTCACCGTATTGTGCCAACCTTCAACGCGGAGGCGGAGGGCGTGAAGATCGATGAGATCATCGACAAAATCATTGCGGAAACGCCGCGCGGCAAGCCGCGTGCGGCTGCTGGCTGATGGCTCACGTTGCCAGCTTTCTGACCCCGTCCGATCTGCAGAAGATCTCCAATCTGCAGATTGTGGCGAAACTGGTGGTCGAGGGATTTGTGACCGGTCTGCACCGTTCACCGCACAAGGGTTTCAGCGTGGAGTTTGCGCAGCATCGTCCTTACGTGCACGGGGACGAGATTCGTCGTCTGGACTGGAAGGTGTTTGGCAAGACGGACCGATTCTTCATCAAGGAATACGAAGAGGAGACGAATCTGCGGGCGACCATACTGTTGGATCTCAGTGGCTCAATGGCCTACGGGAGTGAGGGTGTTTCCAAGGCGGAATACGCCGTGCGCCTGTCCGCTGCACTTACCTATCTCATGATGCAGCAAGGGGAATCGGTCGGATTGGCGACGTTTGACAAGAAGGTTCGCCGCTACATTCCTCCGCGCTCGAGCGTGGCTCATCTGAAAGTGGTGCTCGATGAACTGGTCAAGAGCGAGACGAAGGACGAGACAGAGCTTGGCGAGGTGTTCCAGACGCTCGTTCCGCGCATTCGGCGGAGGGGATTGATCATTATTCTTTCCGATTGCTTTGGTGATGTGAAGAAGCTCAACAGTGCATTGGCACAGTTTCGTTCATCGCACCACGAAGTGATCATTTTTCAGATTCTCGACAAGGACGAACTGGGTTTTCCGTTTCGGAACTGGACGCACTTCGAGTGCTTGGAAAAGGACGGCCACACCAAGACCATCGATCCAGCATCGTTTCGCAGCGCATATCTGAAAAAGCTGAAGGAATTCCAAAAGGAACTGACATCACACTGTCATCGCAACCGGATCGGCTTGGTGCAGATGGTTACCGATCAGCCCTATGCGGAGGCGTTGGCCAAGTTTATGACCAAGCGCCAGTCGGCGAATACGTGATGGGATCCGGCCGCAGCCTATTTGGCGGTGAACCGGTAGACGGTCGTTGATTCAAATTTCTTGCCGGGTTCCAGAATCGTGGACGGGAAAGTCGGTTGATTTACAGAATCCGGGTAATGTTGGGTTTCCAAGCACAGCGCGCTGCGATGTGGATATTTCTTTCCATCCTTGCCGGTCTGATCTTTCAGGAAGTTTCCGGAATAAAGCTGAATGCCCGGTTCTGAGGTGATGATCGTCAGTACGCGGCCGGATTTCGGATCACGCAAGACGGCGGCGAGATTCATTTTTTTCCCTTTGGCCTTTTTGATCACGTAATTGTGGTCGTAGCCGAGTGCGGCGGTGTCATCGAGTTTGGCGATGCGCGCGCCGAGCTTGGTTGCCTTGTTGAAGTCAAGCGGAGTGCCTTCTACCGGGGCGATTTTGCCGGTCGGAATGAGGGTGTCATCGGTAGGCGTGTAATTCTCTGCGTTGATCTTCAGGGTATGGTTGAGAACGGTCTTGGAGCCGGCGCCGCCCAAGTTGAAGTAAGCATGATTCGTGAGATTCACCGGCGTGGCTTTGTCCGTGCGGGCGGAGTAGTAGATTCGCAGGGTGTTGTTCTTCAGGAGGACGTAATTCACGGTTACTGAGAGTTTGCCCGGATATCCTTCTGCGCCATCCGGACTTGTGAAAGTGAAGCTGATGCCCTTGCCCCCGTCCTTGCTGGTGATCTCTTTGGCCTTCCAGATCACCTTGTCGAGACTCTGCTCAACGCCACCATGCAGATGGTTCGGTTCGTTGTTGATCGCCAACGAGTATTCCTTGCCGTTCAGAGTGAATTTGCCCTTGGCGACACGGTTGCAAATTCGGCCGGTGGTGCAGCCAAAATATTGGTTATCGTCGCCCTGATAACCGCTGGCGTCATCAAAACCAAGAATGACATCGGCGAGATTGCCATCCTTGTCCGGTACGTGCAGTTCGACCAGTGTGGCGCCAAGCGTACTGATCTTGGCAGTCATGCCGTTGTCGTTCTTCAGCGTATGGAGATGCACCTTTTTGCCATCCTTGGTCTGGCCGAAGTCTGCTGGTTTGGCAGCAGCCGAATCGAGGCTGATCAGTGAAAGTGAGGTTATCAGGGTAAGAAACGCGTTTTTCATGGAATATGTTCTTCAGGTCGTCGCACCGTTGGCGCGTGGTGAATCAGGGCGGTGATATACGGAAGCGGGATCGGGCTCAAGTTTCATTTGGAGGTCGGTTCAGGCTTTTACTTTTATGTGGAACAAACAAGAATTTGCGGACGCATGAGCGATGCCGAATCCAATCAGCCTTCCGTTTCTCCCCTGGATGCGGTCGCCCGTGTGCGGAACATCCTGGTGGGGGAGGAGGTGCGCCACACCGCGGAGCGGTTCGACGAATTGGTGGATGTCGTCAAGGGGCTGGAATCGCGCATGTCCAAGATGGAGACCTCCGTGGCCGGCATGGAGGAGA
>Ga0055584_100004211_pt1 | contig 14123 bp, 14 predicted proteins | sample OSDHelmetaG_FD_58716 | JGI IMG/M metagenome (GOLD analysis project Ga0055584, IMG submission 58716) | Pelagic marine sediment microbial communities from the LTER site Helgoland, North Sea, for post-phytoplankton bloom and carbon turnover... | ecosystem: Environmental > Aquatic > Marine >... | reverse complement strand
TTTTTTACGGGAAGTGGATGCCTCTTCGGTTTATTGGAACGCGAGTACTCGCTTTACCGATGGATTTGAGTTTGGCTTGGGTGCAGAGATCGGAATCTCTACCGACCGCCTTCATGCCCGGGGACCTATGGGCTTGGAAGAACTTTGCACATACAAGTACTTGGTAACTGGAAACGGACAATGGAAGTAGTATCTCCATTGAACCCCGAATCAAAAGTTAGAGTATGAGCGACCTCCTCATCACTGGAGGGAAGGTCGTGAATGAAGGGCAGTCTACAGAGCAAGACATTCTTGTCCGACAAGGAAAGATCGAGCGAATCGACTCATCGATTGCCCCACCCTCGTCTTCTTGCAAGATCATCGATGCATCCGGCAAATTGGTGGTGCCTGGACTCATTGATGATCAGGTTCATTTCCGTGAACCCGGACTGACTCACAAGGCATGCATACGAACTGAATCCCGGGCAGCAGTGGCAGGAGGAATCACGACTTTTTTTGAGATGCCCAATGTCTCACCTCCGACCTTGGATATGGAAAGACTGGAGGAAAAGTACGCCATCGCAGCTCGAGACTCGGTCGCGAACTACGCTTTTTTTCTTGGAGCAAGCAACGAAAATATTGAGGACGTGAAAGCAGCCGACCCCACAAAAATTGCGGGAGTCAAAGTCTTTATGGGCTCCTCGACCGGAAATATGCTCGTGGACGAGGAAGAGGTGTTAGAAAAGATCTTCCGCCATGCCCCGGCAACTATAGCCACTCATTGCGAACACACCCCAAGCATCCTAGAAAATGAGGAGGCGGCCAAAAGACAGTTTGGTGACGAGGTTCCCTTTTCCGAGCACCCGAAGATCCGTTCGCGCGAAGCCTGTCTACGATCTTCCAGCCTGGCAGTGGAGTTAGCAAAGCGAGAAGAAGCAAGGCTCCATGTACTCCATATCACGACAGAGGAAGAATTGGCCTTGTTTGAGCCCGGCCATGACCGAATCACCGCCGAGGCTTGTGTCCATCACTTGTGGTTCGAACAGTCGGACTACGAACAACTTGGTTCCCTGATCAAGTGCAACCCCGCTATCAAGTCTGCCGAGGACCGGTCTGCCATCCGCCGAGCGGTCGCCGATGGGAGGATTTCCATCCTCGCAACCGATCATGCTCCGCACACTTGGGAAGAAAAGCAGGCGAGCTATTTCAATGCACCGTCCGGACTTCCCCTCGCCCAGCATAGCCTTCTTCTCATGTTGGAAATGGCGAAGAAAGGATGCTTTCCGCTCGAAACAGTTATCGAACGGGCTTGCCATGCCCCAACCCGTATTTTCGATATCCTAGAGCGTGGATTCCTGCGCGAGGGCTACTGGGCGGATTTGGTCATCGTCGATCCAGAAAAGGAAACGGTGGTGAGCGAAAGCGAACTTTTCAGCCAATGCAATTGGTCTCCTTTTTCAGGAATGCGTTTTTCTCACTCGATCGAACTGACTTTGGTGTCTGGGCAAGTCGCCTATTCGGGGGGGAAACCAACGAATGAGTCAAAAGGCAAGCGGGTAGAATTCTCAAGCCAGCGCAGGTAGGCAAGGTGACACCTTACTTTCCTCCGAACAAAACGAGGGCGGTTATGAGCCCGCCCATGAGAAGTGCGATAATCATTAAAATGATCCATTTGCGCCAGGGAGAAGGTTGCTTAACCCGACTCCCGCCCCCCATCCGACGAAGCTGCATTTGAAGATTGAGCATCCGGTCAGAGGTGTCCTGTTCTTCTTCACGAAGTTCATCCAAAGCAGGATCGGTGATCCCGGCAGCCATCACGGCACGGCCGAGGCGAGCATATGCTTCAGGCAACCCTTCCTCGCTTCCTCCAGCCCTCAACTGGTCCACCTTTGTCCGGGCTTCTTCGATTTCCTCGTCCCGAAGGCCTGACTCGAATGCCTTTTTCCCGATCAACTCGGGAAAGGTTTCACGCTTGGTTCGCAGTTGAACCATCTCCTTCTCCATTTCTTCGTAAGTTGGAGGCTTGAAATCATCTTCGCGATAATTGGAAAAAGCATAACTCGATTGTTCGACGTTTTGCTCTGGAATAACATCTCCCTTCTCGCTCGGGCTCACTTCGCTTGCGGATGATGCGGTTTCGGCTGCCTGCTCTCGGGCCAGGGTTTCTTCCGGGGCGACCGATTCCGTTGCAGTCTGTTCCTTGGAAACGGCAGCTTCTTGAACTGGAGGCACAGCCGCTTTGGGCGGCGGAGCCACGATCCCTACCTCCGCCCAAAAAGGGTGGTTTAGGGGATGCCAGTCCGCCATACCCTCGTGCCAGGCCGGGGTGGCGGAGTCCAAGTCACCGGACACCAAACGGGAGGCAATCCGGGGTAATCCGAAGGGCCCTTCTTGTTTTCCATTTTGAAAAAGATAGATTTGCATGGTGCTCAAGGTAACCAAGGATATTTTGAAAAGTCAGGCGATCTTTTTTCAAGAAAAGCCTTCTTTCCTTCCGCCCCTTCCTCCGACAAATAGTAAAGCAAAGTGGCATTGCCAGCCAATTCCTGAATTCCTGCCTGGCCATCGCAATCAGCATTGAAGGCAGACTTCAGGCAACGGATCGCCAACGGACTTTTGGACAAAATTTCGTCCGCCCACTTCAGCCCTTCCTCCTCCAACCGATCAACGGGGACAATTTCATTAACCAAGCCCATCCGGAGGGCTTCATCAGCATTGTACTGACGACAGAGATACCATATTTCACGGGCTTTCTTGTGCCCCACTATACGAGCCAGATATCCGGAGCCGAATCCTCCGTCGAAACTACCGACCTTGGGACCAGTTTGGCCGAAAATCGCATTATCAGCGGCAATGGTCAGGTCACACACGACATGCAGGACATGCCCTCCCCCGATGGCGTAACCAGCGACGAGGGCGATCACGACCTTGGGCATGGAACGGATCAACTTTTGCAAATCAAGTACATTGAGGCGGGGAACTCCTCCGTCATCGACGTAACCCGCTTGCCCACGTACGCTTTGATCTCCCCCAGAACAAAAAGCATATTTGCCATCTGTATGGGGGCCAGCTCCGGTCAGGAGTACAACCCCGATGGATGAATCCTCCCGGGCATCCAGAAAGGCTTCGTACATTTCACTGACCGTCTTAGGACGAAAGGCGTTCCTCTTCTCCGGACGGTTAATCGTGACTTTTGCCACTCCTGTCCTCTTTTCGTAGACAATATCTTCAAACTTATCAAATACTTCCCAAGTCATTCTTTTTGATCCTTCTTTTCCAAATCCGTTTCGGAATTATCGATTTTAAAGTTACCGGGAGCCACTGATCTTCCTTGAAAGCCCCATTTTTCACGCAGGTACTTGCGTTCCTCCTTCCAGTCGGCAAAAGGCTTGCCCCGAAGCGAAAGCAACTCTTCGAGCGGCTGACTTCCGGTATTATTTTTATCTTTTTCGGTCATGGATAAAGTCTCCGCACACTCCAACCATTTGACTCGCACCGTTCAAACAAAAAGCGGTCATGCAACCGATGCGGGCCTCCTTGCCAAAACTCGATCGTATCGGGTTCCAACGCCAAACCTCCCCAATGAGATGGCTTGGGTGGATTGTCCCCATATTTTTCCCGGGCCTCAAGAAATGACCTCTCCAGGGTCTCCCGGGAATCTAAGTCCTCGCTCTGCTTGGAGGCCCATGCCCCTAACTTGCTTAAAGACGGCCGAGAGCGAAAATATTCATCCGAGGTAGATTCATCCAAAAGAGAAACTTTGCCGGTCACCACGACCTGCCTTTGCATGGCAAACCATGGGAAGTGCATGCTTGCCCAAGGAGAATTCCTTAACTGAACAGCTTTTCTGCTGTTCAAGTTGGTGTAGAAGACGAAGCAGTCGTTCTCCATACCTTTGAGTAAGACCGCCCGGGCAACCGGTCTCGACTGGTCATCTACGCTCGCAAGGCTGCAGGCATTGGGGTCAGGAATACCTGCACTAGCAGCCTCCTCAAGCCAAAGGGAAAATTGCCCCAAGGGGCAGTCTTTCAAGTCACTCTTGCGTAAAGGAGTCGAATCGTACTCTTCTCTCATTTCGCGCAGCTGGCTATTCCAATCAGTCATCGTAAAATCTTGAATCCGAGTTGAGGCATTTTGCAATGGAAAAGAGTATGATTCATTCCTCCATTGCCCGAAGTGCGTTTTGCCCAACTTTGGTCGGCTGTGTTTTTTCCATCATTTTCTTACGGGCCTTCACATTCCAGCGAATCAGCTTAATCGCCAAATACCCACGCAAGCTTTTGCGAAACCAATGAAGTTCGCGAACCGGTTCGACTTTTGAAGACCATTTTTCTTTGTAATCATAGTTCCCAGGAAGGAAATCAATCATGCGACCTTCCTCCCATGCTTGCCGAAGATTGGAAACTAGCAACTGCTTGCCTGGAGAATATTTCCCGTAGGCTTTGTCAAAGGCGAGGTGATGAACACCGAGGTAATCCGTGTCCAGTAAGTCAATCTGCCAGGAAATGGGATGCTCGTCCAAGTGCATGACAGAGACTCGAACCCTTTTCGACTTAGCTAGTTCAGGAAGCAACTCAAAGAAGAATCCTCGCTTACCACGAATTGAATAAAGACCTGCCCCTTCCTTGCTTTTCCATGATTCGACTTCAACTACGCAAGTTGCTGGCATGATTGCACGAACATCTTCAAAAGAATCGACCGTCTCGATCGTAATCTTTCCTTGCTCGGCTAACTTGCGCTGATCGTAACGTAATGACTTCCTACTTTTCGCTCCGAGCGTTGTACCCAAGAAATCTTCAAAGGAAAGGTTGCTGGTCTGCGACTCGATTAAGGCGGTTTCCCTCGGGATCCTAGTAAAGGTGAGGAACTTTCCTTGTCGAGTTTCAGGCTCGAGGATTTCTTGCCAAAAAGAATCTCTCATCAAGGGAACCCAACAAAACAAAAATTCTTTAAGCTGGGCTTTCATGCCTTTGGCTAATGCTTTGGCTCCCTCAGCAGTAGCAACCGGGTCGAAGTAATTAGCCTCGTCATAGACGAAAGGCCAGAGCCCTTTGGACCCAAGTAAACCGGGTCGCTCGACAAAGGGCCAAAAGCCTTCTAGCCTGCCCTCCTGTGTTCGTGCCAACAGGAGGTATGGTCGAATTCCTTCCGGCTGTCGACCTAGCCATGTGATCAGCCATTCCGGAGAAAAGTACGGATTTCGAATGGTCGCACGTTCATGCAATTCTTCCAATTCCACTCGGAACTCAGGACAATTTGGATCTTTTTCTAGAAAAATCGACAACTCACCAGTATCCGCGTTTTTTTCGCGAACCTGATTTCCTGACTTCACTCAGGTCAGGCGTTTAAGTTCGAAAAATCTTCGAACTCTGCCCGGAAACCACCATCCACACCACGGCAAAGGACAGCCACGGCATCATGTGAATGAAGAGACTCAAAGTGCGAACAAACAACTCGAAAATCAATAATACGGGGCTCATCGTTGAGTTCAGAGAAAAGCAAACGGGCGGCATCCTCGACAAATTTGACCTTGGCACCATTTAATTCAGCGAAGGCTTGCTCGTCTTCCCGACGAACCATGACTTGAGTTTCAGTACTGAGTCCGTTGATGCATAAGTCGCGTAAATCAAGAAGTGATATTTCCTTGTCAGGGTGGACCTCAACGCTGATTCGTGCTTTGCTCCGTTGGGAGTGCGGAATAGCAAGAAGGTTTCTCTTCTCCCTTGCATGCTCAGAAAGCTCTGAGGCACAAGGACACGCGGAGGAATAAACAAAGTCGAAGTGTATGATCTTGCGAACCCTATCCGCACAATCGATGATGCCTTCGAAACAGCAGTCATAGAACTGAAAGCCTTGTAAACCACTGCGAAGGCTTTCCTGAAGCATAGGATATGAGAAATTAGCTTTGAGACGAGCCTCCTTAGAATCGAGCCTTTCCTTGTACTCCTTGAGGATTCGACTCAAAACTTCGGGGGAAAAAGTTTCCTTTTTGTATTCGTAAAAAATTCGGATAATACGGGACATGTTGATCCCTTTCTTGTCCGCTTCTAGGCTGACCGTACCAGTAACACAAGTTTCCAAGTTCAAAGCTTCACCGTCTGGACCGACAAACTCCAAAGGGAGTCGGAACCCGGAAATCCCAACTTGAAGAATGGGAACTCTTGCTCCCTCAAGCTCCTTCGCACCAGAGTTCTGTACATCGGGAAGGGATTCTCTGTACTCGGGAGTGACCACGAAATTTTCGTCATATTCTCGACGCAATTCATGGGGTTTGTCGGATTGAGTGTCCATGTTTAGATTATGTAAAAGTTCCTATCGAAGGCAAACTCACTTCGCCTTACCTTGGTTGGCGACTGCTTCCATTGCCTTAGCGACTTTTTCAGGATCACTAAGATACTGGCGGCTAACTGGCTTGAGGTTCTCATCTAGTTCGTAGACCAATGGCATTCCAGTCGGTACATTCATACCAAGGATATCCTCTTCGGAAACATCGTCTAAATATTTGATCAAGGCACGAAGAGAATTGCCATGGGCAGCAATAAGAACATTTTTTCCCTGCCTGATTTGGGGAGCAATGGTCGATTCCCAAAGAGGAAGAAAGCGGGACACCGTATCCTTGAGGCACTCCGTTAGCGGTAGGTCCGACTCGTCCAAGCCGTCGTAACGACGATCCTTGCCAGCATACCCGTCGTCGTCCTTTGTCATAGGGGGTGGTGGAATATCGTAACTGCGGCGCCAAACCAGAACCTGTTCATCACCATGCTTCTGAGCAGTTTCCGCCTTATTGAGGCCTTGCAGTGCACCATAATGACGCTCATTCAAACGCCATTCGCGATGAACGGGAATCCATACCTGATCCATCTCTGTGAGAGCCAACCAAAGCGTTCGAATAGCACGAGTAAGAAGGGAGGTGTAAGCGACATCGAAGCCAAACCCTGCCTCCTTCATCTGTTGACCGGCTTCCCGTCCTTCGCGTTCGCCCTGCTCGGTAAGGTTCACATCGTGCCACCCGGTGAAGCGGTTATCAAGGTTCCACTGGCTTTCGCCGTGTCGTAGTAATACTAATTTATGCATAATTAAACAATAAACACTATACTGTAGTGAAATTCTCCTTGCCCGTCACTACTTTATTGTACCTAAACGAATGGCAATAAGGCTCAAAAGGATTCCCAAGCACCCGTGGAATAATTGAAAAGTAATTTTGAATTTCCTGAGCGAAGAAAGTATTCCCAGCTGTCTGTGCGAGAATTGTAAAGGTACGGGTAGGTCGTTTTTTCTGTCCACTTCCAACTTCCTTCTTTTCCGTATATCATTTCGTAAACCTCTCGCGGTTGGCGTCGAAGACCGGTACTTTCGTCCAACCAGGGACTACCGCCCGTGAATACAAGACCGGTGGGGACCTCTTGCCCTCCGACCAGCCATTCTTCGTAGGAGGGGACCGACTGATTTTCTGTAACTAAGCCGTTGCGGGGAAAATACAACCAAATGGAATCGGTATCATCGCTTGCTCTGTAAACCCATCCGAGATCCGCATGAAAGATCCATGGTCGAGCGGTGTCGTAGAAGTAACCGAGCCAATCCAAGCTTTTCCAACCTGCGCCAAGATCCGTCGCCGACTGCCAAGAGGTGGAATTCGAATCCGTTGCGTTCGAGTCGCTTCGTCGCTCCTGACCTTTTCCCTCAAGGACCGCTTCCTCCACAACAACGGCTGTGGAGGATAAGCTCTTTTCGCCGAAAACAAGATTTTCCGCCAAAGTCACAGCAAAAAGTAAAAAACACAGGGCATGCAGAGGCAAACCTTTGAATATCCGCGTGTTGGCTGAAAATAACATATGAGTAATCAACTTCGCATGCTAAATGTAGAAAGGCAAAAAGTGAAGGGTAATCTACCCTCCGGCACCCTCGGCATTTTGGCTGGATGTGCTATAATCCTTGAATATCCCATCTTTTCAAATAACGATGTTATACATGTTCGGAAGACTTCTTTTTCTTTTTATCTTTATTCCAATCATCGAGCTTTATCTGCTGATACTCTTGGGTAGCCGCATTGGGCCAATGCCTACGATTGGTCTCATTGTTCTAACAGGTTTCCTTGGAGCCTCACTCGCCCGATCGCAGGGGCTTTCGACCCTGAGAAGAATTCAGAAGGAAATGAGAGAGGGTCGACCACCAGCTCAAGAATTGGTCGAGGGGGTAATGATTTTGATCGGCGGTGTCGTTTTGCTGACCCCAGGAATACTGACAGACTTGTTCGGGTTTGCCATGCTCCTTCCCGGTTTCCGGAAATCGCTTGCCAGTAAATTTAAGGCAAGCCTTGTGCAATCAGTAGCCACGAGCAAAAAGTCAACCGGTTCGCGGACAGGCTCTCGTAACGAAGACGACGACGTAATTGACATTTAGTTTTACCTCTCTTAACGGCTCTCTTCAAACCAAGATGAGTCAAGTTGCTGGCTAACCCAAAAACCAACCATCAGGGATTATGGGGCGGGCAATCATCTTCCTCTGATAATTCTTTGATTTGACTCCTCAAGGCGTCCCTAAACTCAGGCCCGAGGCCTTCCCGCCGAGCGATCTCAACATAAAAAGGGATATGATCATTTTGCTCAAGTGACTTGACCGCAATGTTGTGGAACGGATCGCAGGACTTGATGAAATAAGTTTGCTCACCAAACGATAGGGTTATCCCCGAATCGCTTCGAAAAACCCCCAAACGGTTGTGTGTATCGTCTTTCAAAGAGAAAACCATTATAAGGATCTTTTACGCTGATCAATAACCATCATACGCATTGCCAAATTCAAGAGCGGTCGCAATCTTTCAATTTTCATGCTTTTCTTTCCTTACAAGGACGACAACCCCACTCATTCCTTCCCTTTTTTCAATTGGCTTTTTATCGGTCTGAACCTTTGGGTCTTCCTCGCTTGGCAACTTCCCTTGAGCCAAGATGAGGCCACCTCCTACTTCTCACTCTTCGGTTTCACTCCTCGCTCGTTCTTTAGTCAATTTACTGACCCCAATCCCCATGCCATGGCCTGGGAATGGTGTACGGCGTTCACTTCGATGTTTAGCCACGGTGATGTCTTTCACCTTTTGGGAAACATGCTTTTTCTTTACCTTTTCGGGGATAATCTCGAGGACGCGATGGGAAAAGTCAGGTATGTGATTTTCTATCTTTTCTGCGGACTCCTTGCCGCCTTAGCTCAGGGTTTGGCTGACCCGAATTCAACGATTCCAATGGTAGGGGCATCAGGAGCAATTTCAGGGGTTATGGCAGGCTACCTACTCCTTTATCCTCGGGCAAATGTGCGTTTCTTTTACTGGCTGTTTATTTTCTTTGGTACGATTTACTTACCCGCCTACCTACTCCTTGGATTTTGGCTAGTCGAACAATTCATTGCATTGCCCGAATCAATGGAGCAAGCAAGTGGTGTAGCCATCGCCGCCCACTTGGGTGGATTTGGAGCAGGCTTATTACTCACCCCTATTTTCAAAAAGTCCGGGGTACGAATGTTGCAGAGCGGATATTCTCGTCCTTTTTCTCGCAATATCCGAAAGATGCGTTAGGTTAATCGTTTCTCGCATTACCCCGTCTTTTCCTTCTGCAAACAGACAGGAATCAGACTACCATCCATCAACCATTCCCAGATCTAATTTTTTCTTTTTCATGGAAAAAGCCTATCAACCATCCGAAGTCGAAGACCGCCTCTATGAGAAGTGGTTGAAAACCGGTTGCTTTACCGGAAAAAAAGATAGCGAAAAGCCAGCCTACTCCATCGTCATCCCTCCCCCCAATGTTACGGGTGTTCTCACCATGGGGCATGTATTAAACAACACCATACAAGATATTTTAGTTAGGCGGGCGCGCCAACTTGGCCATTCAGTCCTTTGGGTTCCTGGAACGGATCATGCAGGAATTGCAACCCAGACCAAAGTAGAGCAGGCACTTCGAGAGGAAGGTCGTACGAGAGAAGAACTAGGTCGCGAAAACTTTCTCCAACATGCTGCACTTTGGCGCGACAAGCATGGGGGAATCATTCTTAAACAATTGCGTAAATTGGGTTGCTCGTGTGATTGGGACAGGAATGTTCATACTTTGGACGAGGACTACTCTAAGGCCGTCATTCAGGCCTTTGTCAAACTCTTCAAAAAGGGTTACGTTTACCGGGGACAACGAATGGTCAACTGGTGTCCGGCAAGCCTGACCGCACTTTCCGACGAAGAGGTGATCATGAAGCCTCAGAATAGTACGCTTTACAAAATAAAATACAAGATACTCGAGACCCCCGGAGCCTATGTCGAGGTCTCCACTACTCGTCCCGAGACGATCGTGGGCGATGTGGCTTTGGCCATTCACCCGGAAGATCCGCGATGGAAAACACTCGAGGGCAAACACGCGATGCGTCCCCTTAATCCCCAAGCAATTCCGATTATTGCCGATGAGGCAGTGGAAAAGGACTTCGGGACTGGCATTCTCAAAATTACTCCCGCACATGACCGACTTGACTTCGAGATTGCTCAACGACACGATTTGCCAATGTTGGAGATCCTTAATCCGGATGGAACGCTCAATGATCTTGCCGGTGGAGATTACGTGGGTATGGATCGTTTTTCGGCCCGCAAGAACATGGTCAAAAAACTTTCCGAGGATGGAAACTTGATCGAAGAGGAGAAGCATCAAAATAATGTTGGATTTTCCGAGCGAGCAGATGTACCCATCGAGCCTAGGTTGTCGGAACAGTGGTTTCTCAAGTACCCGAGAGTAGAGGAGGCCAAAAAGGTGGTGCGGGATGGTCAAATCAAATTCTTCCCCGAAAGATGGGAAAAGACTTATTTGCATTGGCTCGAAAACATTCAGGACTGGTGTATCAGCAGGCAACTTTGGTGGGGACATAGAATACCGGTTTGGTACAAGAAGGGATCCGTTCGCTCAGACCCAGCAAACTGGCATGTTTCTGCTTCCGGTCCTGCTAACCCTGAAAAATGGGAACAGGACGAGGATGTTCTAGATACTTGGGCGTCTTCATGGCTTTGGCCACTAGCTACTATGGGTTGGCCCAATGAGGGAGAAATGGAAAAGAAAGATTTCGATTATTTTTATCCTACTTCAACTCTTGTCACCGGACCAGATATCATCTTCTTTTGGGTGGCCCGAATGATCATGGCTGGCCTCGAATTCAATGGAAGGTCTTACAAACCCGAGCAAAAGATCCCCGACGATGAAACCGCCAAGCGCGTCCCCTTCCGCCATGTATATTTCACAGGGATCATACGGGATGCGGTGGGCAAAAAGATGTCCAAGTCATTGGGTAATTCACCTGACCCGCTCGATTTGATAGACAAATACGGAGCAGACGGATTACGTCATGGTATCATGAGCATCGCGCCCAAAGGGCAAGACATCAGTTTTTCGGAAGACCGCATCGAGCAGGGTAGAAATTTTTGCAACAAGCTTTGGAATGTTTGTCGATTCAGGCTCCTCTCGGGAGATCTCGTAGACAATTCAAATATGCCCCTCATTACTTGGCGTATCAAATCGGATCAAATGAACCGATATGACCAAGCCATCCTACTTCGGCTTGCGGAAACTTGCGAAGAAATCGAAAAGCTATACGAGGATTACGAATTCAACGCTGTACTGCGTAGCATATACCGTTTCTTTTGGAATGACTTTTGTGACTGGTATGTGGAGCATTCGAAAGCCCGAGTCGGAGATGAGGAGAAAAAGGGAACATGTCTTGCAATTCAAGATATCTGCATCAGGCAAATCCTTCTTCTTCTTCATCCATTCACTCCTTTTATTACCGAGGAACTATGGACTCTGCTCGGATTTTCGAGCGGGTCGTCTATACAATTCGAAAACCCCGGAACTGGAAAAGAACTTATTGAGAACCTACAAGCCGGCGGAATCAAGCTCGATGAGACTGTTCTTTTGGAAATTAATTCCATCCGGGAACTCGTAACCGCGATCCGCTCCCTTAAGGCGGAAAGAAAACAGGCAAACAACCGAGATGTTGTATTTTCCTATGTTGCTGAAGACGATAAGGCGATTCTCCTACAAAGACATGAGGCCTCGATCTTAGCTTCCGTTGGGGCTTCTGCTTTCAAACGGGTGGACACCCCTCCCTCGGGTGCTCCCGGAGTTGTCACTTCCCTTGGTTCAATTTTCCTCGATCTAAAATCGGGTATAGACATTGAGGCAGAAAAGCAGCGCCTAGAAAAAGAGGCTGAGGAGCTCCAAAAGATTATTCGTTCCATTGATGGGAAGCTCGGAAACGCGGCCTTTACTTCCAAGGCACCACCCGATGTCGTGGAGGGTGCCCGTCATCAACTAGCGGAAAATCAAACGAAACTCGATGAGACAAGAGAGGCCTTGAATGCCCTTCTGTAAAATCGAATGACCGGCTGACCCCAATTTGTTTTCAAGGATTTTTTGATCGGCAATTCATTTTGCTCCTTGATCCGTACTCCAAGGAGCGTTTGAAAGGAATCCTATGAATTCTCACAAGAACCTCTTTTGCCTTTCGCTTTTAGCCTGCCTAGCCTCTTCTCTTGGTTTGGTCGCCAAAGAGGGTCCGAGCTATGTACTCATCTTAGTGGACGACTTGGGTTACATGGATATCGGAGCCTATAATTCAGAAAGTTTTTACGAAACCCCAAATATCAACCGCCTCGCGAAGTCCGGAATGAAGTTTACGGACGGATACGCCGCCAATCCAGTTTGTTCCCCTACCCGTTTCGGTATCCAGACCGGAAGGTACCCGACCCGCAAAGATGCAACCAATTTCTTCAGTGGAAGACGGGGCGGCCTCTATAATTCCGCCCCCCTCCATGACAGGATGGACCTGGAGGAAGTAACCATAGCGGAAGCCCTCAAGAAAAAAAACTACGCCACTTTCTTTGGCGGCAAATGGCACTTGGGACCTACTGAACAGTTCTGGCCAACCAAACAAGGTTATGATGTAAATGCCGGCGGGTTTTCAAAAGGCGGTCCATACGGTGGAAAGAAATACTTTTCCCCCTACGGTAACCCTAGGCTTTCGGATGGCCCGGAAGGTGAGCACCTGCCTGACAGGCTTGCGAGTGAAACTTGTTCGTTTATCGAGAAGAACAAGGGCAAGCCTTTCTTCGCCATGCTTTCGTTCTACTCCGTTCATACCCCTTTGATCGGTCGTCCCGACTTGGTCCAAAAGTATAAAAACAAAGCAGCTAAATTAAACGGGGCCGAGTTTGGGGACGAGGAAATGACTTGGCCTAAAAATGGGAAAACCCGAAAAGTCAGAATCCTCCAAAAGCATGCGGTTTACGCAGCCATGGTAGAGGCAATGGATTTGGCCGTCGGAAAGGTTTTGGACAAACTGGAAGCCTTGGGAATTGAAGACGAAGTTGTGGTTGCCTTCACCTCTGATAACGGAGGTCTCTCCACTTCGGAAGGCTCGCCCACCTCAAACTTGCCTCTAAGGGGCGGAAAAGGGTGGATTTATGAGGGTGGGATCAGGGAGCCGTTTATCATTCGTTGGCCAGGCGTGACAAAGCCAAAATCAGTATGCTCGCAACCGGTCATGAGTACTGACTTTTTCACCACTTTCGTCCAGGCAGCGGGAGGAAAAGTACTGGGCTGTGGCCCAATCGACGGCGTCGACTTGATGCCTCTACTCAAAGGTGGTGAAACCCTCGAACGGGAAGCCCTTTATTGGCATTATCCTCATTACAGCAATCAGGGCGGGTTCCCTAGCGGAGCCATTAGGATGGGAAAGTGGAAGATGATCGAACGCTACGAGGATGGACTCGCTCACTTGTACGATTTGTCCGAGGACATCAGCGAGCACACCGATCTCTCAAAAGTTCATCCGGAGCAAGTTGCCAAGATGCGCAAAAAGCTTCACCAATGGTACCAGCAGGTCGACGCAAAGTTCCTCCAAGCAAAAGGAAAAGAAGGGAAAAAGCCTTGGCGACCCTAATTCTTTCCCGCAAGCCCTCCGATTCAAACCGATGACTATTGCAAGCAAGTCACTCATGGAAGTCGAGGATGAGGGCATCTTCAAAATCCGTACTCACGCAGATGGACCTGCGGGGAAACTGCCTCTATCCGAAGAGATGCTCAAGAACTGGCCCTCTGGCGACCTCTTCGGTCTCAGTCAAAATGCGG
>Ga0055584_100004210_pt1 | contig 14123 bp, 13 predicted proteins | sample OSDHelmetaG_FD_58716 | JGI IMG/M metagenome (GOLD analysis project Ga0055584, IMG submission 58716) | Pelagic marine sediment microbial communities from the LTER site Helgoland, North Sea, for post-phytoplankton bloom and carbon turnover... | ecosystem: Environmental > Aquatic > Marine >... | reverse complement strand
CCCACGCCTTTCGACACCAGATCCTAAATCTGGCGCGTCTACCAATTCCGCCACCCGGGCTGAAGGCAATCAGAAATGAAGTAAACAAATGCCAAGGACAAGAATATTCCGAAAAAACAGATACTGAAAGCCAATCAAAAAGCGTTTCCAAATTGTCCCTGCCAGAAGCCAAAGATAATAGAAACTACAGCAAAAACAATCAGGACTAACTTCAATAATCTAATTTCCGACAACTTAGTCCAAGGATCATGAGGGGGTTTGTCATCATCAAAAGAAGGTCTCGGTTTGAAGACAATTTCCCTTATCCAACCAAAATAATAGTAAATTGATATCACGACACCAATAACCATGGCTGCAAGAGAAAGGTAAAGCTTCGCCTCGAAAGCTACGCTTATGAGCAAAAGCTTGGCAATAAACCCGGCAAAAGGAGGGATTCCCGCCAAGGATGCAATACCGGAAACAAGAACAAACCCCATCCATGGGTGTTTTTGAGCCAAGTTCTCGTAATGACTAAATTCATGCTCCGTCTCGTCGGGTAAATCGGCAAGGCCCATAACTCCAAAGACGCTAAAGGATGCAAGGAGATAAACAAATAAATAGAAAAATAGTACCCAAATGGCTCGGTCATCATTCCCGGCAAATTGCATGGAAGCCATTACAGCAACAAGTAAGTAACCGGCATGAGCAACACCCGACAAACCAAGCATCCGCTTGAGGTTACGTTGAGCACACGCAGCGAGGTTGCCGAAAAAGATGGTAAAAGTGGCTACGAACCCAAGCAAGGGAAGGAGGAAGTCAGCCATCCCGAGGAAAGGTCCGTTCACCAAGTTTAACAAAACAAAGAATCCAGCCGCTTTAGAGGAAACAGCCAAAAAAGCGGTAATGGGCATGGGAGAACCATGATAAACATCGGGAACCCAAATTTGAAAAGGAGCAGCCCCCACCTTAAAGGCAATGCCTGCCACAATCAGGACCACTCCTGCTCGAAGCAAAAGATTATCTGAATTTTCCTCCATCAAATTACCGAGATAGTGAAAAGACAGAGGGTCCATACTCTCGTAACCAGGATAACTCGCCCCCCACGCTTCGGGGTTGGCCCCCACTCCGTAAAGAAGAACAATTCCAAGAAGAAGAAGAGACGAGCTTAGTGCACCGAAGACGAGATACTTGATGCCCGCTTCCAATGATTTGGACGAATGGCGATTGTAAGCAACAAGAGTATAAAAGCAAATGGCAACCGTCTCCAAGGCTACAAATAACATAAGAAAATGACTACTTTGGCAAAGTAGCATGAGACCAGCCGTGGCCAGCATCGTCAGGTGATGAAATTCTCCTGCGCCTAATCGTTTTTGGCGTAGATAGCGATGAGCGAGGATGGAAACGAGCAAAGAAGAAAGGAGGAAGAAACTTCTCATGACATCCGATTGCAAGCCTTGGCTGAGCATATCAGAAAAGGAATTGAGGTCCTGAGAATGATGCCAGAGAAGGTAGTCGAGAAGATGAAAGATCAGTAGAGCCGCTTGAAAAGCAATGGCAAACAAACCGGTTTTTCCTGAAAATTTGTCTTTGCCGAAGAGATCAATCACAAGAATAGCCAAGGCTGCCAAAGCCAGGGCGAGCTCGGGCCAGATTAGACTCCATTCATTGGTGCTGTAAAAATCTACAAAGGCTTCCATCTCAGTTGTCGCTATTTGGGCTCAAAAGTTTGAGGTTAGGCTCATCGCCATCGTCCGAGAATGATTGGTTTGAATCTTCCCCGCCCGGTTCGATAAGACAGCAAGCAGGAGTGAATTCGGAAAGACCGACATAATCAACTCGTTCGTAGCGAGGACCGATCTCGGTGTTAATCCGATCGGAAATACCTCGGGGCCAAAGCCCGATGAAAAGCAAAGCTGCTAAAATCAGACCAGCTGGTAGAATTTCGCCAAGCTCAAGATCACGGATCGGATTTTTACCAATTCGTGCGGAAAATGATTCACTTGGCGAGCCAAAGAATATCCGCGAAACAGCCCGTAAGCCGAAGATGGCCGAAATAATTATACCTAAAGCGGCCAAGGCAAGAAACAAGTGGTGATCGGGGTTTTGTCCGAGGGAAAGGAAAACTCCGAATTCACCCCAGAAATTCCCGAAACCCGGCAAGCCGATTGTAGCAAGCGAAGCCGCTACGAAAAAACATGCGAGAACTGGAGTCTTGCCGGCCAATCCTCCCATGTCGTTCATTTCGAAGGTTCCACTTCGACGATAAATGAAAGTGGAAAGCAAAAACATTAGGGAAACCGACAATCCATGAGCTACCATGAGCATGACCGCTGACCCTGCCCCGAGAGAGGAAATGGTTGCGATCCCTAGGAAACAATAACCCATATGCATGACAGAACCGTAGCCAACCATGCTCTTGAGATTGTTTTGGGCGATTGTGACCATTCCAACAAAAAGGACATTGCCCAATGCCAACCACATCAACCACGGACTCCACTCCGCAGCACCAGCGGGTAGTAGGGGCACCGCTATTTGCACAAGACCGTAAAGCCCGAATTTTTTGAGGACCCCAGCATGGAGCATTGAAACGGAAGTCGGAGCGGCTTGATAACCCCGTGCCGCCCAAGTATGGAAAGGGAAAAGAGCGACCAATATCCCAAGACCAAGAAGCAGAAGGCCGAAAATTTTAGCCTCAGTCGATTCCAAAAGACCCGCTTCAAGCAATGCTTTTGATAGAGATGGGAAATCGAATTTTTCAGCATCTACCATTACATTGAGGGCAACGAGACCACCCAGAGAAATCAAGGCTCCCAAAGTCAGGTAGATCGTTAATTCCAGGGCGACGCTCCGCCTGTCTCGTCCTCCCCATATCCCAATCATTATGAAGGTCGGAATAAGGGCAAACTCATGGAATAGATAATAAAAGAACAAATCGACGCTGGCAAAAAGCCCCATTAGACCTGACTGCATGAAGCAGAGTAAAGCAAGGTAAAGCTTAATCCGTTCGGCACCCGATCCAATCGCCGCCAAGCCCGCGGCAAAACCCACGATACCCGCCATGGCAAAGAGTGGAGATGAGACACCATTAAGCCCGAGGTGGAAAGTGATACCAAGTTGTTGAAGTCCCATTTCCCTGTACAAGACCTCAAAGGAATAGCCAGTCGCACCATTCGTGGAAGCATCGAAACTAATGAACAAAACGATACCCGCCAAACAAGGAAAACCAAGTCCGAGGAAAGCGATTTGCTTCGCCCATTCATCCTTGTCGACAAGTCCCGAAAGCAAGAGGACAGACACCAAGGCTGGAACGAGGATGGACGCAAGAAGAAGAATCTGATCAAGGTTCATGACTCAGTGCTCCTTAGTTTCCGAAAAGACCGGCTGCATAGGCAAGAAAGCCCAAGGTTCCGAAAATGAACCAGAAGGCGTAGGCGTGAATTTTTCCCAAGTAACACGCTCTCCCCAGCAAAGCAAAGAGACCGGCGATACCCGCTGAACCACGAACCATCGCACCTGAGATAAAAAGCATTTCCATGACTTCGATGAAACGGGCGAAAGGATCTTGGATACGCCTGACATAAAAACCATAGATATCGTCGAAGAACAGTTTACTGCGACACAGTGCAAAGAAGGCTGGTGCTTTGCTTGCAAGAGGATCTTCCTGTTCGACTGTTCCGTACAAATTTTTGGCAGCTATAATGCCGACGATCCAAGCGAAAGTCCCCAAAACAATCATCCATAAATGGTTATCCATCTCGGCCACTTCGGAGATATCAGGGATCAAGGAACCCACAATTTCATCAGGGAAAAGAGCGTGGTAACCACCGATAACAGACAAAAAGGCCAAAACAACCAAGGGTGCAGTCATAAGAGCAGGACTCTCGTGCGCATTATTAGCATACTTGGAACGGGCTTTCCCCTCGAAGGTTATGAAGTACAACCTAAACATATAAAAGGCCGTAAGAATGGCTCCTGAATAGAGCAAGAAGAAGACTGGAAAGTTAAGGTTGTAGGCACTTAACAAAATGGCATCTTTACTGAAGTAACCGGAAAGAAAATTAACTCCAGATATTGCAAGGACACCGATGAGAAAAGTGTAAGCGGTCAGGGGCATCTTTTTACGCAAGCCACCGTAGTTGAAAATATCCTGCTCATGATGACAGGCATGAATGACAGAACCCGAACCAAGAAACATCAGAGCCTTGAAAAATGCGTGTGTCATTAGATGAAACAGGGCCAAGCCCGGCATCCCTAGACCAAAGGCTGCTGCCATATATCCCAGTTGTGACAAAGTCGAATAAGCCAAGATTTTTTTGATATCTCTTTGAACCAAGGCACAAAAGCCGGCATATAAACCCATCCCTGCCCCAAGAAGAGCAAGAAGGGACAGAGCTTGTTCAGTAAAAAGAAACTCGATACGCACAAGAAGAAATATACCTGCCGCAACCATGGTCGCAGCATGAATCAGGGCGGAAACGGGAGTCGGGCCAGCCATGGCGTCGGGCAACCAAACATGGAGGGGAAACTGGGCAGATTTACCAATAAAACCGCATGCCAAGGCCAAGCAAAGAAAGGTGGACACCGGATTGATAATCAGGGCGTTGGGGTTATCGAGGTTCCAAGCGACAATATCTTTCAACTGGGTTTCAATTTCGACCAAATTGACGGTATCGAACGCCCAGTAAGTCAAAACGATTCCGATGAGAAAACCAAAATCGCCAATGCGATTTACAATGAAAGCCTTCTTGGATGCTTGAGCGGCCTCATCGGTCGAATAATAATGGGCGATGAGCAAATAAGAACTAAAACCAACCAACTCCCAGAAGACGAAAATCATAATTAGGTTATCTGCTAATGTGATTCCCAACATCGAAAACATGAAAATGGAAAGTCCGCCAAAATAACGAGCCTTAGCGTCATCATCAGCCATGTAACCCAAACTAAAAACATGGATAAGAAAACCCACAAAAGACACTACGAAAAGAAGAAGGCGTGCCGGACCATCCATCAAAAAACCAAATCGCAGTTCCCAGCCAGACATTCTTATCCAAGTTGCCTCCCAGGCAAAAGTCTCTCCACCAGCGGCAAAGATCAAGTAGAGTGAAAAGACAAGGATTCCACCCGCAGTTGCGACGGAAAGCAAGGCAGCCACATTTCCACGTTTCCGCAGAAAAATAAGAGTTACGAAAGCCGACAAAAGGGGCAAAATAAGAACACTAAAAGCTATGGTTTCCATTATGTCAGTTTCCGAGCAAATTCATATCCTCGGTGAAGATACTTTTCCTCTTTTTGTACAACGCGACTAACAAAGCCAATCCGACCGAAACTTCCGCCGCCGCGACCGTCATGATAAAAAAGACGAAAATACTTCCGTCCAAATTCGCTCCAGCCCTAGAAAAGGCGACCAATGCGACATTGATTCCATTGAGCATCAGTTCCAGTGACATCAGAACAAGCAATACATTACGGCGAATGACGACACCCAGAAAACCCACTCCAAAAAGAAGGAATGCCAAGATCAGAAAATGGTGGGGAGTAATCGTGGTCATCTATTCATGCCTCCTCATCTATTGCAGATTTCTTACTCAGAATAATAACTCCGACCATAGCAGAAAGAAGGAGAAAGCCAGCAACCTGAAGAGGCAACATATATTTAGCAAGCAGACCGAAGCCGAAAGCCTTAACGGACGGAGAGAAGACCAAGCTGTTGCCGTTGGCCGCCGTTTCATCACGAATTTCAGGCCATGCAAAAACAGGAGCCTCCCCGCAATCTTCACAGTTCTCAGCTGAACAAAGAGAAGGATCGGTAGAACCAAGTCCGAGATCCAAAAGGAGAACCACCAGCAAACCGATCGCAATCAGACCGGCTACTCCGGAAAGAAGTTTCAAACGGGATGCCTTAGCTCCGCCGGGTCCAACATCGAGTAACATGATGATAAACAGAAAAAGAACCATCACGGCACCAGCATATACGAGAACCTGCAGGATCGCTAAAAAGAACGCATCGAGAAGAACAAACAAGGAAGCTACGCCGACCAAGGAAATAATCATGAACATGGCAGCCGATACGGGATGACGGGAAAAAACCATCAACAATCCTCCACCAACGGAAAGGGTGGCGAAGAAATAGAAAAGCAAATCAGCTCCACTCATGCAAAAAAACAATCGTCTGTGCCTGCCGAATAAGATTCGGGGCCGAACTAATAATCAATGAAAGCACAGAATTAATGGGCATTTCCCTCCTCCTCAGCATCTTTCTTCTTGTCCCACTTGTAATGTTTATCGGGCAAGGTTCCACCTAGTTCATAGAGCTTGGCTTTGTTGTTGACCATTTCCTCACGCGTGTACCCCGAAGAAGAGTATTCATCGAGAAGAAAAATTGCTTCCTCTGGACATACTTCTTGGCAATAACCACAGTAAATACACCTGAGCATATTAATCTCAAATTCCTGAGGAGCTTTTTCAACATGTTCGCGGTCCTCTTCTTCTTCAGGGACTGAACCAGGAGTAATACGAATCGCCTTCGGTGGGCATACGAATTCGCAAAGCTGACAAGAAACACATTTTTCACGTCCGTTTGGATCTTTGACTAAAGTTGGAACGCCGCGATAATTTTGAGGGAGTTGTGGTTTTTCCTCAGGATACTGTAAGGTAACCTTTTCCTTGAACATATTAGAAAAAGTCGTTTTCAAACCCGTTACGATCTGAGGTAAATAAGTCCTCTCGGAAAGGGACAATGGCTTGCGTTCAATGACTACTGTTTTGGCCATGGTTCGTCAGGGGGTTACGGAAGGTTGCTGGTCAAGCCAGGAAACGAGCAAAACATAAACGATCAAGTTGATCAAAGCCAATGGCAAAAGTTTTGTCCAACCTAGGCTCATGACTTGATCATAACGGAATCGAGGAATCGTCCAACGGATCCAGATGAAAAAGAAAATCAAAAAAGCAGTTTTAGAAAGAAACCAACCAATTCCAAGTAAAGTTCCGACCCAAGTTGCTGGCCATGGATCTGCAACCCATGGGAGGAAATGCCAACCGCCAAGGAAAATGGTGGTGAAGATCGCTGAACCCACAACGATGTGAGCATACTCGGCAACAAAAAAGATTCCGAACTTGAAGCTTCCGTACTCGGTATGAAATCCACCGACAAGATCGGTTTCTGATTCAGGCATGTCGAAAGGTAAGCGGTTGGTCTCTGCAAAAAGTGCGATAAGAAAGATGAACGCGGAAACGGGTTGAACGAGGAGCAACCATGCTGCGTCATTTTGAGAACTAACGATTCCTACCAAGCTCAAGGCTGAAACCTCTGACCCCGGGACACTAACCCACAAGAATATAGGGAGAAGGGATAGCCCCATAGCCAACTCGTAGGAAATCATCTGAGCGGACGAACGAATCCCGCCCAAAAAAGGATATTTACTGTTCGAAGACCAACCGGCCAAAACAATCCCGTAAACGCCAAGTGAAGAAATCGCAAAAATAAACAAAATCCCCACTTCTAAGTTAGCTAGAATGAGTGGGGAACTTTTCCCCGCTTTGTCGTAGTACTCACCGAAAGGAAGAACGGTCATCGTGGTAAGGGCCGGTACTAGAGCGACGAGCGGAGCCATAAAATAGTAAATTTTATTAACATGCCCGGGCACGATTTCTTCTTTGAAAAGGAATTTCAGTCCATCAGCCAATGGCTGAAAGATTCCTAAACCCTTAAGAAAAGGTCCGATAAAAGGGATGTATTCGACAAAAGGTAATGCAGTCCGGTTTGGCCCTACCCTGCCCTGCATCCACGCACTGACCTTTCGTTCGGCCAAAACGGAATATCCTGCCATGGTCATAACTGCACCCACCATAAGCAAAGCAAACAGAACCTTGAGTCCCAACTGTAAAAGCATTTCCTGATCAAATTCCATGATCAATCGGATTCAGAATCGGCAAAAGGTTCGAAATGTAGAGCCTTTTTTTCAACAAAGGGAAAATCTGACCAATTAGAACTATCTAATTGAATTCCCTCTTTCTTGAAATCTGAAAACGAAAGCCCCTTGAGCGGAGAGGATGTGGCCCGGGCCATCATCTTCCAAATCGAGTTGATATCTGAACTCAATTCTCCATTCCCAAGTTCGTTGATCAACCGCCCAAGAATATTGATATCGGGTAGCACACCAGCGGGGCCGGGAACAGCCTGTTGGAATCCCTGTAAAAAGAAACTCCGGTTAACAAAAGACCCAGTCTTTTCGAAGCATGCAAGAGTAGGGATGTTAACCTGAGCCAGCCTACTCGTGGAGTTCTCGTGAGTTCCAAGATAAATTACTTGGACACCGGACAAAAGCTCGGCTTCGAGATTTGAGTCGATCAAATCCTCTCCTACGACAAGTAAAGTTTCCAATTGATTTTTTTTGAGGGCTTGAACGAGAAGATTCAAATGATCTTTCGGGTAAGAAGAAGCAAATCCGGAAATCAGTGCCCCCCTCAGATTTGGTGTTCGGTCAGAAGACAATAAAATCCCGTCATCTTCACCAAAATGCCCACGCAAATACTTCTTGGCCTTCACTTCCTTGGCCAATCGATTCAAAAGAAATTGCTCCTCTAAAGAAGATTTGCAGGAACCAACGATTCCAATCTTCTTTCCGCGAAGTGAGGCGACTGTAGCATTCAGGGCGTCTTCCAAAGAAGATTTTTGTTGATCAACGAGAGGAAACTTTAAGCGATCGCCGGACTCTAGCTGTTTATAAAGAACGCGACCACTATCTGTCATCCAACTATCGTTTACTAAATCATTCCTTCGAGGTGTTATTCGATGAATTTGGCCCTCTCGACTCGAAACAATCGTGTTGCAACCGGCACTACTTTCCGGACAAATGCTCAAAGACTCCTTAAGGAACCAAACACGCATTTTAAACCTAAAGTCCGTGCTGGTCAAAGCACCGACTGGACAAATGTCCACGGTGTTAAGGGAATAATTGTTTGCCAATTCCTTACCCGGAAAACATGTCAGTGTGGAAAAACTTCCCCGATCAACGAAACCCAAAACATCGTCATTGGCAACCTCTTGAGAAAATCGGATACAACGGGAACAAAGGATGCAACGCTCATCATCGAGAGTAACGCGAGGTCCTAAGCGTGTACGTTTAGGCTTAACATTTTTACGCTCCTTGTATCGGCTATATCCCCTCCCATAATCAGTGGCAAATTCTTGAAGTCTACATTCTCCTGCCTGATCGCAAATTGGGCAATCCAAAGGATGGTTGACCAAAAGAAATTCCATGATTCCCTCACGACATCCAGTCACCACCTCAGACTCCGTTTTGACATGCATGCCCGGAGTAACATTTGTACCACAACCAATGACAGGTTTGGGAACCCAACCTATTTTCGGAGAGCCGTCTTCCTCTAGAATTGCTTCCCCTGTACCGCGATCTCTCATGGGCGTACCCATTTCGATCAAACACATTCGACAATTGCCAGCCACGCTGAGTTGCGGGTGGTAGCAGTAGTGGGGAATCTCCTTGCCGTGCAGAGCAACAGCATCAACCAAATTAATGCCATTGGGCACTTCCACATCTTTACCATCTAAATTGATGGTCACTTGATCGTTGATTGCTTTTGAAATCATGGACTTCAGATCAGTTGCAGGGAATTTTTACCCTTCTTCGTTGCAGGATTCGACTTGTTCGCGAATTCATCTCGGAATTTCGTGATAAAACTTTGAGTAGGCCAAGCAGCGGCTTCCCCGAAAGCGCAAATGGTTCTTCCTTCAATTTGATTTGCAATAGAAAGAAGCATATCAGGGTCTTCCTCACGGGCTTCGCCATCGCACATTCGCTTGGTGATTTTCTTCATCCAAAGACAACCTTCCCTGCAAGGGGTGCATTGTCCACACGACTCGTGGGCATAAAAAGCGTTCACATTAGCCATGGCTTCCACGATGTCGACGGTGTCATCCATAACGATAATTCCACCGGATCCAGACATACTTCCTGCAGCCATTGGCCCATCGAAGTCAAGAGGGACATCTTCAATGCCCCAATCAAAATCCGTTCCATCCTTGTGTTTGCCGACAAACCTTTCATCCGCCCGTAGAATCTTGGCAGAAGACCCTCCTGGAATAACAGCTTTCAAACTCCTACCTGGGAGCAATCCACCACATACATCGAAAATCATCTCTCCCAGCGTCAAAGCCCCGCATTCGAATTCGTAGTATCCGGGTTTTTTCACTTGTCCAGAGACACACCAAATGCGGGTACCAGTGTTGTTGGGCTTGCCTATCTTGGCAAATTCATCCCCACCGATTTCCATAATATGCTTAACATTACAGAGAGTTTCCACGTTATTGACGATCGTGGGACATTGATAAAGACCGAGAACAGCAGGAAAGTAAGGCGGCTTAATCCTAGGGTTAGGCCTTTTGCCTTCGAGCGATTCAATTAATCCAGTTTCCTCGCCACAAATATAGGCTCCCGCTCCGCGATGAACAACTAAGTCACAGGAATAGTCCGAACCTAGGATTTTGTCTCCGCAAAAGCCCTTTTCCTTGGCTTCGGCAATGGCTCGTTCCAGAATACGAGCACCCTCGAAAAACTCTGCCCGAATATATATAAAAGCCTGCTTGGCTTGAATAGCATAAGCAGCAATCATCATGCCCTCAATGAGCTGATGGGGATCCTTATGCATGATTTGACGATCCTTAAAGGTACCCGGTTCTGATTCATCTGCGTTGCAAATCAAATAGATCGGCTTACCAGATTTGCGGTCGAGAAACTTCCATTTCATACCTGCTGGGAAACCAGCCCCACCTCGACCCCGGACACCTGACTTCAAAACCTCCGCCCCAATCTCATCTGGCTTCATCGTAAGTGACTTGCGCAGCATTTCGTAACCGCCCTCACGCAAGTAACAACTCAACCGGTTCGAATAGTTAGGATCATCGGCATGCTTGAGGATAATCCGGCGCTCCTTTGGCAAATCGTTTGTAGTCATTTTTTGGATTTTGCAGATGGTTTCTTTGCTTTTGCTGGAGTTTCCGAGAGCAATCCCTTTTCATAACTCACAAAGTCTGCGGAGTTCTCAAGTTTTCCCTTGAGCATCAGTTCGGCTAACTGCTCGGCCTTTTTCTCATCGATATTCTCGAAGGTGTCTTCATCCACCATGACAACCGGACCCTCTCCACAATCGGCTAGACACTCCATAAATTCGATTGAATATTCTCCATCTTCTCTGACATGTCCCTCTTTAACTCCGAGTTTTTTCTCCAGCTTCTGACAGGTAGCATAAGAACCTCTGAGAGCACAGGGAAGAGTCCGACAAACCCGAACATGGGTTTTACCCCAAGGGGTTTCGCGGAGCATGGGGTAAAAGGTAATGAGTTCTTTGACATTGATGGGTTGGATCTCCAGTTTCTCAGCGATCCATTCACAGGACTCATCACTAATCGAACCAAGTTCATCTTGAATCAAATGAATGACCATCAATACAGCACTACGCTTATCCGGGTAGCGAGGGATGACATCATCAATTTTTTGGAGGGTTTCCTTAGTAAGTTCCATGAAATAATCAGCGGTCGCACTCCCCCATGACAAAATCCAAGCTTCCAAGGATAACGGTTATATCTGAAAGCATGTGACCGGGGGCAAATTTTTCAAGAATGCTCAAATTACAGAAACTGGGAGCCCGAATCTTTAGGCGGTATGGCACTCCCCCACCCTTAGATACCAGATAAAACCCCAAAGCACCCTTCGGATTTTCAGCCTCAAAATAAACTTCACCGGGAGGGACTTGAGGACCTTCCGTAACAATCATGAAATTTTGGATCAATTCTTCCATACTGGTCATGATTTTTTCCTTAGGTGGAGCGAAAATTTTCTTCGCATCCTCTGCATACCAAAGACCTGAAGGAAAATCCGATATTACTTGATCTATAATCCTCAAGCTTTGCCTTACTTCTTCGATTCGGATTAGGTAACGATCGTAGCAATCACCGCGAGTTCCGATAGGTACATCAAACTCGTATTTTTCGTAACCCGAGTAAGGTTTGTCCTTACGCAAGTCAAGATCTACTCCGGATGCTCGAAGATTGGGTCCAGTCAAACCATAAGCCAATGCATCCTCTTTAGAAATAGCACCGATTCCCTCTGTGCGATCGAGGAAAATACGGTTACGGGTAAGAAGCTTTTCCACTTCATCGGTAGCCTTGGGTAGATTCTCACAAAAAGTCCTCACCCGGTCGAGCCACCCGTCAGGAATATCACGAGCAACTCCGCCTATTCGAGTGTAACTAGTAGTAAAACGAGCACCCGTGAGTTCTTCAAAAAGGGTGTAAAGTTTTTCCCTCTCTGTAAAAGTGTACATAAAAGGGGTCCAAGCGCCTGCATCCATTCCAAAAACCCCCATACCAAGCAGATGACTAGAAATGCGGGCCATTTCACAAACCAATACTCGAATCGCCTGACAGCGTTCGGGTACCTCCACGCCAGCTAATTTTTCAACCGTCAGTGCGTAAGCAACATTATTTGCCAAAGGAGCAAGGTAATCGAGCCGATCAGTGTAAGGAACGAACTGATTATAAGTCATGTTCTCAGCGATTTTCTCATCCCCTCGGTGCAAGTAACCAATCACGGGTTCGCATTTCTCGATCACATCCCCATTCAACTCCATGATCAGCCGCAAAACTCCGTGAGTTGTTGGATGCGAGGGACCAACATTCAAGGCCATAAGAGATGAATCTGTACTCTCAGTGGCTTCCGATGCACGGGCAGCTACATCTCCTATCGAAATTTCTCTAGTGACTGTTTTGCTCATGATGGCTTCTCCGACTCTTCTGTCCAACTTTCGTCCCGAGCTCTAGGCTCTGTGTCACTCATTACTCCATCGCTTGAAGACACGAAGGGCCCTCCCATCATCGGGGCAGGTTCCACGGAAGCCTTCGTAACCTCAACCACATCTGCTGCAGGTAAAGGTGTTTCGATACCGGCTAAGGGAAACTCTTTGCGGAGAGGGAAATAGGGATATTCGTCCCACATTAAGATGCGTTTGAGATCAGGATGACCCGTGAATACAATTCCGAACATATCGTAGGTTTCCCTTTCGTGCCAATTTGCAGCGGGATAAACAGCGGAAATCGAAGTGATAGAAGGGTTCTCGTTGTCCAAGCAAGGGGCATGCAATCGCAAGTAGCCTCTATGGATCAGTGAATAGAAATGCAGGACTACTGAAAACCTGAGTTCTGCGTCTTCACCATGATCGATTGCGGTCAAATCAACTAGTAATTCGAAGCCTTCCTCATCGCGAAGAGAGAGTGTTGTGCCTGCGAGATGTTCGGCTGGGCAATCCAAGGTCAGACAATCAATACTCTCTCTCTTAGAGAGGAAGCTATTTTTCTCTAACAAGGCTTTTGTGAAATCGTCGTCGATCATACCCTCAACGGGGGGAAACTGCCTTGGGTTTGCGTAGGTTACCTACGGAAGGTTCCTGGCCGATCTTGTCTTGAAGCTTCATCATTGCATCTAAAAGTGCTTCGGGGCGAGGAGGACAACCGCTAATGTAAACATCCACAGGGACAATATTGTCAACCCCCTGCATGACGGCATAAGATCGGTACATACCACCAGTAGAGGCACAAGCTCCCATTGCGACAACCCATTTTGGATCACCCATTTGATCATAAATTCTTCGAACCACCTCGGCCATCTTGTAAGTCACTGTCCCTGCAACAATCATGCAATCCGATTGACGGGGTGAAAACCTCATAACTTCCATGCCAAAGCGTGAAATATCGTAACGGGATGCAGCGGAAGCCATAAGTTCGATCGCACAGCAAGCTAGACCCATGGGCATAGGCCAAACAGAATGCTTGCGGATCCAATTAATAACAGCATCGGCTTTGGTTACAATTACATCGCCTTCAACTTTGCCGTTGTAGCCAACTTCGTCGGATATCATGGGTACTTTCTAATGAAAGTGGCAAAACAAGCAAACCCCAAAAAACAATGCCTTAATTAAAAGAAGAACTAATTCTTAACATTCAATTCAACTCATCGGTTTTGATCATTGACGCAGGCAATCATCATCGACATGAAAGAAAGGCATTCGCAACTAGGAGAGGTGACAGAGTGGCCGATCGTGCAGCATTGGAAATGCTGTGTACCGCAAGGTAC
>Ga0055584_100004208_pt1 | contig 14124 bp, 12 predicted proteins | sample OSDHelmetaG_FD_58716 | JGI IMG/M metagenome (GOLD analysis project Ga0055584, IMG submission 58716) | Pelagic marine sediment microbial communities from the LTER site Helgoland, North Sea, for post-phytoplankton bloom and carbon turnover... | ecosystem: Environmental > Aquatic > Marine >... | reverse complement strand
CCCCCTGTCAAAAAGAAGATTTAAACGTGATGGTTAAGAGACAAATCCCCGGCCTCTTATGTCAAGCTGCTTTAGCTTTCTGCAATCGTTTTAGCGCAATGATAAAACTGGATTGCAGTCGCTTCAAATTCGATGCCAGACTTGCCAGCTCCCCATTCCCTGAGACTCTTATCTGTTGAGAAAAATCACCTTTCGCCATTTTAGAAGCGACATTAGAAAGGGCAATAACAGGGGAAACCACTAATCTGTTAAGAGATATACCGATAATCAGGCAGAGTACAGCTATAAGAACAACCGTCAACATAAGTGTATTCAGCAGACCGGATTTCAATTCTTCCCTGACTATCTTATCTGATAAATACACATGGACCTCGCCGACCAGATCCTTTTTGTGAACAACATCTTTTGTTCGGAGAATGTAACCAGAAACATCTGCATCGGGCGCGTCAACAAAACTGCCGTCACTTGATTCTTTACGAGACACAATAACCGAACTTCTGTCTTCATCAAGCACAGTAATCAATGCCACATTAGGCTCTTTTAGTTCGGCATCGATTAATGTTTTTATAAGGCCAGGGTTAATATTCCACATTGGAATCGCAAGGTTAACTGACAGTCGCTCTGAAGATAAATCAGCCAACCCTTCCAGATCACTGATTTTTTTTGCTTCATCGAGCTTGAAATTAACAAAACCAAAGATGGTGCATACTGCTGCGACAGTTAGAATAACTGTGAAATAGAAACTCGTCCGGATGGACTTGAAATTTGCAAACATAAATTAACCCCCGCTTTTAAAAAATTGAATGCGTTACATAGCGTTGAGATCAGGGGTTTTATTTTGGTCGTTGTACTTCCTTTATTAGAAATTCAAAGTAGCTCGACTTCTTATGTATACCCCAGATCAGCAGCGTAGAATATATGAAAACTTATGCAAAATGCAAATATGAGTCTAAATTTTTTAACTGAACTTCTTTTTTTTTTGAACTTTTCGGATATACTATTCTCAAAATGCAACAAAATAATCTTTAATATTTAACTGCTAAACGGGGGATACAGCATGAGAATTTCAGGATTCCTATTCACTTTATTTTTTTCCTTTTTGACGACCAGTGTTGTTCACAGCGCTGAAAAACTTGTCTGGATGGGTTGTGGTATATCAAAAAAAGCATACATGGGCGAAATGGCCAAAGTGTATGAGAACAAAACCGGGGTTCAGTTTAGAATGGCTGGCGGAGGAGCAACCAAAGGGATTAAACTAACAGCCGCCGGCAAGGCCGATGTAGGTGGCAGCTGTAGACATAAGCTCCTCGATATTGACGGCGAAGCGGTCGCAGATGAAAACGTGGATATGATACACGTTGGCTGGGATGCGCTGGCAGTTGTTGTTAATAAGAATAATGCTGTGGATAGTATTACCACGGAGCAACTAAAAAAAATATTTAATGGTGATATAACCAACTGGGAACAGGTCGGCGGACCACAACAACCAATCCGACCACTGGTCAGATCAGGCAAGATCTCTGGTGTCGGGTATATGTTCCGTAAAATGGTGATGGAAGATTCAAACTTTAATTTTCCCGAGCATTCAGCGTTCTTTTCTTCCAGCGGCCCATTAGAGAGAAATCTAGAAAAACGCAAAAGCCTGCAATATGGAATCGCGGTGACTGGAATCAGTTCCGCCAAGAAAACTGACCTTAAAGTTTTGAAAGTAAATGGAGTTGGACCAACGAAAGAGAATATTGCTAACGGTAGTTACCCTCTGTTCAGACCTTTATATCTCACGCTTAATAAAAACCCAAGCAACAGCTCCAAAAAGTTTGTCCAGTTTGTGCTGGATGACGATGGTCAAGAAATCATTTCTGACGAAGGCACCGTGAACCTCAGAGAGGGTGAAAAAATTGCGGCAATCTGGAGACAAAAAGGATGGCCACTTTAGTAAAGTAAAGGGCTTTAGCAAAAGGAAAAACACAATCGGATTCATTGTTTGAAATCGGGGGTTACAGCCTGGGACGATCACAATAATCAACCTCCAGGCCAACCCTTCCCTGCGATTAGCGACATCTGCATTATGATGATAAATACATCAGCGCGGTGGCCAACGGAAGCACTAAGGGGAAATAGAGTTTTGAAAGTTGAATTGTGACTGCTGAATGACGCTTTACTGGCCAATATGCGCGCGGATTAAACGCCCATCATCCCGTGACTTACTTGTCAGAAAACACCTGAAGCGCTCAAATTGAGCGCTATAATGTGGTAATCAGTTGCAACGGTCTTATGCATAGTCAGTCTTTCAGATGAAAAACCAATCCAATGACAAGTAATATCTACAAGCTATTATATGTCAGCGCAGCAAATGTAACCCTGGACGAACAAGGCTTGCTTGATATACTCGAACAAGCGAGAAGAAATAATCAGAAAAATGGCCTCACGGGGCTGCTGCTGTTTGCGGAGGGCAGTATTATTCAATTACTTGAAGGTGAGAAGGAGGCGGTCGACAACACCTTCCAGACCATTGCGCAAGACTCTCGCCACACTGGAATCATAAAATTAATTGCTGAATATGCAGACAGCCGGGATTTTTCTGACTGGAGCATGGGATTTAAAAGAATACAATCAAAGTCGTTAGATGAGATAGCAGGCTTCAATGACCTGTTGGAAAATAAAACTCTGGAAGAAAACCAGTTAGCCGATATTTCCAATCGCATGCGCACCCTGTTCGAAACATTTAGAAAAACTGCGCGGGTATAACATCAATAATTATTGAAACCATGTCGACGCAATGCGATTAACCATCTCTTGTCGACAGGTCTAGCAATAGCTGCAGTGATTTAGTTTTTCCAGATATGCCTGCACAGCCGCTGATTAGATTTCTCCTTGTTTTCTCAACTGCAGCCATTGGCCGAACGTATACAAAACCCTGGAGTCACTGTAATATCCTCTCTGTGATACGGGCATTCTGGCTCACTTACTAACTGGAATCTATTCCGCTACGGATATTCGCTCTTTACCGGGCACTGCACGCTAGCCGCAGCAACAATCAAGCAAATGGAAGCAGAACAAAACACTGGTATCGCGGATTCGCGAATCCTGATTGTCGACGACCATGCAACCAACCGCATGAAGTTGTCCATGGCGGTTTTTCATCTCGGACATCAGGTGGAACTTGCAGAGGATGGGGTACAGGCCCTCGAACTGTTGCGTTCCCGCCCTATCGATCTGGTTCTACTCGATATCCTGATGCCGCAAATGGACGGAACAACCGTGTTGCTGCATATGCAGGCAGATGTCCAACTGCGGGATATCCCTGTGATTGTAGTATCCGCAGTAGACGAGATGGAAAGCGTTGTTGCCTGTATCGAAAGAGGTGCGGAAGACTACCTGCCGAAAGATTTTGACCCGGTGTTGCTGGAAGCCAGAGTCAATGCCTGCCTGGAGAAAAAAAGATTAAGGGATGCCGTAGTCAACCAGCTCAATTTCATCCAGGATATTTTCGGTAAATATGTGCCAGAAAGCGTTGCCAGAACCATCGTCGAAACCGGTGGTCTGAAGCCCACCCGCTGTGAAGCGACAATTCTTTTTACCGATATAGAAGGGTTCACCGGCATTGTGGAAAATCTGTCGACTGAGCAGGCTTTCGCCATGCTGAACGAATATTTTCCGGCAATCATAGAACCTATTAACCGCTATGGCGGCGTCATCAACCAGTTTCAGGGCGATGCCATGCTGGTGACCTTTAATGTGCCGGTGAGTGATTCAGAGCATGCTGACAATGCGGTGAAGGCCGCGTCGGATATTCTACGAATTTGTCGACATCAAAAGTTTGCAGGTCTCCGTCTTAACACCAGAATCGGAATTAATACAGGCAACATTATTGCCGGTAATATTGGCTCAGGCGAACGTATTAACTACACGGTATACGGAGACGCAGTTAACGTTGCTGCGCGTCTTGAACAGCTGAATAAAGATCATGGAACACTGGGGCTGGTATCGGGTACCACGGTCGAACATCTCAAAGATAGCTACAATTTTTCATCACTGGGGGAGACAGAGATTCGCGGAAAACGGCTTCCTGTGCAGATTTACCAGTTAATTGTGGACTAGATTCTCCTAAACCAGTTCAGCGGCAAAGGTTTGCAGTTCATTCCTGATCGCATTGAACTCTGAGGATATCTGCGATACCTGGTGATCAATATCAATGACCTGGTTAGCCTTACATTGCGCCTCCAGGGTGGCACAACAGCTACCCAGCTCCATCGCACCAAAGTCCCTGGCGCTGGATTTCAAGGTGTGCGCCGCTCTACGTATCGATTCCAGATCGTGGTCTGTCTGAGCGCTTAACAATGTCTCTACCAGTACCGGACCTTCGGTTAAAAATGATTCGATGAGTGCTACAAGAGATGGTTTGTCACCACCGATGAGTTGCAGCAGGTTTTGCAGTGCTGTCTGATCGATTTTTGTCATAAGATAATCGATGTCCTATACTTCCGCGGCAACGTTACGCCCCGCAGTATGTTGATAAGCTGACTCAAGACCATTCACAAGTTCGTTCAGCCGCAATGGTTTGCTGATATAGCCATCCATACCCGCCTGCAAATATCGCTCACGATCACCCTGCATTGCGTTTGCCGTCATGGCAATAATATAGGCGCCGGCGGTATCGCCATTCAGCTCCCTGATGCGGCGTGTCGCATCAACGCCGTCCATCTCGGGCATTTCGATATCCATCAGGATCAGATCGAATCCATTGGCTTGCTGCATTTCCACCGCCTCCAGACCATTAGAGGCAATGGCGGGTTGATACCCCAGTCGTTTCAACACTATTTGCGCCAGCTTCTGATTGGTCTTGTTGTCATCAACCAGAAGCACCTCCATCGGAAGTTTCTCTGCTGTCTGCTCATTGTAATCCGTTTCTACCCCCGGCAATCTTCTCTCATATTGTTGAGGGTTTTCGGCAAAAATATCCATCAGCACGTCCAGCAGAGGTGACGGTTTAATCGGTTTGGTCAGCTTAACGTGGAAAGCGACCTGCTGCAGCTGGTCTTTGTCGACATCGGCTAATGTTGCCAGGGAACTTAACAGCACAAGAGGCAAATTCTGCCCGTTCGAATGGGCCCTGATGCGCGAAGCCAGCTGGATGCCGTTCATCAGCGGCATGCTGTAATCCAGAATCGCTACGTCGAACGCCTTCCCGGCCTCGATCCACTCCAGAGCCTCCAGCGGAGACTGCGTAGCAGTAGAACCCATAGACCATTCCTCAGCATGGGCCTGCAATATTTTTATATTGGTCGCATTGTCGTCCACGATCAAAAGGTTTTTACCTTTCAGATCAGGCTTTGCTTCATGCAGCCGGGCATTACGTTGTATCTCGGTCCTGGGGATAAAGATAGTGAAATAAAAAGTCGTACCAATACCCTGCGCACTTTCCACCCATATATTCCCTTGCATCATTTCCGCCAGATTTTTGCTGATGGCAAGGCCCAGCCCGGTGCCTCCATAAATTCGCGTGGTGGAAGCATCAACCTGGGTAAAGGATTGAAACAGACTATGAATTTTGTCCTGCGGAATGCCAATGCCGGTATCCTTGACCGAGAATTCAAGCCCAACAATCTCAGTATGAGCTGGATTCTGCTGAACCATCTTGCGGTTGATCTCATCAGGCACCTCCACTGAGCCGACCTTGAGCACAATTTCTCCTTGATGGGTGAATTTAACCGCGTTATTCAGCAGGTTCAGCAATATCTGGCGCAAGCGCGCACGGTCGGCAATCACACCTTCCGGCGTATCTTTCTCGATCAGATACGCCAGATCCAATTGTTTGGCATCAGCACTGGCGGTGATGAGGTCAAGTGCCCCTTCGATACAACCACGCAAATCCATGGGTTGTGGATCAAGATCAAATTTACCCGCCTCAATTTTGGAATAATCCAGCACATCATTGATTACCGTGAGCAACGCATCGGCGCTGTCAGCGATGGTCTGACTATAGTCTCGCTGTTCGTCATCAAGATCCGTATTGAGCAGCAGGTTACTCATTCCGATAACACCGTTCATCGGCGTGCGAATCTCATGACTCATCGTCGCGAGGAAGGTACTCTTGGCTTTGGTGGCGCGCTCCGCCTCATCTCGAGTCTGACGTAATTCCTGTTCGGCAAGTTTCAGGTCCGTGATATCGGTATATACCGCCACGGTGCCCCCATCTCTGGTTTTGCCTTCGTCCACGCGAATCCAGCTGCCGTCACCACGCTGATGGATATGGGCTTCCCCCGGATGCCGGTGGCGCTGCAACCTTTTTGCTAGCCATTCGTCCTCCTTGCCAACCGCATCCTTAATCAAGCCGTGCCTTGCAGCCTGCCGCATGATGGTTTCAAACTGCATGCCTGGTACCACGGTGTCTTCCATATCGGGATACAACACTTCCCGGTATCGACGATTGCACAGCAGCAGTCTGTCATTCGCGTCGTAAAGGCAAAATCCTTCAGAAATACTTTCCAGTGCGGCGTTAAGCTGGGACTGAGTCAGCTCCAGCGCAGTGCTGGCCTGATCCCGTTCGCCAGCCAGCCTGTCACGCTCACGCAGACTGTCACGAAACAGCTTCAAGGTATTGGCCATGGCACCGATCTCGTCATGACCAACGTCCGGTACGGTTGCATCGAGATTTCCGGCAGTGATCTTTTTCATCGCACCCACCAGCTTTTCCAGCGGTGTGCGTATTGAATGTAATACCAGCACGGTCAGCAGAAGCCCGATGACAATCGCTGCAAACATGATGAGCTTCGATAGCCATGCAGTACGTCTGATGTCTTCCAGGGAGTTATCCCGTTGCTTAAGCGCCTGTTGTTCGAAATTGCCGACCATTGTTGCCAGACGTTGGTCAATCAGTTGGGTATGCTTCCTTGCTTCAGACATCAGGGTATTGCCAATTACCCGTTGGCCGTCAGTATAGGCCTCTACCGCCTCCAGTGACTTGGCCATCATCAGATCTATTTCTGACTGCACGGCCAATACGGTTTCAGTATCATGAGGCCTCAGGTTTTCCAACGCACCGAGAAGTCGTTCATGGGCCAGCTCGGCATTTGTTTCAGCACGCATCAATAGACTGACAGCCAGATCCGCCAACCAGTACTTCAGATCTCCAAACGCCCGACTGGCATTATTTGCGCTGATCAGTATGGAAACCAGCTCACCATCTTCCACCAATGCACGTTCGCCGTTATTAAGCGCACGATTAAGATACAGGCTTGAGAACACCAATGCGCCCAGCAGCACTGAGCACAATACGATGAGTCGGGTAAAAATCGAAAATCTGCGCACCGCGATTTATTGGTAGAGTGAAATACTGATAGCCCCGCCCAGATCACCGAGCTTGCCGCCCTCCTTCGGATAACCGGTTACATCGATATCTCCTTCGGGGCCACCATGACAACTGAGACAGGCATTACCATAATATTCCGGCACCATCATTCTGAATGCCATGCGATTAGCAGAATCTGATATTTCAGCAAATATCTCGCCACGCTGCCATTGGTCCGAAGCAAATTTTTCCTCGATAACACGGCGCTCCCACTTATCTGGCCTGGCCTTGCGATTGCGTACCAGATCCAGAGGTGCTGTCACCTTTATTTTTGCGTATTGTCCTGACTTTTCAAGAAACCTTTCGTTGACCAGACGGGCGAAGACTGCCGGCACAAATCCCTTGAACCCGACCCCGGGCCGGTTGATTGTTTGCTGATTGTCGGACATGACTTCGTCGATGGATTCGAGCAGGCTAGCCACAAGTTGCCCCTGCCTGGATTCACTATTTAACTGATCGAGGTCCTTGTTCCAGTCCTTTTTTATTCTGGAAACTGTTTCTTTAACCACTTTTTCCCCGGTGAGACCTTTATCCTCAATCGAAGCATCGTTGATCAGGGTCTGGCTGTTGGCAATCACCGTTCGCGCCGCGCGCAGCGTATTGGCCAGGCTCAATGCAATCTCCATGTCCTGTTTATTATCCTGGGCGAATCCAGGGGTAATCGAGAAAATCAATGTCAACAATCCCAGGCACAAAAGACCGACAAGCCGAATGAAAGGAATAGAATTTATAGCTGATCGAGTGGCCTGGTCTTTTGACGCCACCGATGAACACTGCCAACTGTGCCTTAAACTCATGGTAATCTCCTCAGTAATACGTATTACGCGGCTAAATTATCGGAACTGATAATAGCAGGGCCGTATACCGTTTGACAGCAGATGATCTGCCAATGGCCGGCATTCCGGCCAGCTCCAGCTTCGTACTACGGTATGCAGCAACATCATGTCATCTGCCGATATGTCGCGTTTCCATGGATATTTCCTGGCAAAGCTCAGTCAAAGCCATCAACAGATGGCAATCTTATTTTATCGACTGCTCACCAGGTTGGTCCCTTAAGTTATTCTCAAACATAATAGGTTGAGGTTTTTTAATTAGCGTACATATGCAACACATACTATCAAATGCCCTCAGTAAAATTCTACTGACACTTACATGCCTGATTGTGGCTTCCTGCGCCAGTACGACACAGTTAAGTGAAAGCCTGGAAAGTGAAAAATACTGGTGGCGCGTTAAATTCAGATTTGTATGGCCCCAGGACACATTCCCTGATTTCTACTATCACGCAGTTGTTGCGGACCAGGTGCTTAGACCCATTATAGACGCCCACAAGGCCGAGCTCGAATTATGGCGATTCCATCGTCGAGCAGCCAGAGATAAAGCTGGTCATCAATTCAGTTTTATCTTCTACACAGACAAACAGATGGCAGATGTTATTCACCATAAAATTGAATCTGATAAACTGATTACGGCGATGGTCGATAATGCGACGATTGAGTCCATTCACTTTACCGGCGCCAAAACAGCAAACAACTCTTTACTGAGTGCGACCAGTGACACATCGTGGCCACTAGAAATCCAGAAATCCTGGCCAAGTTTTATTATGGGTACCAGCCAGTCCTGGTTGGATTTGATTGTCCAGATGAGAGGAGATGACAACGACATAAAACAACTGGCATTGAATGATTTACTGACGTTCTATCAAAACTTAAACAGCGAAGTCACTACTCAGTGGACACAATATGGAAGGCACGCCTATTTCCACCATATCAATGCCGTTTTTGGCTATCAGCCGGTTTATATCCGCGAAACCGAATCACTGCAAAACTTCTAAATCTCCCAGGCTATCGCTTCAGTCCTGCTACAGCAGAGTTATATGAGATGCATTCTCCAGGATAAGTTATAAATTCAGGGCATTGCGCAGCATTTGACCCAGCTCTTCGTGAGTTGAAGGGTCCATCAGATTCAACGCCTTTAATCCAGACAGTTTATTCACCAGATCAATACCCGCAATTGTATTCGCTGCGCCACCCGCCACAAGATCCGGGGCGCGCTCGAATGCCGATTCGACACCAACAACGGCATAAGGATCCTGAGCGCACAGCAGTTTGAAGCATACATTTTTACGTATGACCTCTTTGGCCGTTTTACCATTATAGGGTTCAAGTGGCGAAGCCCCCGATTCTGCGACAAGTACATCCGGTTTTTTCCGGGCGATTCTCGACAGCAGATTTTCCAGCGCATCACGGTAGATTTCTTCACTGCAGACTGTTGAAGGCAGTCCGGCATCGACAAAATCAAACACGGCACTCGCACCGGCATCACTAAAACTCAACATATCTCGGTAGCGCGCCGCGCCAGTCAGTTTCGCACCCACCACATCAAGACCCATTTGAGACAATAGATGAACAATCAATCTTCCCGACAACGTTTTTCCAGCAGACATCGATGTCCCGACGATCAGAATCACCGGTATATCAAAACGCCTGGGCTCTACCGGAGTTAATACATTCTGCATGGTGATTTTATGATCTCCTCTCATCACGTGTCCGACGTACTTGAGTGGCATCGGAGGGGGTAGAAACGGTGATAAAGATGTCGTTCGACCAAACAAGCCGGCCGAGGTAAGCGCGTCAAACTCACCGCTATCACCGATTGACTGCCAGTCTCCCACCGCTTCGAGGGTGGCTGCACGGGCACCCAGGGCTCCAACAACCAGGTCATCCTCCATTACGTCCACCATACGGCCGCTGGTAAGTTCAATATTGTGATGATGCCCCTGGGTATTCAGCACCCGCCCGACGACGTAGTCTCCCGTAGACCAACGTTCTCGTAACAATGAACAGGTCACAAAATTATCGACTGCAAGATCTGTAATTCGTGTTACCGATGCGAAAAACGGACGAATCATTTTAAAGCTCCTTCTAACGGATTAGTGGTTAAGGGGTGGCGACAGTAATAACAGCGTCAACAGTGCACAGCGTCTTGGTAATAGATCAATGTAGACATATTCGTGACTGGCATGGGCACCATCGCCAACGGCCCCCAACCCATCGAGGGTCGCGGTGTAAAGACTGGTGGTGTTACCGTCGGACCCACCGCCAGCTGTGCCCTGCTCTAATTCCAGGTTCAGAGATCCGGCCAGATTCTGCGCCACACGCCACAACTGCTGGTTATCTGCTGTTCTTTCCATCGGCGGCCGACCAATGGCACCTTCTATTTCCAGGGTAACGCCAGGCGTCTCAGCTTTGATCTGGTGAATCGCATTCTCGATGAAGTCGGCATCAGATTTCGACTCTACTCGCACATCCACCACTGCACTGCTTTCCGGAGCAACCATATTCGGTCTTATACCACCGTCGATGACACCAACATTAACCGATGTACCTTTCACAGGATCATTCAGATCGAATAACTTCTGAATAACATGGGACAGCTCCAGAATTGCACTTGCACCGGCACCGGGATCAAGTCCTGCGTGAGCGGCTTTTCCTTTTACCCGAATAGTAAAGCGACCCACTCCTTTTCGCGCAGTTTTAATTTTCCCACTCTGTCCAAGAGAAGGTTCGAGCACCATGCAGCGATCCACTCTTTGCGCAAGCGCTCTCACATAACGCGTGGACTCACGGCTGCCAATTTCTTCGTCTGAATTAATGAAACAAAGTGGCGTGACACTCGGCGTCAGGTTAAGTACCTTCAGGGTTTTCAGGGCAAAAAGCATTTCCACTAATCCGGCTTTCATATCATAGACCCCCGGACCACGAATCATATCGTTGTCGCAGACCAGTGGCATTTGCTGCAGCGATCCCAGCGGCCACACTGTATCGCAGTGCCCCAGCATCAGTTGGCTTACCTGCAGCCGTGTACGCGATTTTGGCGAAGCATATACATGTCCACCGGAAGCGCGGCCTGGAATCATGTAGACACGATAATCAAGAGACTCAAATTCCGCCTTGAGACGCGCCCGAATAGGTGCCTGACTACCAGGGTCTGTTGACGGCGTTTCCATTAACACCAGATCCTTCAACAGATCTGTCATCTGTTTCTGTTCGGACTGCAAATGATCCAGTATTTCACCAGGGTTAATCATGCTGCTATCGTTTAAATCCTGAAGGCATTGGTAACTGACGGCTGTTGCTGATCTCAGCAAACCGTCCGGGATAGAGATACGCCAGCAGAGGAGAATCCATCAGTAAATCCTGGTCATCCTGATCTGAAGACCGAAGCGCATCCTGGGCCGCTTTTGCTGCAATGATCCGACCGATAATTAATGCGTTTTCCCCAAGGTCATCAACAATCTGGTGCAGTTCACACTCTAGAAACAGATAGCCGTCTTCTACAAACACTCCATTGACATTTTCAGCAGCAAAGGTCGGTAATGCCTGGGTGACTGGCTTACTGCCATCCGCACAACGCGGCGTCGCCGCGAGACTGGCCATAACCGTTTGTGAGGGACGCATATAGGTGACGGTAAATTGTCGTTCACGTTTGATGTTCTGATAGGTGTTATGGCCAGGTGAGCAAACGAAACCGAAGTGATTGCGCCAGCTCATTGGAATCGCCATATGTTTTGGCGCCAGATCATCCGCACCGTCAGTCTCACGAGTACCGACAACAACCAGAGGAAAAACAGTAAAGCACCGCTCCCAGATTGAATCATTGGCATCCAGTTCAAGTGCATGTATGTTAGCGTTTGCCGCCATTGCTCAGTCCTTCTCGCTGATAAATACCGTTAACACTAATACCTGCACGACATAGACATATTGATACATGTCAATGAATGATCGAGTCTGCGTTGGGGTGAAATCTGCAGGAATCCCATTGTGCTGCAGATTGCTGAGTTCTTTAGATCTCAGGCAGTGTTCAACACTGAATTAATCGTTAATCCGCCTGACAACAGCCGACACTCCGGCAACAAAGTCGATTTCCCTTTGAGAATATTCCAATGAAATATTCAACACTGTGTTTGCAGCAACAGTGAAGAGGGAAAGCAGAATATTGAAAAAACAGCCCCGTAAAACCGTATTGCGATCTGCCTCTTTGTTTCACCCCCTCTATTTTTCGCTTCTCGCGCATACATGCTTCGGTATACTATTACCCGGCTATCTTCATCTCTGCACCGGGTTTATCAATGAAAAGCACTGTATCCGCTGGATCAAACAAGCATCTGGACGCTGATATTGTCAGTCAATATCGACGCTCAGGACATCTATCGCCGGTCAGCATCATCAGCCCGGAGCAAGCCGGGGTCTACCGCAGTAAGCTTGAAAGTTATGAAGATCAACTTGGCCATCCCGTCCAGGGGCCGTTGCGGACAAAGCCTCATCTGCTGTTTAAATGGGTGGATGATCTGATGCGTCACCGTACTATTCTGGATTGTATTGAAGACCTTATTGGCCCGGACATTCTTTGCTGGAACTCCTGGTTCTGGATAAAAGAAGCGGCCTCCAGCAGCTATGTATCCTGGCATCAGGACAGTCAGTATTGGGGACTCGATACGGACAATCTGGTAACCGCATGGCTGGCACTTTCCCCAGCCAACGAGCACAGTGGCTGCATGAATGTCATACCAGGATCGCACCTCGGAGAGCCCCTGATCCATCAAGACCTGTACCATGACGATAATATGCTGACGAGAGGGCAGGAAATAGTAAGCATCGACCCGGACAGGGCCGTATCAATGCCGCTGAAAACGGGAGAAATGTCATTCCACAATGTAGGTATTGCCCACGCCTCCGGACCTAACAAATCTTCTGATCGAAGAATTGGGCTTTCATTTCACTATATGCCCACTGAGGCCAGACAACTGAATGCCGAATGGGACAGCGCAGCCCTGGTGCGAGGACAAGATCAATACGGATATTTTGAGCATACCCCTCGACCAGAACATGACTTCGACCCCGTTACCGTGGCTTATCATGAAAAAGCGACAGCAGCGATGCGAGATCTGTTGTTCAAAGGTGCAGAAAAAGTCAGGCCTACCATCTAACGCCAGTCGGCTGTTACCTCGATACATGCTTGCTGCAGTGTAGCCTCCAGGTTCAACCAAACATCCGGCAAGTTTCTGATCACTTCAATGGTGAGAATTATTATTAAAACCTGTCAAGAGAACACAATAACTCTGCAGCTGATATTCTTCAATCTTTCTATTTTTTCTGGTTAAAGGTCAGAATAACAACCCAATCACCGAATACCAGAATCCTGCGCATATTCCAATGGCGCAGAGCCATATAGAAACATTGAAGCCGTCGACTTTTATCAAGTTATCACCATCAAATTTTGGGTCTGTGTACATTGCATCCTCTTCGGATTGTGGTCCCCCCTCAATTGAATCAGCAGGCTTCAGGTATTTGCAACAATATACATTTATCGTTGAATCTACAGTAAAGAAAAACTAAACCGAAACTAAACGATCAGGCACGCCCGCGTATTGACTGCCGGCAATTCATGAAAACAGTAATTTGTAATTGTCCATATCTTAACAGTCACTCAAAACAAAGCCATACAAGTCTGAATCAGACCAGCCGGAATGACTATGTTATCACAAACACTATTGTGCATATTTTTCTACTCAAGAAAATAGCAGCACTCCACCCGGACTGCTAACTTGCGAAAATCATGAAGTGCAATAAACTTATGGCAGGATTTCGTATCCAATTCAGCAAGCAAACAATATTTGTAAGGGGTAACCATGCGAGACAACCGACCTTTAACTGCTGCCATAGAAACGGGCAATCTTAAGAATTATTTCTATCAGTCTTTATCTGAAATATGCG
>Ga0055584_100004207_pt1 | contig 14125 bp, 13 predicted proteins | sample OSDHelmetaG_FD_58716 | JGI IMG/M metagenome (GOLD analysis project Ga0055584, IMG submission 58716) | Pelagic marine sediment microbial communities from the LTER site Helgoland, North Sea, for post-phytoplankton bloom and carbon turnover... | ecosystem: Environmental > Aquatic > Marine >... | reverse complement strand
CATAACAGTTTAAATTTAGTGCATTTTTAAACTGTCTCGTTTTTACGTAAGGCTACAAAGTAGCTCAAGAGTTACCTGAGCTTGATGATGTAAATAGTGAAAGCAGAACTGGACTTTCAATAGTAACAGTAATCCTTAAACCAGATATAGCTGAAGGTGAGCTACAAGCTGTGTGGGATAGGTTAAGAAGAAAAGTAGAAGGAATACAAAAAGAGTTACCCGATGGCTCCAAACCTCCGAAAATCAATGATGAAGGATTTGGGACAGTTTATGGTGTTATGTTGGGACTCACTGGAGATGGGTTCTCTAACGCAGAACTAAAAGATCAGGCAAAACTCATCAGGGATGACATCGTCAAAATGGATGATGCATCTGAAGTAGAACTCAAAGGTATACTGGAAGAGCAGATCTATGTAGAGTTTGACAATGCAAGACTTGCCGAAATAGGGTTGTCTTCTGGAATGTTGCAAAATTTTATTGCTACAACCAACATAGTTTTCTCTGGAGGAAAAATTGGTTTTGGAGATGAGTTGATATCTCTTGAGCCAAGCGGGAACTTTGAGTCTATTGATGACCTCAAAAAAACAATACTTACTCTACCAAATAGAAGTAAACTTGAACTGGGATCGATAGCTAACATTTCAAGAACATATAAATCACCTCCAGAAAAATTAGTAAGAATTAATGGCCAAGAAGGAATAGCTATAGCTGTTGCTCTAAAGAAAGGCGCTAACATCATTCGATTGGGTCAATTGTTAGACGAAAAAGTTATTCAATACAATAGAGCAATTCCCATTGGAATGACAATTAGTAGAATGGCTGCTCAAGATCTCTATGTAGATGAGAAAGTATCCAGTTTCTTAAGCAATGTATATCAATCTGTGGGTATAGTTCTGATTGTTATGCTTTTGTTCTTAGGGCTAAGGACAGGAATGGTAGTGGCAAGTTTAATTCCAATGGCTATGGTCATGACGCTATGGTTAATGTATCTCACTGGAGTAGGATTAAATCAAGTTTCATTAGCGGCATTGATAATGGCATTGGGTCTTTTGGTAGATAATGCAATAGTCGTATCTGAAGCGATGATGGTAAAAATGGAGGAAGGAATGAAACCTTTCAATGCCGCCATGTCATCTTCAGGAGAATTATTGATTCCACTTTTGGTATCTTCTCTTACTACTTCAGCAGCTTTCTTAGCGTTTTTTCTGGCTGAGAACACAATGGGAGAAATGATGGGCCCACTATTTATTGTGATTAGTTTGGCTTTGATTTCATCATGGATATTAGCTATGACAATGATTCCTTTTTTGGGAGAGAGATTTATAAAAGTAGAGCCAAAAGAAAAGGGAACAGAGGAATCAGGGTTATTCGGGTTGCTCAATGTTTATTACAAAAAGATTTTAAAAACGACCCTCAAATTCCCTCTCCTTTCAATAGCAATAATTATTGGAATGTTCATTGGTAGTCTTTCCCTTTTTGGTAAGTTGCCGTTTATATTCTTCCCAGATAGTGATAGAAATTTGGTGACCTTAGATATGAATCTTCCTTTAGGTACTAAGATTAATAAAGCCGAAGAAATTGTTGAGAAAATAGAAGCATACATTGAATCCGATTTATTGACTAATCAGGAAAGAACTGCTGGAATAGTTGATTGGTCTTCATTCATAGGAGAAGGACCATCATCTTATGATCTAGGGTATCAACCTGGAGAAGCTAATTCAGGCTATGCCCATATGCTTCTCAATACTTCCTCCTTTTCCGAAAACAATATGGTTGTCCAAAAACTGGATCAGTTTTGCTTAGAAAATTTCCCAAACGCTAAAACTACTATAGGTCCATTAGCTGGTGGCGGAGGCGGAGGCTTAGGTGATGTAGAAATAAAAGTCACAGGAAAGTCCCCAGAAGAACTCTATCGTATAAGTGAGGTAATAAAACAAAAAATGAACTCTTCTACAGGGACTAAGAATATCAATGACAATTGGGGGGCAAAAATTAAAAAACTTATTGTAGATATTGATCCTAGTAAAGGAGACAGAGCAGGTCTAACTAATCAAGATATTGCCCTTTCTCTTCAGACTACATTGGATGGATCTAAGGCAGGTTCATTTAGAGATGGAGATGATAATATTCCAATTATCATGAGAAATGAAGGAAGTCAAGAAATTGATGTTCATCAACTAGGTGGAGTCAATCTTATAGCTCAAAATTCAGGTCAAACTGTGCCTCTTGTCCAAGTAGCGGATATAGAGCCCGACTGGCACTACCCTAAAATTTTAAGAAGAAACCTCTATAGAAACATGACTATAAGTTGTGATGCTTCAGATGGGTATACGGCATCTAATTTAACTGATCAAATCCTACCTTGGCTTGAAAATGAATCAAAAAGTTGGCCCCCGGGATATTCTTATACTCTCGGAGGAGAGTCTGAACAAAGCGGCGAAGCAATGGGAGCGGTTATTGAAAAACTTCCCTTAGTAGGCTTTATCATTCTCTTACTTCTTATACTTCAATTCAATTCTTTCAGAAAAACTTTCATTGTTTTAGCCACTATCCCATTAGGCTTAATAGGGGTTATACTTGGACTTTTAATATTTAGATCTTCATTTGGGTTTATGGCATTTCTTGGTATAATATCTCTTGCGGGAATTGTTATCAATAATGCCATAGTACTTTTAGATAGAATCAAAATTGAATCTGAAGAATTAAAGAAGGCTCCATATGAAGCCATAGTGTCTGCGGCACAACAACGATTTAGACCTATCCTATTGACTACATTTACGACTACTTTGGGGTTGATTCCACTTTATTTGGGTGGAGGAGAAATGTGGGAACCAATGGCTATATCAATCATGGTTGGGCTATTATTTGCTACGGTAATTACATTGCTATTTGTACCTGTATTATACAAAGTTCTTTTTAGAATAAAGACTTAGAAAAAGGACTAATAAGTCTTAAGGACTTGACTCTGTGATGTTCAATTCAGTAAGGTTTTTCTACAATTTAGTTTCCATTTCAGCATTTTTCAAAATTGGTAAATACCTAGCAGTAAACCCTAAAGTCAAGAGTACAAAAAATGTCCAAATTGTAACGATTATTGGTGATCCTAGAATCCAAGTTTCGCTTCCTTCTCCAGCCACCAGAAGAGCATTTAAACCTCCCAAAACGACAAGCAGATCAATAATCATTGGTGCTATGAAAAAAAGTAAAAACCAACCAATTCTATTTTTTTCTATAACCCTGTAAGCAATCAATAATGGATAAAATGTTATAAAGATTATCGATATTAGGCCAATTGCCCACGCCATTTCATAATTCTCCATCATTTGACTTAATCCATATACTTCATCTCCTCCTCCCATTGCAGCAGTAAATATTCTAGCAAAAGGCATATTTCAAAATATAAGAGCAAATCCAATTGCTAGATTTGATTCATTCTCTTTTTTACGCATTAGATAGAGCCCAATCCATATCATGATAAATGTAAAAAGTGGGCCGGCAAATGTCGCAATCAATGAAGTAGGATGAGCTTGAATACATCCTTCACACAAACCCCAAACGTTAAAGTCTCTTTCTCCCCAACATCCACAAATCAATCTACATACAGCAGTATGCACAATCTCGTGAGCCTCATGCATAACGAAAGTAAGTGCCAAAAATGCAGTGGTATTCTTTAGAGTTAGGTTAATGTTCATTTCTGTGAATTTGAATGGAAGAGAAAATAGGGGCCTATACTTTATTGATTATTAGGCATATCATTATATCCAATCACTTTTATATCTGGATAGTCTCTTGCAAAAGCTTCCATAATGCCAAAAACATGCCCTGCACCTACTATTACTACGTTTCTCTGTTCACCATTATCTTTCATTTGTTTTGCCGTGTTTTCTACCATCATTTTGTTTCTGTAGTCCCAATATCCATTGGCTTCTTGACATTGTACATTGGCTGTCTTTCTGTATTCCATGCTATTCACATTGTGCAACATTTCTGCGTGGGAAGGTCGATTGTATATAGAACCTAACTTTTGAAAGGTCAATACTCCTAATATTTCGTTGGTCGTCATTTTCTTCAAATATTTATTCAAGTATTTGATCTCTCCGTCTTCTTCGCCTACTTTATCACATGCTTTCCAAGTCTTCCTGTATTCTGTAAAATAGGTTTGATTATCCATTGATCTTACACTCTTTAATCCCATAGATATAGCCAAAGGGAAAGTTAAATCCCCATTCTCATTTCTGCTTCGTTCAAAATCTCCATCGGCTCCAAATCTTTCTATTCTTTGATAATATCGAGCATTAGCACGATCAAAATTGGCAATATGATAAAACCTGATTTCTCGTAATTCTTCTTTGGTTAGATCTTTTGTTGGCCTGGATAAAAGTTCATTTATTCGAGTTCTATCAGTCGTAAGTTCTTTACTGATTGAATCTGCTAGGTGATAAAATTTAGGCACATAATTTTCTATGCTTTCTTTGTCCCAGGGTGGTTGAGTTTCTATATATATGGCCTGTGGTCTATACTTCTTGGCTTTTTTAAGCATAGGTTTATATGCACGTGGAGTCCATTTTGATACGGTGTGCATCGTGCCTATTATCACAACTTCTTGTTGTTGACAATAAACCAATGAAGGAAAAAGAAACACAATTATTAAAAGGGTTTTCGCAAAATACTTCATATCCAAATGTTTAATAGGTTGATTTCTCAAATCTATTTCAGAAATTCAAATGATAATATCATAATCTGTCAACAACAGTGTTTCATAGGTGAAAAGCCAATTTTGTTTTTGTTTGTATTCACCGGTAGAACGTCCTCATTCACCGATCTTAAGTTATAGTGTATCTGATTTTGAAGAGTGATATGAGATATAATTAAGAAATTGTAGGACTATGCGGTTAAAATGGAATTGGACAATTGTTTTGCTCTCCCTATCTGTGTTTGTCTATTTAGATATTTTTCAGGAGATGCTTAATATGCATCTAGCGGGTGTAGACATCAGGGAAGAATATTCTCTTCACTACATACGTCTCACACTTACCACTGGTATATCCATGATGGCTTATTCAATTGTCTTGTATCATTTGCTTCAACAATTCTATAGACAAGTTAGTACTCCCATTCTGTTCCTGATATTGGCCATTGCTGTGAGCTCAATCATAGCCTTTAGATATATTTTAGAAGAGATATTAATGAAACATCTCACAGGTAGTGGAAATTATAATGAGAATACTCCATTGGTGGATTATTACTTAGACAATACCTATTATGCGATATTATTTGGCAGTGTAGGAACTGTATATTTTTTTATAAAATATGCTTTTAAAACGGAGAGAGAAAAAAAACAACTCGAGATAGAACATAAAGCCACTCAACTGCAATACCTCCGAAGTCAAATCAATCCTCATTTTTTATTTAACAGCTTGAATAATATCTATTCCTTGGTGTACAAAAAGTCTGATAAAGCATTACCCTCTATTGATAAACTTTCTAAACTCCTGAGGTATTCGCTATATGAGATTGGTAAATTAGTTACTGTAAAAAAGGAAATTGAGCAAATCAATCGTCTTATGGAGTTAGAGCAATTGAGAAGAGAGGATCCTATAAAAGTAAATGTCAATTTTGACCCTTTATCTGAAGAAATTCAAGTACCTACTTACTTGCTTTTACCTTTTGTAGAAAATGCATATAAACATGGAGATCTTCACAACGAAAACCAACCTGTCCAAATAGATTTGAAAATTAGAAATGGTCGTCTAATCTATAGTGTTAGCAATCACATTTTAGATCAACAAAAAGATGCTGATGGTGGAATTGGGCTTTCTAATATTAAGAAACGTCTAGATTTGATTTATTCAAATGACTATGATCTTAAGATAATAAATGACACTAAAAATTTTAAAATCCTACTTGATATTCCTGTAAAGTCACAACTTAATTATCAATCCAATCCATGATGAAATGTATTATTATTGATGACGAACCTTTAGCAATTGATCTTATAAGTGATTATGTCAAAAAATCAAATAGGTTAGAGTTAGTTGGTTCATTTACCAATTCACTAAAAGCATTGCATGCATTAGAAGAATTACAACCTGATGTGCTCTTTTTAGACGTACAAATGCCAGAGCTTACCGGAATTCAATTTCTGAAAATAACAAAAGGAAAATACCCTATAGTACTCACTACTGCTTATACTGAGTATGCCATAGAAGGCTACGAACATGATATTATAGATTATCTACTCAAGCCAATTACTTTTGAACGATTTCTAATAACAGAAGAAAAAATAAAGAAAAGAATAGCTCCTTCTTCTTTAGCTCAAGAGGGCAATTCTTCTACTAAAAGCCCTGAATATATCTTTGTAAAATCAGAATATAAAACGCTGAAAATAAATTTGTCTGATATACTCTATTTAGAAGGTCTGAGTGATTATGTCGTAATTCATTTAGAAGGAAAGAAACATCTAACACTTAGCACCTTGAAAGGGTTTGAAGAAAGGTTACCTTCTGATAAATTTATAAGAGTTCATAAGTCCTTTATCATTAATTTTTCTTTTATTAATCATATAGAGCGAAATCAAATTATTATAGGAGATAAGAGAATTCCTATCGGAGTTACATACCAGAAGGCATTCATTCAACGCTTAGAATAATTACGATTTTGTAACTGTGGAATGATTTAAAATCAAAAGAGCCATTGCCATATTGGCAATGACCCTTTTTCATACGATTATATTTTCGTTTACTAGAAAACTTCAAACAATCCTGCAGCTCCCATTCCACCTCCTACACACATCGTACATACTACATACTTCGCACCTCTCCTTTTTCCTTCTATCAGCGCATGACCAACCATTCTTGCTCCCGTCATACCATAAGGATGACCTATTGATATTGCTCCTCCATTTACATTAAGCAATTCATTTGGGATCCCTAATTTTTCCTGACAATACAATACTTGAACCGCAAATGCTTCATTGAGTTCCCATAGTCCTATATCGTCCACTTTAAGACCATGTGCTTTAAGTAATTTTGGCACTGCGAAAACTGGACCTATTCCCATTTCGTCAGGCTCACAACCTGCTACAGCTATTCCTCTATAAGCTCCAAGTGGATTTAATCCTTTTTGTTCTGCCAGTTTACTATCCATCACCACAGAAGCTGATGCTCCATCAGAGAGTTGACTTGCATTGCCTGCTGTAATCGTTCCTCCCTCATTTACTAATCTTAATCCTTTTAAGGCTTCTAACCTTGTTTCAGGCCTATTCCCTTCATCTTTAGTCAGTGTTACTTCTTGGAACGTAACTTCCTTAGTCTCTTTGTTCATCAATCCCTTTGTGGTAGTCACCGCAAAGATCTCATCTTCAAACTTACCTGACTCTTGAGCTGCAGCAGTTCTCATCTGACTTTGATAGCCATATTCATCTTGGGCATCTCTACTTATACCATATCTATCTGCCACTATTTCTGCAGTTTGCAACATAGGCATATATGCAGCAGGCACCTTTTTCACCAATGCCTTATCTACCATTCTATGCACATTCATATGCTGATTTTGCACTAGACTGATAGAGTCAATTCCTCCACCTACAACGATATCCATTCCATCATGAAGTACTTGTTTAGCGGCAGTGGCTATGGCCATCATTCCAGATGAACATTGCCTATCTATTGTCATACCACTTACTGTGACAGGTAGTCCAGCTGAAAGTGCAGCCAGTCTGCCTATATTAGGAGATGACGATCCTTGGCCCAATGCACATCCCATGATTACATCATCTACCTCTGCACCATCAATTCCTGATCTTTTTACAGCTTCTTCGATTGCCCAGCCACCTAGAGTAGGTGAATTGGTATTATTAAATGCACCCTTGTACGCTCTTCCTATCCCAGGTCGCGCTGTGGAGACTATTACTGCTTCTTTCATGAATTATCTATTTTTTCTTTTAAAAATACGAGCTATTAAATTCGTTGCAAGACTAAATATTTAGATTGTATTTTGAGCTTATACTGGTGTAAGAATATATTATTGCCATTCCTTCTTCAAGACTATAGGCAAGTAATCATGAGCCGACATATTGAAGATTACGTATTTGCACAGAATCTAAAAAAAAGTGGATTAATGAAACAATCGTTAATTCAAATACCTTTCATTCATAATCTCAATATGCCATTGTTCATGCCCTAAAATAATAAAAGCAGCAGCACGAGAGGAAAGTGGAAACCCTGAGGCTTCACCTACAAATGAAAGTTGATCAACACTTAGGCTTTGAATAATTGCTGCGGTATTTGCTCTTGTGGTTGCATATTCATTTTGAAGAGTGGTCATCGACTTATCATTCGCTCCTGAAGGAGAATTATAGACATCCTGATCAAATCCCGGTAAGGAAGTACTATCCATTCTACCCAATCGAAACAGCCGATGAGCAAATACTCTTTCAGTATCAATCATGTGCTGAAAAACTTCTTTCATTGTCCATTTTCCTTGATCATAAGCATAAGTCAGTTTTTCCGAAGGCACTTTGTCAAAGTATGATTTAAGAACTCCTTCACTCTCATATCCATTTTTCAGTGATATGCCTAAAGGCACTTTATCAATATATCTTTGATAATATTCTCCAAATTCAGTTGAATCCAAATCTTTTGTAGTCATATTCATTTCTTGTAGAAAAATTTTCCCTTTACTAAATTAGTAGGCAAGATAAAAGTAAGGATGATATAGCCTCTCGACAATTAAATTTCATATTTGTTGAGTAAGAAGAATCTATAGTCCATAAACCTTTTTTGCACTTTCTATTTGTTCCTTCTCTGTGGTATTTGGGTAGAGTATATATTTTGGAGCAACAATAGGTTTAGACTTTTCGATTGTAATTTCAGTAATAGTAGCAAAAGGAAAATTGCCTTCAGTCAATTTTAAAAGCACAGTCTCCATTTCTTGAAATGAAGGATCATTTCGATTTACAATTCTTGCCTTTCCTTTTAATTGATATCCTTTTTGAACTAAAACATCAATGAAGCTAACGCAGACATTTTCATTGGCCTTTATATTCTTTAGGGTTTGAGGTGAAGCTATATTCGCTATGATTATTTTATTGTTTCCAAAAACTTTGAAAACCTCCTTGGGAGACACATTGGGCATCAGATCATCTGAAACGGTGGCTAACCAGCATAGGACGCTTTGATCGATGTATTTCTTTATTTCTTCTATAAGAATCATAGGTAAAATCTCATATTCGAATTCACATATCAAAATAGTTAATCTAAATCTCTGATGCTACAAAATAAATAAATGACTAATAAGGGTTAATGAAAGATCATAAATTTCAAAACTTAGAAAAATCCTCTATCATGCTTAGATAATAGAGCAAAGCAAGACTATAATGGTCATGTCAGTCATATTTTCTTAACATTACTTTTCCTCCTTCTTCATTGAGGTTATTCAACATCACCTCTACATTTTTATCGTAGAATACGATATCATCGTCTGTCCCATGATGCACATATATAGGTGCCTTAGGACTCCATCCCTCATGAAGGCAACTCTCTCTGAACATCTGTACAATGCGTTTTTTATTTTTGAGTCATAACCATTTCATTATTTTTTTTTGGCCTGCTAGATGGGCGGTTTTTGAGTACGTCAAATTGATTCTTCACTTCAAACTTGAATACTTTATCAAATGAGACTGGTTCGGGTGAAAATGTATTGACAGTATATAGCGTCTATATCAGGACATCTAGATCCTCGCCATAGTCCTTTCCGATAAATGGTCCAAAATTTAAAAAAGGTTTCACATAAGGAATGGTGTTATAAAATCCAGCAAGTGGAGCATTGGCCGTTACTTCTATTTCTGATTTGTATTCCTTTTCTATTAACTTCTGCACAGCAACACAAGCCGCACCACCTTCAGACCAACCAGACAGAAATAACTTCTTGTTTAGCTTGATATTCTTTTGTTCGCAAAATTCCCTTGTAGCCAATATCATATCCACAGATTGCTCAGCTAATCTTGGATTTACAGAATAAGGATGTTCTAAATGAGCAGATTCGGCGTATCCCGCATAATCAGGTAGGCTCACTAGATAACCATAGCTCCCAAGGTAATTGCCAAAAATTCGAGTCTCGTACTGGGCATCAGCTTCTTTTGGTAATAATCCTTTGTAAAAAGAAGGGGCATCTAGACTACCTTCTCCATTTGGGTGCGAAAAAGGAAACATAGTACCATGATGATATTGCATGTGAGTAGCGGCATCTATTCTAACGGGTACAACAACTAATCCTGAAAGGTTTTCCAACTTTCCATTATGTATCGAACGATATACAAGGCGATATAAGTCAATATCATATTTAGGAATATGAGTGATGTCCTGATCTAACTTAGATTTCTCTGGAAATAAACTATTTATTTCATTTACAGAAATACTTTTCACGAATGAGCTTTCTATTAATACCCCTCTTTTTTGATTTGTATTAGCATAAGCTTGAGTATAAATAGAATTACATAATGCAATGAGAAGAATAAAATAAATACATATTCTGGGTAGATAATTCATATTAGCGATTATCATCACCTCTCTCTTCATAAATATTTAGATTTCAAAGATTTTCAGGTCCTCAAATAACTTGCCCCATTCACATCAATGATAGCTCCTGTCATCCACATATTTCCACACGCCATCAGATAGGTTGCCTCTGCTATTTCTTCAGGTTGTGCTACCCTATTCATTGGGCTTTGTGCTTTGATTCCTTTTCCTACATCACCAAGTAATCTATCTCGTGCCATATCTGTCTCAACAAATCCTGGAGCAATCGCTCCCACATAGATACTATAAGGAGCCAGTTGTTGGGCTAGTGATTGTGTCATAGCATTAAGTCCTGCTTTGCTCGCTCCATATGCAGGCATAAGAGGTTCTCCTCTGAAAGCTCCTCGTGATGAAATATTAATGATTTTTCCACCTCCATTTTTCATCATATGTTGAACTGCATGATAGCACATGTTACTTGCAGCAATTAGATTGGTTTGAATGATATCTGAAAATCGTTTTTGCCACTCAGAATAGCTGACTTGATCCACTGGATGATGGAATCCTATACCTGCATTATTGATTACTATATCAACAGTAATTCCATCATTTTCTATTTGTCGCCACAAATCATCAATAGCCTCAGGAATGGTAATATCCACTTGTTTTACTTGATGACCACTACCACTCAGACTATTCATACTTAGTTCAGCACTCAATTTATCAGATCGATAGACTGCAATGATAGTTCCTCCTTTCTGAGCGAAAAGTTCTGAAATACTTCTACCAATTCCTCTTGTACCTCCAGTAACCAAAATGGTTTTTTCTTTCATGTTATCAAGCATGCTATTATTGTTTTATAAACTTATGACAGCGCTTTTTGCGCTGTCATAAGTACTCTGTTTATTTTATTCTTTGATACAATGAATGACATTTAATAAAGAAATGTCGGAATCGGACTTCAATTTACTGAAGCCCATAGTTTCCTTATTTATCTCCCATTCACTGAAGGCTTATCACCTATCAGATAATCCACGGCGATATAAGCCATCGCTTTCACACCTGTAATCATACCCCTTTCATCCAATTTGAAATCAGGAGTATGGTGAGGAAATGCTTCTTCCTCAGTATTCCACCCACCTGTGAACCAATAGATACTTGGCACTTCATTTGCAAAAAATGAAAAGTCCTCAGCTCCAGTAACTGCAGGAATTACATGAACATTGTCTTCTCCTGCTGCAGCAAACAAAGAAGGGACCATTTTTCTTGTAAGCTCAATATTATTGAAGGTAACTGGGTATCCTTTATTAATATCTACTTCAGCTACTGCTCCTGAACTTTCTGCTATAGCTGTAGCAGTTTTCTTAATTTTTTCGAAAATTGTTTCTCTCATGTCGTCATCAAGAGTCCTGATAGTTCCAATCATTTCTACTTCTTCCGGAATGATATTACTTCTTAATCCTCCTTTGATTTTACCTATACTGATTACGGCAGCTTCTTTTGTAAGCTCAGTCTGACGACTTATGATATTGTTCAATCCCTGTATGATTTGAGCCGCAGCCGTTATAGGATCTACACCACCCCATGGTCTTGATCCATGAGTTTGTTTTCCTTTCACCTTGATGACAAATCTATTTGCCGCTGCCATAATACCACCCAATTTATAAGTCAGATGTCCGACTGGAGTGGCAGAACTGATGTGCTGGCCAAAGAATACATCAATACCGTACTTATCAATAAGACCTTCTTTTATCATGAGCTCTGCACCACCTTCTTCTCCTGGAGGCGCTCCTTCTTCTGCTGGTTGAAATACAAAGACAATTTTTCCTACTAACTCATCTTTCATTTCTGTAAGAATCTTCGCTGCTCCTAGTTGCATGGCAATATGGGTATCATGACCACAAGCATGCATTATACCTACTTCTTCTCCTAGAAATTCCGATTTCTCTTTTGATGCAAATGGAATCGCAGCCCTTTCTACTACTGGCAATCCATCGATATCAGCTCTTAAAGCAATGGTAGGTCCAGGTCTACCTGTATCCAATAATCCTACGACTCCGGTAATGGCTATACCTGTCTCGACTTTCAGGCCTAGTTTCTCAAGTTCTTTTGCAATATGTTCTGCTGTTTTAAATTCTCTGTTCGATAATTCTGGGTATTGGTGATAGTGACGCCTTAGATCTATCACTTCCTTTTCAATTTCTTTTGCCCTTTTATCAATCCTTTCATGGATGGACATTTGTGTACTAGCCAGAATAGGTAGTAATAATAAAGTTAGAACAATGAGCTGTTTCATAGTTTATATTTATATAATGTTTTCAAAATTAGAGAGTATGTTAATAGAATCATTATTGAGCGAAAATGAGAAAATTCTATTTTGAATAAGACGAAAAACATAGACAATGCATTAGCATTGGTGAGGCTTTTCAACATAATGCAAGATAAAATTTGCCATTTGCTACCAAATAATGGATTTTTAAACATGCTCATCAACGCAACGAAGTAAATACAATGAATTTAGATTTACAAAATAAAAATGCATTGGTCTGCGGTGGATCAAGAGGATTAGGTAAAGCGAGTGCTATAGAACTGGCCAAACTTGGAGCAAATGTCACATTGTTATCAAGAAATGAAGAACTGCTTCAACAAACACTTGTAGTACTAGATACTACTCTTGGACAAAATCATCAATATATAGTCACTGACTTCTCCGATGGCATAGAAGTACTGGAGGTAAAAATCAAAGACTTGCTTAAAAAGCATAGCATCCACATCTTAATCAATAATACAGGTGGGCCAAAAGGAGGAACACTTATCGATGCCACTTCTGAACAGTTTCTTGAAGCATTTAACAATCACATTTTGATAAGTCATGCCATGGTCAATTGGTTACATCCTGGAATGAAAGAAGATGGGTTTGGACGTATTATTAATATTGTTTCTACATCAGTAAGACAGCCTATTCCTGGTCTTGGAGTATCCAATTTTACAAGAGGAGCAATGGCCAGTTGGGCTAAAACCCTTTCACATGAGCTTGCCTCTGATGGCATTACTGTCAACAACATTCTACCAGGATCCACAAAAACTGAAAGATTAGATGAGCTCATTTCAGCATGGGCATATATGAACAATAAGACTGAAGATGAAATGGCTTTAGAATTAGAAAAAGAATTACCTATAGGTCGCTTTGGGAGACCCGAAGAAATAGGTGGTGTCGTGGCATTTATTGCTAGCCCAGCTGCGTCGTACATTACAGGAACAAGTATTCCTGTGGATGGTGGAAAGATCAAGAGTATTTAAAGAAAGACCGCATCACTGTGAGAGAAAAGACCACTGCGTTTTAAGATAAAAGATTCATGTTTACAAAGGAACTATTCTCACCATTTACATTTTACACTATTTTAGTATAAGTATTAATAATGCAAAATATTACCCTCAGTGCCGACAAAAACTCATTGAACTTGCCAGAGAAAAAGCAATGAAAGAAAAAACCAGTCTAAATCAAAGATTTAAAGAATGGCTGAAGAAATACGTAGAAATAGACGAGAAGGTGAAGACTTACGATACTTAAGACAGTTCATAATTTAAATAATAGTGTTTAATCACCC
>Ga0055584_100004206_pt1 | contig 14126 bp, 14 predicted proteins | sample OSDHelmetaG_FD_58716 | JGI IMG/M metagenome (GOLD analysis project Ga0055584, IMG submission 58716) | Pelagic marine sediment microbial communities from the LTER site Helgoland, North Sea, for post-phytoplankton bloom and carbon turnover... | ecosystem: Environmental > Aquatic > Marine >... | reverse complement strand
TTTTTATATTACTGCTATGATGCCTTTATAGGAGATGCTATGCGAACCACTTTGACCATTGATGACGCAATTGACGGCGAACTCAAACGCATCGTCAAGCAGACAGACAAGTCATATAAACAGGTTGTCAATGAGACGCTGCGAAAGGGACTGAATGCGCCGGCCTACCCGAAACGAAAATACAGGCTTAAGCCCAGCGCGTTGGGCGAACCGAGCCCGCAGTACGATCTAACAAAAAGTCTGCAGCTTGCCGACCAGCTGGAAGATGAAGAACTGGTTCGCAAGCTGAATCTCCGCAAGTGATTCTTGTCGATGCCAATCTGCTTATCTACGCGGTTAACAGCGACTCTCCTTTCCACAGGGAAGCAAAACAGTGGTGGGAAGAAGCGCTTTCCGGGACACAGGATGTGGGTCTGGCATGGATCGTTATTCTTGCCTTTCTCCGAATATCGACCAGAGTCGGCATCCTAAGCAGGCCACTGACATCTGAACACTCGATTGCCTATGTGGATGAATGGTTAAGCCAACCTTACGTTCATCTAGTTGATGGTCCAAAGAGATGGCAGGGCTATCGCAATCTTCAGCTTCAGGTAGGAACAGCCGGTAACCTTACTTCAGATACGCTGTTGGCAGCGCTGGCACTAGAGCTAGGCGCTACCATCTATTCTGCGGACTATGATTTTAATCGGTATGTCGGTGTTGCACATGTAAACCCCTTGAGGCCCGATGAGCAGTAAAGTCCCTCTTGGGCAGAACTCACGTTAGTTTGATGGCTTTATAAACCTTGGATGATCATAGAGCGGTGCCAGGCGCGTTGTTGTGTCAATCAATACCGACAACATTTCATCGTACACATCAAAGTATGCCGGCTGCGGCAATATAGCGTTGCTAAGTGTGACACGTTCTTCTAGCAATGCCTCAAGAGACCGGGCATGTGGGGTCTGCTGCTCAAGCATATGCAACGCCAGATACGCTGCACCGCGCGTTGCCGCTTCATCGGCATCCTGTGGCATGACCACCGGTAACTTGAAGATGTCTGCGACTATTTGTGGCCACAGCGTATTTTTTGAGCCACCGCCCGAGAGTACCAGTTGAGAGACCTCGGCTAAGCCCTCGGCATTCATACATTCAAAACCGTAGCGCATCATCAGGCTCGAGGCTTCCATACTCGATCGGGCCAGCACGCCGGCATTAAGGTCACCCTTACGAAGCCCGAGCCATGATGCAAAAGCATTGGGTTGGCGCAGTACGCCTTCGCCACCATAAAAGGGTAGGGCGGCGACGCCGTCGCACCCTGGTGGCACGGCGGCAGCTTCTTTTGCTAACCAGTCTCGCAGTTCGTCAATCGTTCGGTCCTGTGGCCACAGTGGTTTGAACAGGTCGACCAGTTGATCATAGACGATTGTTCCGCTGGTCACGCAAGTCATCAGCAGGTGATTGCCGGTCACTGTACGGAAGGAATCAATTGGGCCACGTTGGCCGAGGATGGGTGTTGTGCTAACTACATTGAGCACGACCGAGTTACCAAGGCTGACTGAGGCGTCACCCGGTCGACAGCAGCCACTCGCGATCATTCCAACCGGCTGATCACCTTCGGGGTAGGCAACTGGAATCCCGGTAGGTAATCCCAGAAGTTCAGCGCCACGGGCATTCAGTTCACCCAGCACCTCACCGCTTCGGCCAACGGTTGGCAGGCGATTGTGTAGTTCAGGAATAAGTGCCGTGATGCCGGGTTTATCGATCTGTCCAAGGTCATTGAGTTGGCCGACCATGCCGCTTGCATCACCTGGTCCTACGCCAAATTCACCGGTTAGCTCCAACGCGATATAGGATGAGGGTACTGCGACACGATGGACCTGTTTCTGCCACTGCGTTGGATGATTTTCTATAAACCAGCGAACACGTGAGAGCGTCATGCGCGCTGGTATGGGTTGACCCAGTTTTTCGGAGAGGAATTGACCTTCAGGTTCTCCCCGTGGGTCATTCCACATGATGGCCCCACACAGCAGCTGATCATCAACCGTGACTGGCTGGTTATGTTCATCCAGTAGTACCAGCGCGTGCATATGTCCACCGATGCCAATACCAACAATATCGTTTTCGTCGAATGATACTTTGCTGCGTAATTGAGCCATCGCAGGAGGAATAGCATTGATCCAGTCTCGCGGGTCCTGTTCTACCCACTGCGGGTCTGCGAGGTTCGTCCTATCCTGGTAGATGGCACCCCCGAAGCCCTCCATCTTGTTGGTATGGGGGTTATACAGACCGAAAGTTACCCCGCTGGTACCAAAGTCGCAGGCCAGAATAAGGGCATGTTGGTTATTGATGGATGTCATTTAACAGTCCTTGCATGTAGATGTGCCTCGATCACCTCTGTAACTTTCCCTGGCCCACAATTTGATGATACGCTCGCACCAACTTTAAGAAGCAGGATTAACGATTGAAAGCGTATCAGGTCACAAAATTTTCAGCACCCATAGAAACAAGAGATATTGCGACGCCGGAGCCAACGGGCACAGAGGTGCTTGTCAAAGTGAGTAAGGCGGGCGTTTGTCACACTGATCTGCATATTCACGATGGTTACTATTCGCTGGGTGGCGATGCTCGACTGGAACTTGGTGATCGGGGTATCACACTGCCACGTACCATGGGTCACGAACTGTATGGCGAGGTTGTTTCGGGCGGCCCGGACGCAGGTGATCTGCCTATAGGCGCGGGTCGACTGGTGCATCCCTGGATTGGTTGTGGCGAATGCCCGGTTTGCCTTGCTGGTGATGAGAATATCTGTGGCGCCCCCAGATCGCTGGGTGTCTTCGTCGATGGCGCCTATGCCGACTACTGTCTTGTCCCACACCCCAAATATTTAGTAGACATAGGCGATCTCGATCCGGTCGTCGCGACACCGTACAGTTGTTCCGGGGTCACGGTTTACAGTGCACTGTCGAAAGCACTACCAGTCGCAAAGGAAGAATGGCTGGTTATTATGGGTGCCGGGGGGCTTGGTTTGAATGCGGTTGCGATCGCGAAAGCCCGTGGTGTTGAAAACATACTGTCGGTCGATATTGACGATACTAAACTGGCTGCCGCCACCGATATTGGTGCGACGGCGGTTCTGAACTCAGGTCAGCCAGATGCGCTCGCTCAGTTACAGGCGATGACCCAGGGTGGCCCGCGTGCTGTAGTGGATACCGTTGGGGCAGAAGCGACTGCTACGCTGGGAATTGCCGCGTTACAGAAGGGCGGTCGTTATGTGATTGTCGGTCTGTTTGGCGGTGGTGTTACTGTCGCGCTACCGACATTACCGCTTCGAGCGATTTCTATACTGGGATCTTACACAGGCAATCTTGAAGAGCTGAAAGCGCTGATTGAATTAGCAAAAAGTGGCAAGGTGAAACCATTGCCTGTGACAACACGACCTATGGCTGAAGTCGCCGATACACTGGACGAACTTCGAAAAGGCAAGATTGTCGGTCGAGTAGTGATGAGCAACTGATATAGGATCAGTTGGACGGTATAGTTACCCAGAAAAGGAGAAACCAATGGAAGAAGCAACAACAGCGAGTGAAGGTAGTATTTTAAGCGGCATACTATGGATGTTCTTTATTTCCATCCTGCTGTTTTGGCTGCCATTGATTGGCCCGCTGCTCGCAGGGGTGGTAGGTGGCAAAAAAGCGGGTGGTGTAGGCAAGGGCCTAATCGCGGTATTTCTGCCTGGGATAGTGCTTGCCGGTGCGCTCTTTGGTCTTGCATCAACGCTGACAGGTATTCCTGTTATTGGTTACGTCGCTGCAATGGGTGGGCTGACGTTGGCATTGCTCGGGATTGGACCGCTACTTATTGGTGCGATCATCGGTGGAGCGTTGGCTTAACCTATTTGGGTTTCTGCGAGGCGGTGAAGAACTTTTCCCACAGTTCGAAATCCTCGATATTGAATATCGATAGACCCACCTGGTTTGTTTCTGCGGCAGTGGTTATCCAGCGAACTTCTCCGGTCAGGTGATACAGGGCAACCGTGTCGCCAGTGTTGGCAACAGTCATGCTTAAGATGCTACCGGTGGGTATGGGGACGTTTGTCTGCAGTCGCATGCCATTCCTTGCCAGGTCCATCATCATGCCGCGAATAATGGTGCCCTCAAGCGCAACATCCTTAATGCAGTCATATACCAGTAAAAAGACCTGAGTATTAATGTGAACCCGCATCTCTTCACGCTCATTGGATACTTTTTTCTGTAACTCGCGACTCTTGATGTATTTGCTCGCACTCACGAGATCAGCATTGCTGGCGATAAAATGTTTTACGCCCGGCAGACCGCCGGTAATGTCTTTAAGGTCTGCAGGTTCAAGTTCTTTACTGAGCCACTCAAAGTAGGCCTCAGCTTCTTTGTCCGGTTGTTCACTGACGTGTTTCGGCCACGCAAGATACATCCTCAGCAGGCTGCTAAGTTGATCTACAGAGAGGGTTATCTTTTTAGCCATATCAAAAAAACACATCGTTTTGACCCGTGAGTATAAATCAATGTGGGAAATACGTCAGCTTGCGCTTTCGAGTTTTTTCTCGATAGATCTGGTCGTCTGTCATTGAATTGTTGTATGGAAACTAGCGTTACCTGGGCTAGTGCTTCAAAATGATCTGAAATAGCAGAGGAGCTTTGTCATGGCAAAGAAGAAAAAGCTGGAAAATGAGGGTGAACTGCTAAAAGAAGGGATTCGGTTAGGCATGGAGTATGGCGAAAATCGCGGCGTGGTGGAGTTTGAACCAACAGATTCTTCCCATGAAAAGATAGAATATATCTATCGATTATTGGTGCACGATAAGCTGATCCAACCCCTCGCCAAGCAGGACCTGTCACAGAAGGCGATGGCGCATAAACTGGCGTTATGGGCCGCCAAGCAGTTAGCGAAGGACCATCCCCTGTTGCGATAGCCTAGCGGCTGCCCCGCCGGGTTCTGCGGAAGTTAAAACGTCGGGTGTTATCGAGCACAGAATTTGCCGCGTCTTCACCAACGAGATCTACGATATCGCTTTGCATTTCCTCCTGTATTTGTTCGATACGTCGACGTGTTTCCTGTGCCGTCAGTTGTTTGTTTTGTGACAATTCCCTGATCTGCGAATTAGCCTGGTTTGTGATGTCATATACCGCAACCACATCAGCATCTGATGTGTTATAGCGTTCTCCCACGGTTTTGAGCGATCGAAACACAGGGTCCTGTAATCGCTCGTATTCTGCAAAGCGCTCGTCCCCCAGATAGTCGCGGACTTGTTCATTGGTGGCGTCACGGGCAGCGATAATGGCATCCCGTCCACCTGACCCTGATGCTCGCTTGGTATCGGACTCCAGCGCATGTCGAATCTGAAAAATATCACGGAATTCTTGTTCGCCGTAGTCCATACCATCCAAATTACGTTTTATGGTTTGCGCGAGTCGCGAGTCACGTAACTGAACTTCCAGATACTCATCTGGCGTCAGTAATTCCTGGATAGCGCGCTCCAGGTCGGCGGCCGTTGCTCGTATTTCTGTTCTGTCTTCTCGCAGAAAACCGGAACTTTGAACCATGCTCGCGGCCTGTCCTGAACGTCGAAGTGAGTCCAGTGCGATCTGTTTGTCAGAGGAAAGAAAAGCTAGTGTCTCACTCAATGGCTTGAACAGATCGGCAAAAAGCGGATCTTCTGTGATATCTTCACCAAAAATCTCAAGCAGTAGCGTGCGTTTTGTTTCTTCGTTGCTAAGGGCGGCCATCACTGTTTCGTAACGGTCGCGCTCGGGCCGTTGCCAGTAGGGTGTTTCAATTTGACGGGACTGCTCTTCGGCAAGAAAGTCGCGATTGATGGCCGCAAGGACCATTTGACGTACCAGGTCTTCCGACAGACCCCGCTCGCGAAGCTCAGCGGCGAGCGTTGTGAAGTCTTCTTCCTGGGTCAATAACGCGATTTCAGGCGGGGCTTGCTGCTGTTGCGCCGATTCAAGTGGTTTAGGTGTTGTCGGTGCAGTACTTTCAATGTGCTTAACGATTGTTGTTGGTTGACGTGTCAGGTAGGCATAAATCAGCGTTCCGTTGATAACCACCAGGGTGAGAATCAGGATGTTCTTTATCATGGCTATGCTCCTCGATGGCTTTATACGTTTACCGAGCAGAAATCTGTCGTTCCTTTGCTAAACGAGGACAGTGCCTTCGTTTTGTATCATCCAGGTTTGATACATGTCGGCGTAGTAACCATCCAATGTCAGCAACTCTTCATGAGTCCCTATCTCCATAATACCCTGATGATTGATCACTGCGATGATGTCCGCACGCATTGCGGTGGCCAGACGATGCGCAATAATGATGGCAGTTCGTCCCTCAAGCAGCGTATCGAGGGCACGCTCTATCTTCGATTCGCTTTGTTGGTCTACATTTGACGTCGCTTCATCAAGGATCAGGACCCGCGGTCTGCTAAGAAAAGCCCGGGCGAGAGCCAAGAGCTGCCGTTCACCGGCGGACAGTGAAGATCCGCGTTCGTGACAGGGTGTGTCGAGACCGAGTGGCAAGCGATCAATCATGTCGCTAATGCCAACCGCCTGGCACGCTTCAACAATTTCCTCGTCCGTCGCCTCTGGTCGGGAAAATCTGATGTTTTCTTTGATGGTTCCGTGAAATAGAAAGGGTTCCTGTGGCACCACACCGAGTTGACGATGCAGAGACTCGATGCTGATGTCTTTCACGTCCATGTTATCGATCAGAATTTGCCCTGAAGTTGGATCGTAAAAACGTGCGATCAGCTTTGCGAGGGTCGATTTCCCCGCGCCTGTTGGTCCTACAAAGGAGATGCTTTGACCGGCTGCAATGTGCAGTGAGACATCCTTTAGCACTTGTTCAGAGCTGTCATAGGCAAAGGAAACATTCTGAAGTTTGATGTCACCCTGCATATCGTTGATATCGACAGCATCCAGTTTCTCTTCCACTGAAGGCGGTGTGTTTAACAGGTCGCGTAGTTTAATGACCGCCGCATTACCGGATTGAAACTGGTTGTAAAGGTTGACCAGTTGGCTGATCGGTTTAAAGAATCTTGCCACCATGTTGGTAAAGGCGACCAGCGCACCGACGGTGAAGGCGCCGTTAGGATCCAGCGTCGGGTTGACGTCAAGCAGAATATAATAGCCTACCGTCAGGATGATAATAGTCGTGGCAACATCAACGAACATCGTGCCTGAGGAATATAACGATGAGATTTTTGCCGTGAAATTATTGGCATCACGATAATCACCGACGGCATTCCGATGCTTGATGATATTGTGTTTCATTCTGTTGAAGGAAATCACCAGACGCATTCCAGACAGGCTTTCCTGCAAGTCAGAGAGCACTTCAGCGATGCGGTTGCGAACGTTTTCGTAAGCCTTGCCAGAAACACTCTTAAACCAGACGGTCATGACCAGCATGATCGGTGCAGATATCACGATAAGAATCAGCGTGAGGTCCACATTAAAAGACAACAGGATGCCAATGATAAAAATCAGAGACAGGGTTTGTGCGACCAGATTGACAAGGCCAGTCTGTAGTAGGTTTGATAGCGCTTCAATATCGCTCGTCATACGGGACATTAAGCGCCCGGCTTTTTCTTCAGTGAAGAAGTCCAGCGATAACCTCTGAAGATGCGCAAAAACGCGTATCCGTAGTTCATACACCAGGAGTTGCCCCAGCCGGCCGACGTAGCGTTGCCTAAATCCGCTCACCAGGGCCGCAATAAACAACGAGGCGACCCATATCACAGCAACCCAAAGTAATACCGTGAAGTCTTTCGGGATAATGGCGTCATCAATCGCGACCTTGACGAGATAGGGCCCCATCAGCAATAGCATCTCCGTGATGCCTACTAGCAGCAACGCGCCGAACATACGGTATTTGTAAGGGGCAAGAAAATTCATCAGGCCGAAGGCGGCTTCATCGGGGGCGCGATGCTCGAATGTTAGTTCAAGGTCACTGAAGTCGGGCTCTTTCGCGATCAACGCATTGGTTTGTTCTCTGACTTCCGGTGGAATCCCTGCAAATGGCAAACCGTCGTTTTTGCCCTTGCCGCCACCGTGTCCGTGCCAGCCGCCCATCATGATGGATCACCCTGGGTAGTGTCCTTGCCCTTTAGGCGTATTTGTTCGGCAATTCTGCCGCGATATTCTCCATCGGACTCATCTTCAATGTCGGTTGCTGTGGCTTCTTCGATTTCTGAAAGATCCTGCTGCGACAGTATTTCGCTGTACCGTGGTACCTGCGCCAGCAACTCCTGATGCGTACCGGTTGCCAGCACTTTTCCTTGATCAAGCAAGATCACACGCTCTGCAAGGCTAATGGTGGAGAGTCTATGAGCGATCAGAATAGTCGTGCGATGCACCATGAGATTAACCAGCGCATCATGGATGGCGGATTCTACTTTGACATCAATCGCGCTGGTCGCGTCGTCAAGTACCAGAATCGGTGGGTTAACCAATAAGGCGCGGGCAATTCCCAGGCGCTGACGCTGACCACCTGAGAGCGTGTAGCCACGTTCTCCAACCACGGTGTCATAGCCTTTGCTGGTATGTGTAATGAACTCATGTGCCTGAGCAGCTTTTGCGGCTGCGATAACTTCGTCCATGGATGCCTCAGGTCGCCCATAGGCAATGTTGTCCCGAATGCTAATAGAAAATAGAAAGGGTTCATCCAGCACCTGCCCGACGTGATAGTGCAAATTCTTGAGGGCCAGATCGCGAATGTCGACATTATCGATGGTGATGGTGCCGGTTTCTGCCTCGTAGAACCTCGACAGCAATCGCGCGATTGTTGATTTTCCTGAGCCTGTGCGTCCTACGATGGCGACGGTTTCTCCTGCTGCTATCGAGAAATTCAGATCCTGCAGAATGGGCTCATCGCCATAGGCGAAGTTCACATTAGAAAATTTCAGATGACCTTCAGGATGTAACAGAGCCACGGTTTCCGGGCGGTCGACAATTTCAGGATTCTCATCGAGTATTTCGAATACTCTGCCTGCGGAAGCTTTGGCACGTTGTTCCATCTGCAACAACATGCCCAGGAAACGAAATGGCATTTGGATCATCATGATGTACATGTTGAAAGCCACGAGGGAACCCAATTCCACTTCACCCTGGATAACAAGCCAGCCACCATAGACCCAAACCAATACCTGGCCGATCACGGTGATATTCTCGATAACTGGGTTGTAGATAGAGGAAACGTCGATAGAGCGCACCTGTACCCATTGCAGCTTTTTCGCGGCCTTCGCGAGAAGATTCAGCTGATTATTTTCCTGGGCAAAGGACTTGACGATGCGTTGGCCATTGATGTTTTCATCGACAATGACCGCCACGTCAGCCTGGTGTGCCTGCGTGAGCCAAGAGAGTGGAAACATGATCTTTCTGAGCTTCATGCTAATCAAGTAAACGATGGGTGTGGTGATTAACGCTGCTACAGTTAACGTCACACTCACGGATAACATGTAGGCGGCTGCAAAAAAGAAACTCATGATCGTGGTAAGCATCATCGGTGCCATCATGAGAAACATCTGGATCGCTTTGATGTCACTGTTAGCCCGTGAAATGACCTGGCCGGTTTGAATCCTGTCGTAAAAAGAAAAGGAGAGGGTGACTAGATGGTTGTAAATTGTTGACCTAAGATCTGCTTCTAACTGGTTGGAGACACGGCTTAGCTGATAGTTACTCAGAAAACCAAAGACAAACCTGAACAGTGATAGGACACCCAGACCTGCGATGAGTGTGAGGAAGTATCGTGGTTCGCTTTCTGTCACTGCCCCAGGTAGAGCGTTGATGATTTCGCCGATAATGGCGGGCAATGCTATGCCCAATAGCATGGTGACAATAGTTAGAGAAATCCCAATGGTGAACGGCCACTTGTTAACCAGCAGAATAGGGACGAGACGCATGAACCAGTTTTTTGACTGATCAGGATCGACGTTGGCACGAGGATTCTCGAAACGCGGCGTGACATTCACCGGTTCGAAATTGGGTTGTTCAGCTGTGTCTGTTACCGGCTCAGCACCGGAATAGGTGGTACTCAATTAGGGTGTCGGGAAATTGCAACGTTGCATTATACCACTAAAAATAAGACCCACGTCCGGGGTGTGTAAATGTTCATATTAAGGGACATCCCCCAAAATAGCGGGGCAGTAAAATAACGTGAATTCATTGCGCGTAATCAGAGGCTGACATCTCGGTGTCAGCCTTTTCGTTTGGACGTCCAACCAAAGATCACGTACTGCGATATAGAAAGTGCTGTCAGGCATGCCGTGCCTTGATTCGGTATTTTCAAATCGAACATTACCCTTAGTGTAGAAAACCGGTGCAAAGCGGCGCTTACCCGTATAGATCAGCATGCCAGGGTCGTCCTGATTGCGTTCAATATAAGCTTCAACAATGGGCCATTGGTTGTACCGGTGATCTGCATATAGTGTCCAGTAAGTGCCGATTGATATGGCAAAGAACACTGGTACAGCGATGAGGGCGATGGTTAAGTGGCTGCGCTGCATACCGGCGGCCACTATTAAACAAAAAGCGGGTATACACGGTAAGACGTAGGTCATAAGCACGCTGCTTGAGAGCGTAAAAAAGCACAGAGGGGCGACGGTCCAACACAGCAGATAAACGATAAGTGTTTGATTATCCTTGTATTTTTCAAGAAGATCGCGTCTAAGCCCGGTATTGCTGAGGCCATAAAACAGCACCAGGCTCCAGGGCAGTGATGCGATGAGAAAAAATACCCAGATGGTGCCATAGGGGCGGTCTTTTACCGCGCCGTATTTATCTCCCGTCCACTCATTGTGAATGTAGCGCTCGAAATGTTCACCGATAATAAAGTAGTCCCAAAATCCGGGGGTTCGGGATTCGGCCAGATAGTACCAGGGCCCTGCAACAGCAACCAGGAGCAGTACCCCGAAGAAAAGATGGGTGTGACTAAAAAATGCGCGCCAGGGTCGGTGTATGAGTAGCCAAAGACCACAGGGTAATCCACAGAGCACCAGAGCGACCGGACCTTTTGTCAGTACACCCAGTGCCAGGGCAATCCACATCAACCAGGCAAAGCTTTTCTGTTGCATTTGAACCGCTTGCCAAAAAGAAATCATGACTAACGTTGTCGTCAGGGCGAGTATTGGATCAGTTATGACGCTGCCGGCGGTTTGCAGAACAATGACGCAGGACGCATAGCACAACACTGCATTCCAGGCTGTACGCCGGGGCATCAGCGTTTTGCTCCACCAGAATAGAGCGGCGCCCGTCCCGATGGCGGCGAGCAGAGAGGGAAGGCGTGCAGTTAACTCATTGACGCCCAGAACTAGATAGCTAAAGGTAATGCTCCAGAAAGCGAGTGGTGGCTTACCCCAAAAGGGCTCTCCCTCGCTGAACCACAGTGTGACCCAATTCCCAGTGACGAGTACTTGCCTTGCAATCTCAGCGTATCGTGCCTCTGAGAACTCCATGACGGGCAGGGCGGCAGACAACAGTAATCTTGCCGCAATAACAAACCCAAGGAAAATGACACAGGATTTTCCGTAGTTAGAGGATGCTGGTGAAGGTAACGTTGGCAATGGTTGTCGTACAACTTGTGGGTTAGGATTGATTTACACGTCACATGCGGATGAGTCAAGGAATGCCGTTGGATCTTGTGGTCAGCAAAAAGGGCAATGCGCCATTTGACGTCGAGCTGGTGGTATTCGAAGAGGATACATTTCGGTTGCTGAGTGCCAGTAATTTTGTTCAGGAAAATCGTCACAGCGTCGATGATGTCGTTCAGGAGATGGTCGCATTTGAGCCTGAAAGCCCTGGTGAGATCCTCGTTAAAGGCAACCGCGCGTTCGCGATTGTGCATGATTTGGATCAGGATCCGACATGCCGTCCTGAATGGGTGGATATGGCGATTCGGGAACTATTTGCCTATTGCGATGAAAATGACATTCAGGCGTTAGCGATTGAACCCCTCGGCTGTGTCCATGGCAAAGGGAACGTCGATGATTTTGTTGCGAAGGTGCAGCTGCTAGCATCCGATGGCAGTCTTGAAAGACTGTGGGTCATGGAGTAGCGCTATTCGAACTTGCGTTCTTTCTCCCAGGGAAAGAACGCTGGCATATCGGTATTAACACTGGCCGTAAAATCTGCCGGTCTTTTCTGAAGGAAAGATTCAATCCCTTCCCTGGCGTCGCTACTCATACCAGTAAAATGCATCGCTCGGGAGTCAATCTTATGGGCCTCCATGGGATGATCAGCACCTAACATTTTCCACATCATCTGGCGGATAAGCGCGACCGAAACACCAGAGGTCTGTTCGCTAAACTCATGAGCAAGATCACGAGCGGCTGGCAGTAGATCATCCGGTTTATAGACCTTGCTCACAAAACGCTTTTGCAGTGCCTCTTCGGCATCGAAGACTCGACCGGAGTAGGCCCACTCCAGCGCGGTCGAAATGCCTACGAGGCGAGGCAGAAACCAACTCGAACAGGCCTCGTTGACCAGTCCCCGTTTGGAAAACACAAATCCATACCGGGCTGAGTCGGACGCAAGTCTTACATCCATCGCGCATTGCATGGTGGCACCGATACCGACGGCAGGACCATTACAGGCCGCAATGATTGGTTTTAGGCACTCGTATAATCGGAGGGTCAGGCGCCCGCCGCCATCGCGACGAATTTGGTCGCCATCCGCTTCGTAGTTGAATGTGTCGCCACCGCCTGACAGGTCTTTGCCTGCGCAGAACCCCCGTCCGGCGCCGGTAAATATGATGGCCTTCACATTGTCATCAGCATCGGCGTTATCGATCGCGTTGATCAACTCTTCGCGCATTTGATCTGTGAAGGCGTTGAGTTTTTCCGGTCGGTTGAGTGTGATGGTGAGTATGTTGTCTGCTATTTCATAGGCGATTTGTTCGTAATCCATGGAACTCTCTAGTTTTTATGTTCTGACAATTCGTCATCGGAAATTTCAAGATAACGTTTTAGGTAATGTACGCCAGCGTAGAACGGCAATGTGTCAGCCAAGGCGACGCATAGTTTGAATAAATAGTTGTGTGCCATCAGCATCAACATGGCACCGCCACTCATAGCACCGGCCAGAAACTGTGCACCGAAGGTCACGGTGATCACCATAAAAGAATCAACGCCCTGGCTAATGATGGTGCTGCCATTGTTGCGCAGCCAAAGGTGTTTGCCGTTCGTGAGTTTCTTCCAAAAGTGAAACATATAAACATCGCAATACTGTGCCGCGATATACGCCATCATCGAGGCAACCACGGCGCCCGAGGTGGTTGCATAGAGCAGTGTGAAAAGCTCGACAGAACCATCGACGCTGGTGCCATTGGGTAACGCAATTTCTTCTGCCAGATGGATTACCTGCCAAGGGGGTTGGTTCTCTAGCCCGACCGAGGGCATCATGTTGGCAATCCACAGAGTGCCGATAATAAAGACATTCAATATTAGCCCGACGGTAACCATGAAGTTTGCTCGGGACCGCCCGTAGAGTTCACTGATGAGGTCGGTACATAGGAAAGTCAGGGGGTAGGGGAGTACGCCCAATGCCAGGGTCATGGGTCCCAGCTGAATAAACCTTGTGATGCCCAGGATGTTCAGCATGGTCATTGCACATAGAAAGATACCGGCCATGACCAGAAACACTCGCTCGCGTCTTTCTCTTACTTCTTCTGTGATATCCAACTGATTCTCCAGGGTAGTGCTTGGTCTAGGATTCTATTTGTCCCAGATTCGCGTGGATGACTGCACCGTTAAGCACAGGGTTTTGGCTCGCGAAATAGATGGTATCCGCAATTTCATCGGGTTCGATCAAGCGGTTAAAGCTGGATTGGGCTGCAATGCTATCCAAAATTTCCTGGGATTCACCCACGTGGGCGCGCAACATTTCTGTGTTAGTAAACCCGGGGCATATGCAGCTAGTGTGTATACCGCTTCCAGCAAGATCCTGGCAGGTGGCGCGCATCATGCCGACGATTCCGTGTTTGCTGGTGACGTAACTAAACGAGTTGGCGACTGCTTTTTCCGACAACGTGGACCCTATAAAGAGAATAGATGATCCTCGTTGCATTTTGCCGATGAGACTTTTATTGAGCATCTGCGGTGCGACCAGGTTGAGTCGTAAAATGTC
>Ga0055584_100004205_pt1 | contig 14128 bp, 13 predicted proteins | sample OSDHelmetaG_FD_58716 | JGI IMG/M metagenome (GOLD analysis project Ga0055584, IMG submission 58716) | Pelagic marine sediment microbial communities from the LTER site Helgoland, North Sea, for post-phytoplankton bloom and carbon turnover... | ecosystem: Environmental > Aquatic > Marine >... | reverse complement strand
TCAGTGATATATCAGAGACCTGTTTAATCATCACAAAGAGGTGCTCTGAAAATTAATTTATTCTCTGGAAGGCGCATAAACACTGGGTTTTTACTTGTTTGTAACTTGCGGAGAATGTCGTTCACTGATACATTAGTCAGTCTCACTACGTCGTAGTTCAAGGGATTTCGATCATCATGGTTTTCAAGAGTGTTCGTGGGCTATTCTCCAACGATCTGTCGATCGACCTTGGAACGGCCAACACGCTGATCTTTGTGCGCGGACAGGGCATTGTCCTCAATGAACCCTCCGTGGTTTCTCTGCGCATGGATCGCGGGCCCGGTGGGCCACAACACGTGGCTGCAGTCGGCGCAGCTGCGAAACAAATGCTGGGCAGGACACCGGGCAATATTCGCACGGTTCGCCCCCTGAAGGATGGCGTCATTGCCGATTTCAATATGACCGAGGCCATGCTGCAGCATTTCATTCGCAAGGTGCATACGTCCCGTTTTCTGCGACCCAGCCCGCGGGTTCTGGTTTGTGTGCCCTGCAGTTCAACCCAGGTTGAAAGGAAGGCCATCAAGGAGTCTGCAGAAGGCGCCGGCGCCCGTGAAGTCTTCCTGGTAGAAGAGCCCATGGCGGCAGCCATCGGTGCAGGAATCCCGGTGCACGAAGCACGTGGTGCGATGGTGCTGGATATCGGTGGCGGCACGTCGGAGGTGGCGGTCATTTCATTGAACGGCCTGGTCTATTCCAATTCCGTGCGGGTTGGTGGCGATCAGTTCGATGACGCCATCATCAACTATGTGCGCAGAAACTACGGCACTCTGATTGGTGAAACCACAGCAGAGCGAATCAAGATACAAATCGGCTGCGCCTGGCCTGACGAAGTTCCTGAAAAAATGGAAGTATCAGGCCGTAACCTGGCGGAAGGTGTGCCGCGCCATATCACCATCACAAGCAACGAAGTGCTTGAAGCCCTGAATGAGAGTCTTTCCAGCATTCTGGAAGCAGTTAAGACAGCGCTTGAGCAGACACCGCCCGAGTTGTGTGCGGACGTGGCGGAAACCGGAATCGTGCTCACCGGTGGAGGCGCTCTGCTGCGCGGCATCGACCGGCTGATTGGTGAAGAAACCGGATTACCGGTATTTCCAGCCGACGATCCCCTGACCTGCGTGGCCAGAGGCGGTGGCCGGGCACTCGAACTCATGGATCAGAATAACGGTGATTTTTTCGCCACCAATTAGTTGCAGTGTAGGAGCGAGCCTTGCTCGCGACCACAAACGCGACCCAAAGTGCAACCATTAAGACCCACTTGGCAAACCTCATGACAGATAAACCTGCCAAGGTGCAGGCACAAGCATTCGCGAGCAAGGCTCGCTCCTACCGGACCTGTAGGTTTTGGTAACGGGCGGCTCCGGAGCAGGGACAAAGTTTTTCGGGCCGGCGGCCCAGACAGCGCGACTGATGCTCTACGGATTGCTGGCAATTGTATTGATGGCGATGGATCAGCGCGGCCATTATGTGGATGCTTTTCGCAACCAGGTGGCTTATCTCACGGAACCGGTTTACCACGTCGTGGAGTGGCCGGTTCGCGCGATGCGCAATCTGTTTGGCCAAATGCAGTCCCATCGCTCACTACGCCAGGAAAACTCGGACCTCAGGGAAGCTCTGCTCGGCCAGAAGGGTTCCCTGCAGCGGCTCGAGACACTTAACGAGGAAAACCGCAGATTGCGGGCCTTGATCGAGGGCGCCCAGGGCCAGGCATTTGACTACCAGTTTGCCGAATTGGTGCGGGTGGACCTGGATCCCTTTTCCCATAAAGTCATGGTCGATCGTGGTTCTGGCGACGGAGTGGAAGTTGGCCAGGCTGTGATCGATGGCGCGGGGGTCATGGGCCAGGTCGAAGAGGTGCACCTCCATTTTTCGACCATTCGGCTGATATCTGACCCCAATCATGCGCTGCCGGTGCAGATCAATCGAACCGGGCTGCGCACGGTGGCCTTCGGCTCCGGTGTCACCGGCGCACTGCTGATGCCCAGCGTACCCAGGCAGGCCGATGTCCGGGAAGGTGACCTGGTCGTCACCTCGGGGCTGGGTGATCGCTTCCCCGGCGGGTATCCGGTGGCGACCATCACCTCCATTAACCGGGGCAAGGGGCAGACCTTTGTAACAGTGGAAGCAACACCACTGGCCGCATTGGACCGGGGCAGGGAAGTGTTGTTGATAAACGCACCCGCCAAGGAAGTGCCGGCCACACAAGTGCCGACAGTAGAAAAGGAGGAGCAGGCGCTTCCGGATGAGAAGGAAGCAGGTGGGGACGAAACATGATCACCCGTCGAGACCGTCCCGGAACCTTTCTGCTCACCCTGGCGGTCGCCATTGTATTGACTCTGCTCTACCTGCCACCGGTGCTGGATGCATTTCGGCCTTACTGGGTGGCGCTGATACTGATTTACTGGTGCCTTGAAACTCAGGGCATGATCAATCTCGGAAAGGCATTCATCATCGGATTGCTGCTCGATTTGCTGGGTGGCAGTCTGTTAGGCCTGCATGCGCTCAGTCTTGTTATTCTCGTTTATCTGGTTACGCGGTTCCGAGCGCGCCTCAGGTTTTTCCCGCCCTGGCAGCAGGCACTCTCTGTTTTTGCCCTGTTGTTGAACGACCGGATCATATTGCTATGGATCATCAGTTTGCGCGGCGATCCGCTTCCTTCACTCGGCTTTTGGCTGCCGCCTATTGTCGGAACCCTGCTCTGGCCCTGGTTGTTCCTGATGCTTGATTGGGTCAGGGCCAGCGTGCGTCGCCGGGCCTCTTCATGAATTACAATTCGTGAAATTTAGAAGGTATATTCCAAGAACAACTGGTCAGCCTGTGAAGGATGATGTGCAGGAAAGCCAGCATTTCAGAAACCGGGCAGCCACTGCTTTCCTGCTCATTGCGGGCGCGATTCTCCTGCTCAGCCTGCGTTATGTCTACCTGCAGGTCGTGAGTCATGATGAGTTCTCAACACGATCCATTTCCAACCGGGTCCGGATCGTACCGGTCGCACCCAATCGTGGTTTGATTTACGACCGGCGGGGGCGGCCGGTTGCCGAGAACCTGCCGGCTTACCGCCTGGAACTGGTTCCGGAAAAAGTGGAGGACCTTCAGAGCACCATCCTTGCCTTGAGCAGCATCATCGATCTGCCTGTGGACGCTGTCGAAAAGTTCCAGAAAAATCGCATTCGCCACCGCGTCTTTGACAGCGTACCGCTCAAATTCAACCTGAGCGAAGCGGAAGTCGCCCGCTTTGCCGTGGACCGCCACAAATTCGCCGGTGTGGAGGTTGTTCCTTACCTGGCCCGCCATTATCCATTCGGAGAATTACTGACTCATGTTCTGGGTTACGTTGGCAGACTGGATAAAGAAGATTTGCTGCGGGTGGATGCGGGTAATTACCGCGGCACAACACATATCGGCAAGAGTGGAATCGAGCGCTACTACGAGGATCGATTGCACGGAGCCAGCGGCATAGAAAAGATTGAAACCAACGCACAGGGCAGAGTGCTCAGCGTATTGGAACGTCAGGATCCGGCACATGGTGACGACCTGATCCTGTCGCTGGATGTACAGATTCAACAGGCCGCCTGGGACGCCCTGGGTGATCGCGCCGGTGCTGTTGTAGCGATGGATCCGAATAATGGCTCCATTCTGGCAATGCTCAGCAAGCCATCCTTCGATGCCAACCTGTTCGTCCATGGAATCAGTGCTGAGAACTATAGTGAGATTCTGAATGCTCCGAACCGGCCGTTGTTCAATCGTGCCCTGCTGGGCGGTTACGAGCCAGGCTCAACCCTCAAGCCCTTCGTCGGCCTGGCCGGGCTGGAGCTGGAGGTCATCACTCCCGACAAGCAGGTGTTCTCCAGCGGCAATTACTACATGCCGGGAGGATCGCGTCCGTATCGTGACTGGAAAAAGGGAGGCCATGGCTGGGTTGAAATCCATGGCGCCCTGGAACAGTCCGTCAATACTTACTTTTACCAGTTGGCGTATGAAATCGGCATTGACGCGATGCATGACTACCTGGCCCAGTTTGGCTTCGGTGATCGCACCGGGCTTGATCTGCTCGGGGAAAATCGAGGAGTTCTGCCTTCGCGGCAGTGGAAGCGTGGGCAGTACGGACTACCCTGGTATCCGGGAGAAACTGTTATTGCCGGTATTGGCCAGGGTTTCAATGTCGTGACCCCGGTGCAACTGGCTACCGCTCTGTCGGCTCTGGTTAACGGTGGCAGCCGTTTTTCGCCACGGCTTCTGTTCGCTTCCAAGCGCCTGGGTGATGAACAGGCGCAACGCACAGTAGCGCCTCTGGTACAACAGATACCGGTACGCGACCCGGCCAACTGGGCCATCGTGCAGGAAGGCATGAGACGGGTAGTACACGGCGAACAGGGAACGGCCAGAGCCATCAAACCGGACAGCGGTTTCCAGATTGCGGGCAAAAGCGGCACGGCACAGGTAGTGGCGCAGGAGGAAGGCACCGATCATCAGTCGTCAGAAACAGCCATGCATCTGCGCCATCACGCGCTCTTCATTGCCTATGCGCCCTTCTCCCGGCCGGGGATCGTGGTCGCCGCAGTCGTCGAGCATGGTGGAGGAGGGTCCAGGCAGGCTGCGCCCGTAGCGCGCGCAGTGATCGATGCCTGGCTGAACCAGGAACTGCAGCCGTGAAAAGATTCTTTCCGGGCTGGATCAAGTGGCCCCAGCTTGATTATCCATTACTCCTGTCCCTGCTGTTGCTGATCGGCTTCGGTCTGCTGGTTCTTTACAGCGCGTCAGGCCAGGATATTTCCATGGTTTATCGCCAGGGCACCCGCCTTGCCGTGGGCCTGGTCGCCATGCTGGTGCTGAGCCAGGTGCCCCCGCATATTCTCCGCTTGTGGACACCCTACCTGTATGCACTGGGTCTGGTGCTGCTACTGGCGACCTGGTTTTTCGGTGTGGGAAGAAGCACCAGCCGCTGGCTGGACCTGGGGCCGTTCAGATTCCAGCCATCGGAAATCATGAAGCTGGCGGTGCCCATGATGGTCGCCTGGTACCTGCACCCGCGCAGGTTACCGCCGGATCTGTTGTCAACTCTGACATCATTTGCCATCCTGCTTGCACCCGCACTACTGATTGCACGTCAGCCGGATCTTGGAACAGCGCTGCTGGTCGCCGTCAGTGGTTGCTTCACCCTGTTTCTGGCCGGCTTGCAATGGCGGCTCATGCTGGGTGCAGCCGGGCTGGCGGCTGCGGCAACACCTGCGCTGTGGTACCTGATGCATGAGTATCAACGAAACCGTGTACGCACTTTTCTGGATCCAGAGTCCGACCCGCTTGGCAGCGGATGGAATATTATCCAGTCAAAGATTGCTGTTGGTTCCGGAGGAGTCATTGGGAAAGGCTGGCTCAACGGAACCCAGTCCAATCTTGAATTCATTCCTGAACGCCATACCGACTTTATTTTGGCTGTCCTGTCCGAGGAATTTGGCTTGCTCGGTGTCGTGTTCGTTTTCGCTCTGTATCTTTTTATAGCCGGTCGTGGCCTTTATATCGCCAGCATGGCCAGGAGCACTCATGCCAGATTGCTGGCCGGTAGCCTCAGCCTGACATTTTTCGTTTATGTGCTGGTCAATGGCGGGATGGTTTCAGGCATGCTGCCGGTGGTCGGTGTGCCATTACCGCTGATCAGCTATGGGGGAACCTCTATTGTGACGCTTTTGGCCGGCTTCGGCATATTAATGTCCATTTATGCACACCGGAATTTCATACGATGAAGGAAATCAGATTAGAATGCGCTTTAGCGCCTGAAGGAACGAATTGAATAATGAATAGAATTTTAACTCTGGCTCTGGTTTTGATCCTGAGCACCGCATGCCGCGCCGAGGAACATCCCGGGGCGGTAGAATTTGCAGCCAGGGCTGCATCGGAACAGCAAATGGACCAGGCAGAAGTGATTCTGCTGTTGCAGGAAGCCCGCTTCAAACAGTCTATCGTTGACGCAATGAGTCGGCCCGCAGAGGGTAAGCCCTGGCATGATTATCGTCCCATTTTCATCACGGACAAACGCATCAGGGGAGGCGTGAAATTCTGGCGCAAGAATGAGGCCCTGATCAACAGGGCTGCTGAAAAATTTGGCGTAGACCCGCAGATCATCGTAGCCATCATCGGCGTTGAAACTTTCTATGGGGGCAATACCGGGAGTTACCGGGTGCTCGATGCACTGGCGACGCTGTCGTTTTATTACCCCGATACGGGAAATGACCGTTCTGACTTCTTTTCCCGCGAATTGATGCAATTCATCATGCTCGGGCAGGAAGAAGGTTTGCCGCTACGGGAAGTCACCGGATCCTATGCCGGAGCCATGGGCCTGGGACAATTCATACCCAGCAGTTACCGGGAGTATGCGGTGGATCTGGACGGCGACGGGCGTCGTGACCTGTGGAGTTCGATGGAAGACGTTATCGGCAGTGTTGCCAATTATCTGCATCGCCACGGTTGGGCATATGGTGAACCGATCACCTACCGGGCAACAGTTGCCGGGGATGCGAACATGGACCTGGTTTCCCGTCGCGATTTCAAGGCCAAAATGACCGTAGACGAATTGGCGGCGGGCGGATTCAAATCTTCGCAGCCGGTCAGTGGCGACACCCTGGCTGCGGTGGCACGCCTGGAAGAGGCAGATGGCGATAGTTACTGGCTCACATTCAAGAATTTCTATGTCATCACCCGCTACAATCGCAGCCCGCTCTACGCTATGGCCGTTTTTGATCTCAGTGAAGCCATTCAGAAGAAGTTCGAAGAATGATGGCTTTCCACAGGCAAAACACATGCCTGTTGCTGGCTGGAATCTTCAGCTTGTTGCTGGCCTCTTGCGCCAGCGAGCCGCCGGTGCAGCCCGAACCCGGGGATGGCCCATCCACTGTGGACCTGAAAGCGGAGGATATAGCAGACGCCGTACCGCGCAATGAACCCCTGGCGCGATATGGAAACCATACGCCATACGAGGTATTCGGAAAGAAGTATTACGTACTTCCGAGTAATGAGGGCTATCACGAAAAAGGCGTTGCTTCCTGGTACGGAAGCAAGTTCCATGGGCGGCGCACATCCAGCGGCGAACCCTACGATATGCACCTGGCGACCGCGGCCCACAAAACCCTGCCGTTGCCTTGTTATGCAGAAGTCACCAACCTGGACAACGGGCGCAAAGTTATCGTGAAAATCAATGACCGCGGGCCGTTCAAGGATGATCGTCTGATTGACATGTCTTACGGCGCCGCTTTGCGGCTGGACATGATTGCCACCGGAACGGCACGCGTCGATGTCAGGGTAATCGATGTATCCGCCGCCGGGGCTACCACGGCCAATGCTGTTTCCGCCGCCGGGGCCAGCACGGACAACACGGTGGCCGGCAACGCTGAAGAGGCCGGAACCTGGTTGCAGGCAGGAGCGTACGGCCGGCGCGAAGGTGCTGAGAAACTGGCGGGTCAATTGGAGCAGGCGCAGTTGATCCCGGTCTCCATTCACCAGCTGGATGAACTGTTTCGGGTATGGCTGGGTCCATTTTCGAGTAATAGCGAGGTAGAATCAGTCATAGCGCGAGCCATTGAACTTGGCTTCGATCGCCCGCATAGAATCAGGCGCTGATCGTTCAGCTGTCCCGAATGCAAGGAATAACCGCCTAATATGATGAACAAACAGCAATTAGTGACACTTGCCCTGACTGTATTTGTAAGTGTGGCGCAGGCGCAGGTTCCCACACCGAACAAGCCTGTGCCCAACGCCGGTGCAAAACCGGTACCTGCCGCCCCCCAGCTGGGTGCCGAGAGCTACTTGTTGATGGACTTCAATAGCCATCGGATCCTGGTGGAGAAGAACCCGGACCTGCAGGTCGAGCCGGCCAGCATAACCAAGCTCATGACGTCCTACGTGGTGTTCAAGGAACTGGACGAAGGAAATATCACGCTGGAGGAGACCGCAGTGGTCAGTGAAAGGGCCTGGCGTACCGGTGGCTCCCGCATGTTCATCGAGCCGGATATGCAGGTGACGGTGGAAGATCTGATCATGGGCATGATCATCCAGTCCGGCAATGATGCCTGTGTAGCCCTGGCCGAGCACGTAGCCGGCAGCGAGGAGGCCTTCGCAAGCCTGATGAACCACTATTCTGAAATGCTGCAAATGACCGGTTCGAATTTTATGAATTCTACCGGCTTGCCGGATGAGCAGCACTACACCACCGCGCGCGATATCGCACTCCTGAGTGCAGCCATCATCGAGGAATTCCCGGAATATTACACCTGGTATTCGGAGAAGGAATTCACCTTTAACAACATTCGCCAGCACAACCGCAACACCCTGTTGTGGCGTGATCCGGCCATAGACGGGCTCAAGACCGGACATACCGAAGCTGCGGGTTACTGCCTGGCGGCCTCGGCCAAACGTGATGGCATGAGATTGCTCAGCGCGGTCATGGGGTCTTCATCAGAGTCCGCCCGCGCCAGCGAAAGCCAAACCCTGTTGAATTATGGGTTCCGGTTCTTTGAAACCGTGCAACTTTACCAGGCCGGTCAGGAGCTGGCCCGGGCCCATGTCTGGAGAGGTCTGACAGAGGAAGTCGCGCTGGGGCTGGCACAGCCCCTGTTCGCAACCATTCCACGCGGGCGCTACGATGATCTGGATGCGCAGGTCGAAATGCAATCTGAGTTGAGCGCACCGCTCGAGGCCGGCGTGAAAGTGGGAACAATCAGTATTCGACTGGGTGAAGAGCTGATTGCCCGAAGAGACCTGATGACACTGGGTGCGGTGGAAGAGGCGGGCTTTTTTGGCAGATCCTGGGATAGTCTACGCATCTGGATGGATGGGTTTTTCGAAGATGACGAATGAAGATGAAAGCACCCTGCTTGAATTCCCTTGCCGTTTTCCGGTGAAAGCGATGGGCCGTCAGGATGCACATTTTGAATCCCTGATTGAAAGCATCGTAAGCAAGCACGCTAATCTCTGGCCGGAAGAACCCATTCGCTCCACGCCCAGTAAAGCCGGAAATTTTGTTTCCGTGACGGCAGTAGTGGATGCGCAGTCGAAAGATCAACTCGACGCCATTTACCAGGAACTGACCGATTGCGAACAGGTCCTGATGGCTCTCTGAACTGTCTTTGCTCCATGTCCTCCAGCCTTTCTGCCAAAGTCCCGGATCAAAGCAAGGCTCAGCTGCGTGTCAGGCAACTCGGGCTCTCGGACTACGAACTGGTGTGGCATGCCATGCAGGACTTTACCGACCAGCGGGACGAACACACGATCGATGAGCTTTGGCTAGTGCAGCATCCTGCGGTGTTTACCCAGGGGCAGGCCGGAAAGGCAGAGCATGTACTGGCGCCAGGCGACATTCCGGTGATCCAGGTCGATCGGGGCGGGCAGGTCACTTATCATGGCCCCGGCCAGATCGTGGCCTACCCCCTGCTGGATATCCGTCGCAGCGGCCTCGGTGTTCGGGAACTGGTGAATCGTATCGAGGAGTCGATCATCCGTGTTCTCGAACGGTACGAGGTAAAGGGCGAGCGACGGGAAGGCGCTCCCGGTATTTATGTCAGTGATGAAAAAATCGCCTCTCTGGGATTGCGAGTGCGGCGCGGGCGGACCTTTCACGGCCTGGCATTCAATATCGACATGGATCTCGAGCCCTTTCAAAGAATCAATCCCTGTGGCTTCGAAGGCCTCAGTGTCACGCAACTGTCGGACCTGGCGAAGATTGAAATAGGCGAGGTGGAAACCCAGCTGGTCGATAGCATCGCGAGTTCTTTGGGTTATAGTGAAATCATCGGCTGAACGAAAACAAAGGAAAGCAGATTGAGCCAGGCGGACAAGCCCAGGGACAAAATCGCTATCAAGGTTTCCGGTGTGAGGGAAGTGGGCGCTGATAAAATGGCGCGCAATACCGCGGAATTTGATGTGGATACCCCGCGCCTGCGCAAGCCACCCTGGATTCGGGTACGGCTGCCCGCAGGAAACGCAGTAGCAGACCTGAAGAAGAAACTCAGGGGCCGGCAGCTGGTCACCGTATGCGAGGAAGCCAGCTGTCCGAACATCCACGAGTGTTTTTCCAAGGGGACTGCCACCTTCATGATCCTGGGGGAAATCTGCACGCGCCGCTGTTCTTTCTGTGATGTCGCCCACGGGCGTCCACTGCCTCCGGATGAGAACGAAGCCACTCAGCTCGCAAAAACCGTGAGCGACATGAATTTGAAATACATCGTTGTAACTTCGGTTGACCGGGATGACTTGCGGGACGGTGGTGCGGGTCATTTTGCTGATTGCATTGAGCGGGTAAGAGGGGCGAGCCCCGGCATCCGGATTGAAATACTGGTACCGGATTTTCGCGGTAAAAGTAAAATTGAGCGTGCGCTCGAAATTTTCTCCCACTCGCCACCCGATGTCTTCAATCACAATCTTGAAACGGTGCAGTCGCTGTACCGTAATGTCCGTCCCGGCGCTGATTACCAGTGGTCGCTGGACCTGCTGGCCCGCTTCAAGCAGCAGCATCCTGAAATTCCTACCAAGTCGGGAATCATGCTTGGCCTGGGTGAGGACCGCGAGCAGGTCGAGGAGACCTTGCGCGACTTGCGCTCACACCAGGTAGACATGATTACGATTGGCCAGTATCTGCAGCCCACCGCTCATCACCATCCGGTGATGCGCTACTGGACTCCTGAGGAATTCAAGAGCCTGGCTGAATACGGCTATCAGCTTGGTTTTACGCACATGGCTTCAGGTCCTCTGGTGCGATCTTCCTATCACGCTGATTTGATGGCGGAGGAATCCGGCCTGATCTGATGTTTCCAGTCGGCGGAAAAACCGGTCCTTCCAGCCCTTTTGGCATGGGAATATTGAACCTCTTCATTGTAATCTGGGTCTGAAACATGCATAAATATGGGTCCCTGTCATCACATAGATGATAATGGGGCCGTTTTGAAGCGATTTCTGGAGCGTTATACGTGAGACTCATATCGGTATTAATTGCAGTATTGCTGGCCAGCTTCACCGCATTCGCAGCGGTGGACAAGGATACTTCGCTGGTCCTGGAACCCAACATGGAGCAGCGTTATGCCAGCAATCTCGCCACCAAATTCCTGACCAACTGGCATTACAAAGATACGAGTCTTGATAATGAGCTCTCGAGTCAGATTTTTGATAGCTACCTGGAGTTGCTGGATCCCAATCGCATTTATTTTCTGGAAGCCGATGTAGAGGTTTTCGAGCGTTATCGTACTTCGCTGGACGATGCGCTGCGACATTCGGATCTGCTGCCAGCCTACGAAGTATTCAATGTCTACCTGGACCGTGTGCGGCAACGCGTCAGCTATGCCCGTGCCCGTGTCCAGCAACCCTTTGACTTCACCATTGACGAAAATTATAAATACGATCGCGAAGATGAGCCCTGGGCCAGAGAAACGGCTGAGCTGGATGAGTTATGGCGTATGCGCGTCAAAAATGACTATCTGCGGCTGAAGCTGACCGATAAGGAAGACGAAGCAATAGTCGAAACCCTGACCGAACGTTACGACAACCTCGAGCGCCGCATCAACGAATTGAACGCGGAGGACGTTTTCCAGTTCTTCATGAACGCTTTTGCACAGTCTATTGAGCCACACACGGCTTACCTGTCTCCCAGAAACTCCGCAAATTTCGAAATTTCGATGAAGTTGTCGCTGGAAGGCATCGGCGCCTTACTGGGGCGCGAGAATGAGTACACCACCATTTCACGAGTTGTTCCTGGCGGCCCGGCTTCAAAGGATGGGCGCCTCAAGGCCGGAGATCGCATCACCGGCGTCGGCCAGGGGCAGGATGGAAAGATGGTGGATGTAATCGGTTGGCGTGTGGACGATGTGGTCGACCTCATCCGTGGCCCCAAGGACACCCTGGTGCGCCTGGAAGTGTTGCCTGAGGACGCCAGTATCAGTGGCCCCACGCAGGTGATCGATATCGTCCGCAATGAAGTCAAGCTGGAGGAGCAGGCGGCCAAGAGCAGCGTCATTGAAATGCCGGTCGAAGGCTCCGAGGATGAAGTCGTGAAAATCGGTGTGATTGATCTCCCCGTGTTTTACCTTGATTTCAATGGTCGTGCCGAGAACCGGCCGGATTACCGTTCCAGCACCCGGGATGTGCGCAAGGAAATCGCCAGCCTGGAAGAGCAGGGTGTGCAGGGTATCGTGGTGGATCTGCGCAATAATGGCGGCGGCTCATTACTGGAGGCAACCACGCTGACGGGCTTGTTTATCGACAAGGGCCCGGTAGTCCAGGTGCGAAATTCCAATGGCCGGATCTCCCTGGAAGAGGATGTGGAGCCCGGCATGGCCTGGAGTGGGCCCCTTGCGGTATTGGTTAATCGCTACAGTGCCTCTGCTTCGGAAATTTTTGCCGCAGCCATTCAGGATTATGGCCGCGGCCTGGTAGTCGGCGAGCCTACTTTTGGCAAAGGAACCGTACAAAGCCTGCTCGATCTGGATGATTATGCACCCTCGGATTCGCCGGGCATGGGGCAGCTGAAGATCACCATGGCCCAGTTTTTCAGAGTCAGTGGCGGCTCCACCCAGAACCGGGGTGTGGAACCTGATATCCGTTTCCCGTCAGTGGGTTCACCCGAGGAATACGGCGAGAGTTCACTGGATAATGCACTGCCCTGGACCAGCATTGATCCCGCACGCTACGCTCCGGAAGGTGATCTCAGCCGCATGGCAGCTGTTACTGATAGCCGCTATCAGGGCCGCATAGGGGATAACGAGGAATTCAGCTGGCTGCTTAACGATATTAATGAATACAACGTCCACGCAGGTGAAAAGAGCGTCTCCCTGCTGGAATCGGTGGGTCGGGAAAAAATGACGGAAGCCGAAGCCAAACGAACTGAGCGCAAAGCCAAACGGGATGGCCTGGATCCCCTGCTGAGTGAAGAGAGCGTGCTGGCCGTTTCTCCCAACCCCGAAGGTGAAGCCGATCTGGAAGATACTGCAGACGCAGCGGCGGATGGTGAAGAGGAAGAAGAAGAGGACGAAGGTCCCGACCTGTTGCTTCGTGAAGCCGCCCGTATCGTGGCAGACATGGCTGAATTGGGCTCAGACGTTGAATTGCTGGAACATCAGTTTTCCCAGTTGAATGCCGAAGTGCCCGATCACCAGAAGATCAACTGATCACAACATTGGAAAAAACCGGCCCCGGCCTGCGCCGGGGCCGGTTTTTTTATCTTACTTCTGCAACAGGTCGCGTATCTCGGTCAACAGGGTTTCTTCTGTCGAGGGTTTCGGCGGAGCAGCCGGCGCTGCTTCTTCCTTTTTCTTCATGTTGTTCATGGCTTTAATCACCATGAATATGGCAAATGCAATGATGATGAAATCGATCACGGTTTGAATGAACGAACCGTAATTCATGGTGACCGCTGCCACTTCACCACTCGCTTCTTTCAGGGTAATGGCGAGGTCACTGAAATCGACTCCACCCAGCGCCATTCCAATCGGAGGCATCAGTACATCGTTGACGAAAGAGGTCACGATTTTACCGAATGCACCACCAATGACAATACCAACCGCCATATCGACTACGTTACCGCGCATGGCAAAATCGCGGAATTCCGACATCATGCTCATAATTTCTCTCCTTATTTTTAATAAAAGTCGTGCTGCCCTGGCCCCAAAACCACCGGGACAGCTTCCGGAACCCCTGATCACAGTTCCATGTGACCATCATATCGAAAAGCGCGCAAAAGCCAAGAACGGGCTAGAATCAAAGTGAAATGATTCACCACCCAATAATCAAAGTCGCGCTACCGGTCCCTCTGCCCCGGCTGTTCGATTACCTGCAGGCTGAAGATGGTTCACTGACGCCCGTGGGTTCCCGGATCCTGGTGCCGTTTGGCCGCAGGAAACTGGTCGGTGTGGTGATCGGGCACGCAGCGGAAAGTGCTGTGCCGCCTGAAAAACTCCATCGAATTGTACGGCCACTCGATGAGTCCGAACCGTTATTGGACCCGCAGTTGCTCAAGCTCTTGCAGTGGTGCTGGAAATACTACAAGGCCGCTCCGGGCGAAGTGGTTTTGAGCGCATTGCCGCCGTTAATGCGCAATGCACAGGGAACACTGCCGCTG
>Ga0055584_100004204_pt1 | contig 14128 bp, 12 predicted proteins | sample OSDHelmetaG_FD_58716 | JGI IMG/M metagenome (GOLD analysis project Ga0055584, IMG submission 58716) | Pelagic marine sediment microbial communities from the LTER site Helgoland, North Sea, for post-phytoplankton bloom and carbon turnover... | ecosystem: Environmental > Aquatic > Marine >... | reverse complement strand
AGCAGAAGCGACACCATTAAATCAACAAGGCTTACAAGGGATATTAGCTTATACCGAAGAGCCATTAGTTTCTGTTGACTTTAATCATGATACGCACTCTTGTATCGTTGATGGAAATCAAACACGTGTCAGCCATAAACGTTTAGTTAAAATGCTCGTTTGGAGTGACAATGAATGGGGTTTTGCTAATAGAATGTTAGATACCGCTCAAAAAATGGCTTCTATTCCATCGACATAAGGCAATGTGAAAATAAAAAGTAACCACAGTAAGTGTGACTACTTTTTATTGTATTAACGTGTATAAAAAATAGTAATAAAAGGCTATTTAGCTTTTTGATAAAACTTCATTAAGCTTGCTGTAGAACAGTCATGCTTAGAAGAAATGGTATTATTTTCTAACTCTTCTTGTATTTCAGCAGCTAAGCCTTTACCTAATTCAACACCCCATTGATCAAAAGAACATATTTGTAAAATAATACCTTGTACAAATATTTTATGTTCATAAGCCGCAATTAAACTACCCAGTGTTTTAGGATCAATACGTTTTAACAAAATAGTATTGGTTGGACGGTTACCCTTATGAACTTTATGCGGTGCAACTTTATCAATATAATCAAGTGTTCGTCCTTTTGCTTTCAGATCAGCCCTAACTTGCTCTTCATTCACACCAGCCATTAATGCTTGAGTTTGTGCGAAAAAGTTAGCCATAAGCGTTTCATGATGTCCACTCACTGGCGTTACACTTTCTACTGACCCAATAAAATCAGCAGGTACTACATTGTTACTTTGGTGAAGGTATTGATAAAAAGCATGTTGACCATTAATACCTAGCTCCCCCCAAATGGAAGGAACTGTCGCGTAGTCAACTTCATCGCCATCCCATGTTACAGATTTACCATTACTTTCCATTTCAGCTTGCTGTAAATAAGCAGAAAGCATATGTAGTGTTTGATCGTAAGGTAGGATTGCTTGTGAACGCGCCCCTAAAAAAGTAGTGTTCCAAACACTAATTAACGCCATAATAGCAGGCATGTTATTTCTTAATGGCGCAGTAATAAAATGCTGATCCATTTCACTTGCCCCTTCAAGAAGTTCTTTAAATTTATCGAAACCTAAATCTAACGCAATAGCTAAACCAATCGCGGACCATAATGAGAAACGACCACCTACCCAATCCCACATACCAAAAATATTTTTCTCTTCAATACCAAAATTCATGGCATTTTCTTTATGTGCAGTAACAGCAACAAAATGCTTCGCAACTGACTTTTTATCAAAAGAAGCACTTGTTAACCACTTCATCGCCGTTTTAGCATTAGTCATAGTCTCTGTCGTAGTAAAAGTTTTACTTGAAACAATAAACAGTACATTTTGTGGATCAAGTGGACGTAAAACTTCAACAATTTGTGCACCATCGACATTCGATACATAATGTACATTCACCGCGCCATCACTATAATGCTTTAATGCTTCTGTAACCATTTGTGGACCCAGGTTAGAACCCCCTACTCCAATATTTACAATATCGGTAATACGTTTCCCTGAATAACCTAACCAATGCCCTTGGCGCACTTTATTTACAAAACCTTCCATTTTTACTAATTGATTTTGTACTTGCTCGGTAATGTTGTCACCATCTAAGATTAATGGCTGATCATTTTGACGTCGTAAAGCTGTATGCAATACTGCACGATCTTCTGTTTTATTAATTTTATCTCCAGCAAACATTTTTTCGCGCCACTGGCAAACTTCAGTTTCTTCTGCTAAATCTAATAACCTATCGATGGTTTCACAATCAATTAAATTTTTAGAATAATCGAGTAACAAATTAGGCAGTTCTATAGAGAACTTGTCAAAACGTTCACTATCATTAGCAAATAAAGTATTCATGTGCTGAGATTTTTTATCTAAAGCAAGTTGTTGTAGTTTTTTCCAACTAGATAATGTTTGACGGTCTGACATAGTGATTCCTGTAAATGCCTCAGATTATGAGTAAAAAATTATTCTCATAAAGATTAAAGCTAATATGTGACGATATTATGTTTTTTTAAATATTTATGATAGCCTATTTAAAGTTGACAGCGCTGTCAATTGGTAAATATTCTATTATTTGAGTTTACTATTAGTTATGCGCTCAAAAACAGTATTAGCTATTGCTGCACGGATAAAGAAGCACTACTCTATTACTCGCTAGGAATGAACGTCATAAGAAAGAATAAATAAGGGTAAAAAGTATAGATGAAAGCAACAATTAATGATGTCGCAAAACTTTCGGGCGTATCAATTAAAACAGTTTCTAGAGTGATAAATCATGAGCCATCAGTTCGCCAACTTACCCGTGAAAAAGTACAGGCTGCTGTAAAAGAGCTACAATATCAACCAAACCTAGCCGCTCGAAATTTAGCAGGTACAAAGTCTTTTACTATTGCCTATGTCTATGACAATCCTAATGCTTATTACATTATTGATATGCAAGAGGGCATTTTAGCAGCGTGTCGCCAACAGGGTTTTGAGTTATTAATTAACCCTTGCGACTCACAACAAAAAAATATCACTGAAGAAATAATAAATACCATTAAACATGCCCGAGTTGCGGGCTTAGTTCTAACGCCTCCTTTTTCAGAACGCCCTGAATTTGTAAAACGTATCACCGATCTGGATATTAAAGTGGTTCGAATTATGTCTGGTGATGTTGCGCCTGATGAATTGAGCCCCTGTGTTATGGTTAATGATAGAGATGCGGCGCAAACAATAACACAACATTTAATTGATTTAGGTCATAAGAAAATAGCCTTTATTGCAGGTGGTGCTGAACACATGTCAACAATTGAACGTTATAAAGGCTATAGATGTGCATTAAAATTGAATAATATCGGCTTTATTAAAAATTTAGTGATTGAAGGAGAATATTCATTTGAATCAGGTGTTAATGGCGCTAAAAAATTAATGGCTGAAGGGTTAAGTCAAGAAAACACACCAACAGCGATCTTTTCATGTAACGATGAAATTGCCGCGGGTGCTTTATTTGCTGCACGGTTGATGAATATAAATATACCTGAACAATTATCTATAGCTGGCTTTGAAAACAGTCCATTTTCGCGTCAAACATGGCCAAAACTCACTACTGCAAATCAGCCTAATAAACAAATCGCACAAGATGCGGCCAACATTTTAATTAGTCAGGTTAGCAAGCAGAAAGCGAAAAATGTGATGAAACAGTATATACCACAGTTAGTGATAAGAGATTCGACTGGTCATTTCGCTGATTAAGTCTAATGACATTCTTTTATAAAACCCTATAGCTTATTAATCTCTCTAGCAACCGTAAATTCTGAAGAAGTAACATATTGCTCAATACTTTGCAGTTGCTGCTCTAGAGAACCAAATTTTTTACGTATATCGTGAAAAGCTTGTTTAGGTGGCTCACCCGACTGCCAAATTCTTGTTTTCACTTTAATTGATTCATTTTCATAATCACAACTTTTATCCGGTTTATTAAATTTTGTGTTATTTGACTTTCCTTGCGTGTAAGGCTTTTCATCAAGAATAAACCAAGCAGCAATATAACCTAAAATTAAAAAGGGTATGCCGAATAAAATACCTGAAACAACCAAAATACGAACTAACCAAGTTTCCCAACCAAAATAATCGGCAATACCAGCACAAACTCCAGCTATTTTACCTTGCTCTGTATTTCGATAAAGCTCTCTTTTTTTGGTTTTCATCGTTTATTTCTCCACTCTGGCGTTTCTGCATCTAAGATAGCTTCTAACGTTTTAATACGATCTGCCATTTTATCTGCCATTTCAGATAAATCGGATAACTGAACATATTCTTCCTCACTAAGACCTTGATTTACTTGACCTTTACTACGGTAATGAAGTACTAACCAAATAGGTGCAACGACAACCATGAAAATAATAACGGGCGCCATGATAATATCTTCCACTGTGCATCTCCTAAATTTTTAAAACTGATTTCTATTGGTATTAATCTACTCATAATACAGTTAATTAGTACCAACACTAATATAACGAACTCAATAAATTACCACTTCTGGCAACTTTCTCTTCAAATCATCAATAATAAATGACTAAGTTTTCTCTATTTTTTTATTATTTCTTATTCATTTTCGCTTTTAATGAGGCAAGTTCATCATCCACTTTTTCATTTGATTCAAGCTCTGCAATTTCATCCGCTAAAGATTTACTTCCCATGTCATAAGATTCAACTTGTGCTTCAATACTTTCAATTTTACTTTCATAACGATCAAAACGATTTAGTGCATCATCTACTTTGTTACTAGTAATATTCTGCTTCACTTTCAAACGAGAATTCACCGTCTGCTCTCGAATTATGATCGCTTTTTGTCTTATTTTGGCATCAGCTAATTTATCTTGTAATTGTGATATCTCATCCTGAAGCTTAGTAATATGTTCTTCAACATTAACAAGTTCTTGTAATAAAGATTGAGCATTTTCACTGTTTTTTTTCTTTTCCATTAAAGCCGCTCTTGCTAAGTCTTCACGATCTTTGTTTAACGCTAACTCTGCTTTTTCTTGCCATTGCTGGGCTTCATTATCAAAACGAGTGATTTGCCTAGTTAACTCCTTTTTATCTGCTAACGTTTTAGCTGAACTAGAGCGTACTTCGACTAAAGTATCTTCCATTTCTTGAATAATTAATCTCACCATTTTTGCAGGATCTTCTGCTTTATCCAATAAATTATTGATATTAGAATTAATAATATCGGTAAACCTTGAAAAAATACCCATGACAACTTCCTCTTTTCTTACATTAACGATTTCAGCTATAATAAAACAATACATTTTGTTTAATTTAATGAAATCAATCTACAGTCAAATTTAAAAACATAATTAGTCTTATTCATTTTTTACGCCAATATTGCACTTTATATTAACATCATGTTTTAAAAAGTTTTTTTATATTATTAAAAAATACTTTTATATTTTGAGTTAATGAAATACACTATTTGTTAGTGAAATTAACTAACACTATACCTGCTAAGTTTACTATTTAATAAATGATTGCTTTCACAAAATAAATTTACATTACTGATAACAATATAGGTCAGCACATGGCGCGCTTTAGTAAGCAAGATAACCTGCTTGGGCAATCAAACAGTTTTTTAGAAGTATTAGAACAAATTTCTCAAATTGCACCGCTTAGTAAACCCGTATTAATTATTGGTGAGCGTGGTACAGGTAAAGAGCTAGTAGCCGCTCGCTTACACTATTTATCAAAACGTTGGGAACAAAATTATTTAAAATTAAACTGTGCGGCGTTAAATGAAAATTTACTTGAAACTGAGCTATTTGGTTATGATACAGGCGCATTCACTGGCGCTAATAAACGCCATGAAGGTCGTTTTGAACGCGCAGATAATGGTACTTTATTTTTAGATGAAATAGCGAACACTTCGGGCTTAATTCAAGAAAAACTTTTACGCGTTGTGGAGTATGGTGAATTCGAACGTGTTGGCGGCTCTAAAACAATAAGAACAGATGTACGTTTAGTAGCAGCAACGAATGAAGATCTTCCCTCTTTGGCTGCATCAGGACAATTTAGAGCTGATTTACTAGACCGTTTAGCGTTTGATGTTATAACACTACCACCATTAAGAAAGCGTCTTGACGATATTTTAATGTTAGCCGAACATTTCGCTATTACGATGGCTCGTGAATTGGAATTTGAACTTTTCAGCGGTTTTACTGAAAAAGCCAAAAAAACAATGCTTAACTATGATTGGCCTGGTAATATTCGTGAATTAAAAAATGTTATTGAACGTAGTGTTTATCGATCTAACAATCCACACTTGCCAGTACATGAACTCATCATTGACCCTTTTGAATCTCCCTTTAGGCCTAATCAACGTAATAAAACACAAGATAGAGATCATACTTTACAATGTGAAAAGTTAACCGGTAGCGCTCCAGAGATACATAAGAGTAGTACACAAACTAACAATGATACTACTGGTAATAATTCTACCTTAATAAAAAAGACCAAGTCATCAACTGTTATTAATGCTGAATTTCCTAAATCATTAAAATCATTATCACAAAATTATGAAATAGATTTAATAAAAACAGCATTAACACACTGTCAGTTTAATCAAAAAAAAACCGCACAAGCGCTTGAATTAACCTATCATCAATTAAGAGGTTATTTAAAAAAATACAATTTACTTGATGGTAACGATACCGATGAATAGCATTAAGATTAATTTAATAACTTGGCTAAGCTTAGTTGCATTATTTGGCTGTAATGATGAGAGCACCGTTGCATTAAATGAGCACAGTGTTATTTATTGCGCTGAAGGTTCTCCGGAAACGTTTAACCCTCAATTAGTAACCTCTGGAACAACAATTGATGCCACATCTAATCAATTGTACGATAGGCTAATAAACTATCAAGGAAAAGAGAACACTCTAACACCTGCAATAGCAAAATCTTGGCATATAACCAAAAACGGTAAAAAGGTTACTTTTTATTTGCGTAAAAATGTCTCTTTTCATCAAACTGATTATTTTACACCAAGCCGAACGCTCAATGCTGATGATGTAATTTTTAGTTTTAATCGAGTCTTAAATATTAATCATCCTTATCACTTTGTCTCTGGTGGCGATTATCCTTTTTTTCAAAATATAGAATTAAGTAAACTCGTTGAAAAAATTGAAAAAATAAATGAGTATACTGTTCGTTTTCATTTATCTCATGCTGACACCACCTTTTTAGCAAATTTAGCGACCGATTATGCAATCATCTTATCTGCAGAATATGCAGCTCAACTTAGCCAACAAAACATAAAAACGAATATAGATACTTACCCAATAGGTACGGGTCCATTTAAATTAAAAGAATACAGACTTGGTTCTTTCATTCGATTTTATCGCCATGAAGAATATTGGCGAGGTACAGCAAAAATAGAACAATTAATTTTTGATATAACACCTAGTAATACAGGAAGATTAACCAAACTATTAGCCAAAGAGTGCGATGTTACAGCTTATCCTATTGCACACAAAAAGATCGATCAAAATAAAAATTTAACTTTAGAGTCAGTTACCGCATTAAATGTGGGTTATTTGGGATTCAATGTTAAAAAGCCCCCCTTTGATAATAAAGCAGTAAGACAAGCCGTCAGTTATGCTATTAACAAACAAGTGATACTTGAAACGATATATCAAGGAAAAGCTGAGCTAGCAAATTCAATATTACCTAGAAGTTCTTGGGCATACGATGACACTATTCCAGCTCATGAATTTAATCCTACTTTAGCAAAGGAGCTATTAGAGACAGCTGGTTATCCTCAAGGCTTTACTATGGACTTATGGGCTATGCCAGTTCAAAGACCTTACAATCCGAATGCAATTACAATGGCTAAACTTATTCAAGCCGATTTAAATAACATTGGCATAAAGGTAAATATTATTAGCTATGAGTGGAATGCTTTCTTAAATCGCTTGAAACATGGAGAGCATCAAAGCTTTTTATTAGGTTGGTCTGCCGATCATCCAGACCCAGATAACTTTTTTTCCCCAATATTAAGTTGCACTGCCGGTAATACAGGTAGTAACACAACTTTTTGGTGTAACCAAGAATATGATGATATCATTAAAAAATCTTTAAAAACAAAAGACTTAGCACAGAGAAAAAAATACTACGTAAAAGCAATGAACATTATAAAAGAAGAAATACCTTTACTACCAATTGCTCATTCAAAACGCTATCAAGCTCGTCATACAAATGTGACTGGCGAAATACTTGCTGCATTTGGTGGTATCAGCTTTTACCAAGTAGATAAAAACAAAACCATTACAGTTAGTGCTAAAGCTAAAAATATAGATATATCAGCTAATGTAGGTGTAAAATAATTATGCTTATTTTTACTTTACGTCGATTAAGCTTATTTATCTTTACAATGCTAGTGCTCACATTGCTATCTTTTAGCTTAAGTTTTTTGTTTCCGGGTGATGCAATCATTAATATATCAGGAGCAATTAACGCAACTCCAGCGCAATTAATAGAAATAGCAAAAAACTATCAAACAGATAGTAATATTTTTTGGCAATACATCGCTTACCTGCAACATATAATTAATGGTGAATTAGGCGTATCAATGGCAAGTCAGTCTGATATAGCAAGTGAAGTACTCAAGTTATTACCAGCGACCATTGAATTGAGTTTGGTTGCTTTATTAATTGCAATGTTTGTAGGAATACCTCTTGGCTTTATTGCCGCAATAAAACACAACAAATCAACAGATAGCGTAATTTTATTTGTTTCAATGTTAGGTTATTCAATACCCGTATTTTGGCTGGGTTTATTAGCTATTTTAATTTTTTCAATTAACTTAGGCTGGGTTCCTTCCGCAGGACAAATTAGCTTATTATTTGAAATAAAACTAATAACAGGTATTCAGTTCATTGATATATTACTCAGCGATAGTCCTTATAAATGGCAAGCATTTAGTGATGCAACTGCTCATATAATATTACCTGCTTGTGTTATTGCTGTTGCGCCTGCCACAATATTTATTCGACTATCACGAACGTCTATGATTGAGGTTTTAGAAACAAGCTATATTAAAGCTGCGAACGCAAAAGGAATAACGTTTCAACAAATGATATTTCGTCATGCAATTAGAAACGCCTTAATTAAAGTTATTCGGCATGTTGGATTACAATTCGCAAACTTAGTGACTATCGCTATGGTGACAGAAGTTATTTTTAGTTGGCCAGGTATAGGTCGTTGGCTAATTGAAAGTATTTACCAACGAGATTATACCGCGATACAAAGTGGATTATTGGTATTATCATGCTTTATTTTTATCGTACATATTTTAACCGATTTTATTTATGCCGCGCTAAACCCGCTAGCCCGAGGTAAGAAATATGGCTCGTGATAAAATATATTTAGAAGAAATCTTTCCCTCTCCATTCATGCAGTTATGGCAAGTTTTTCGTAAAACGCCAGTTGCTATGGTGGGTTTAAGCTGTTTTATTTTCTTGATAATTCTAGCTATTTTTGCCCCTTTATTGTCTCCATACTCCCCTATTAACGGTCAATTGGATATGATTTTATTACCTCCTTCATGGCATGCCGATGGCAATATAAGTTATTTACTTGGTACGGATGAGCTAGGAAGAGATATGCTTTCTCGTTTAATGTACGGTACATCGTTAACATTTGGTTTAAGTTTTATAGTCGTTATTATATCGCTTGTTATCGGGGTTGTTATTGGTTCGCTATCAGCATTAACAACGGGTATAAAGTCAAGTTTTCTCAATCATTTTCTTGATGTTATATTGTCTATCCCCTCTTTGTTGCTAGCAATTATTATTGTCGCTATATTAGGCCCTGGTATCAGTAATACCGTATGGGCTGTAGTAATAGTACTTATTCCACAATTTGTACATATAACTCGCTACGCAGTGAAAGAAGAGTCACGAAAAGATTATGTACTCGCATCAAGACTTGACGGTGCAAGCCCGTTTAGGCTGTTGTACTACTCTATTTTCCCAAATATTGTCGATAGGATCATGAGCCAAGCAACTTTAGCACAATCGGCCGCTATTTTAGACATTGCGACCTTAGGGTTCTTAGGTTTAGGCGCTCAAATACCATTACCTGAATGGGGAGCGACCTTGGCTAACGGTCTAGATTTATTCTACATTGCCCCATGGACCGTTTACTTACCAGGTTTAGCGATTTTGTTTGCCGTTATTGTTACCAACCTTGTTGGTGAAGGTATTCGCCATGCACTTAAAGTACGCAAGGACAGGTAATGAATTTACTCGACATAAGAAATCTATCTATTGAATTAATTACTGAAAATAAAAATATTTTAGCCGTTGATAAAGTTAGCTTGATAATGAAGGAAGGAGAAGTACGCGGTTTGGTTGGCGAATCAGGATCAGGTAAATCACTACTCGCTCAAGCAATTGTTGGTGTATTAAATGATAAATGGCATGTACACGCAGATAGATTTCATTGGCGTGGAGTAGATTTATTACGCCTAACTATCGCTGAACGTAAAGCGTTAATATCTCGTGATATAGCTATGATCTTTCAAGAGCCAATGGCTTGCTTAGACCCTACAACTACGATAAAAAACCAAGTAGCGGAAGCAATTGATGTAAGTTCATTCTCTGGTTTTTTTTGGCAAAAACAGCAACAACGTCACGAAGCAGCCATTAAATTATTACATAAAGTTGGCATTAAAAACCATAACGCTTGTCTAAACAGTTATCCTCACCAATTAACCGACGCATTATGCCAACGGGTTATGATAGCCATAGCTTTGGCTAGAAAGCCTATATTACTCATTGCAGATGAACCTACTGCCGCGATGGAAAATACGAATCAAGGTCAAATATTTAGATTATTAGCCAGCCTAAATCAACTGAAAAACATGTCTATATTGTTAATTAGCCATGATTTAGAAAATATAACGCATTGGACTCATAAGATAACAGTAATGTACAGTGGACAATTTGTAGAAGCGGGCACTACTGAGCAAATATTTAAAGAACCGTTACATCCCTACACAAGGGCGTTAGTTGATAGTAGCCCAAGCGCAAACTTTCATTTACCAACTAAATCAAGACTAATGGCACTACCAGGTAGTATTCCTCTTTTACAACATTTACCTATAGGATGCCGATTAGGACCACGTTGCCCAAGAGCACAGCAAGCCTGTGTGCAAGCACCATCAATTACTAATTTCCATGATCATAAAGTAAGCTGTCACTTTCCTTTAATACCAATAAAATCAAAACGTAAAGTCATAAAAGGAGTAAGTTAATATGACAGAATTACTTAAAGTAGAAAAACTAAGTAAGTCTTATCAACAAAAAGGGTTTTGGTTAAAAAAAAATATAACAACCGTTTTAGAGCCTATATCATTTAGTATTGAAGCACACAAAACGTTAGCTATAATTGGGGAAACAGGCTCTGGTAAGTCTACCCTTGCAAAGCTATTAGTAGGTGCAGAGCCTGCAACTACTGGTAATATTTATTTAAATGAAAAAATATTACGAGATAGTAGTTACAAGCATCGCTGCCAACATATTCGTATGATATTTCAAGATTCAGGAACAACATTAAATCCTAGTCTAACTATTTTACAACTATTAGATGAGCCACTAAAACTGAACACCTCATTTGATGAAAAAGAACGCCAAGAATTAATTAGAACTACATTACAAAAAGTGGGATTATTAGGTGATCATATGAACTTTTATCCTCATATGTTTTCCGGCGGTCAGAAACAACGTATATCGCTTGCTAGAGCGATTATTTTGAATCCTCAAGTCATTATATTAGACGAAGCATTAGCCGCCTTAGATCCATCTTTACGTTCACAGATGATTAATTTATTGTTAGATCTACAACAACAAATGGGGTTAGCCTATATCCTTATTTCCCATAATCTAGGAATTATTCGCCACTTTAGTGATGATATTATGGTGTTATCGCAAGGTAAAGTAGTCGAATCAGGTAAAACATTAGAGGTAATGAAAAAACCTAAACATAAAATAACTCAAAAACTATTAATGAATCAAAACTTTCAGATGATGCCCAAAAATAGATAGACTGAGCTATATTGTATTTAAAATATAACGTCAGTCACAGGTATTAATTATCAATATAGTTATCAAACTAAAAGTAACGAGCGTTAGCACTCGCTACTTTATTTATCTTGAGTTTTTCGACTAATAACTTGTTACTGCTACTGGCTTTCTGATAATTTCTGCATCCACTTTCAATGAATCTATATAACTTTGATAAGCAGATTGTGCTAATAGAGACGTTTGCTGCTCAGAAAGTTGCGGGTTATCTATAATAACTTTAGGTACATTCACTGCTTGCACTTCAACTAAAGCCAAATCCCCATTACTTAATGCAACTGTTGAAGCTGAAACACTTCCTTCTATAGGGTGAGCTAAAACAAAAGCTTCTCTAGTAATACTTTGATCCACATCTGAATTATAACGAGTCACATTTTCTTTACGTGTAAAACTTGCATAATTCTTCGTTAATTGTTCAGTAATATCATCACCTGCTTTAAATTTAGCAAGTAATTGATCAATAGTTTCTTGTGCTTTTTCAGTCGCTTTTTGTGAAACTAAAATCGTTTTAATTTGTGCTTCTACTTCAGAGATAGGTTTAATATTCGCTTCTTGATATGTATTTAAACGTAAAACTAAAGCAGCTGTATCACTTATTTCAATAACATCTGAATTCATATTATCTTGTAAAACCATATCCGAAAAAGCAGCATCAATAACTTTAGCATCATCGAAAGGCGATGCGTTACCCGAAGTAGATAACCAACCTGATGTTTCTACTGTTGCATTCACTTCATTAGCGGCATCTTCTAAACTATCAGGGAATTCAAAACTAATACGTGCCATTTCTTGTGTTAACGTATAAAATTTTTCTTGTGCTGCATCATGACTCACCTTTATAAATAACTCATCTTTCACATCAGCCAAACTTTGTATAACTTCAGCTTTCAAATCTGTTAATTTAATAAGGTGGTAACCGAAACTTGTTTTAACTGGCTCCGTTACTTCGCCAACACTATTTAATGCAAAAGCCGCCTCATCAAAAGTATCACCCATTACGCCTGGTTCGATAAAATCTAAATCACCACCATTTTCACCACTAAAGGTATCACTTGATAACTCTTTAGCTAATTCAGCAAACTCTTCTCCTTGAGATAAACGAGCTAATGCAGATTCAACTTGTACTTTAGCTGCCGCTTCACTTTCATCATCACCTTCAGTAAAGCCAATTAATATATGAGAAACGCGACGTTGCTCTGCTTGAGTATAGTTCAGGATATTATCTTGATAATAGTCTGAAACGTCCTCATCAGATACTTCAATGCTTTTTGCAATATCATCAACACTTAAATGAATAAAATTCACTTTTACTTTTTCTTTATTCTCAAAACGTGCTTGGTTTGCTTGATAGTAAGTTTGAATCTCTTCATCACTTATTTCAATACCAGATTCAAACTGTAAAGCTGAAATAGTAGCAAAGCGAATATCGCGAGTTTGGTTTTGTAAGTTTTGTTGTAGTGTTTCTTGATAAGGTAAATTAAATTCTGTCGCCACTAACGCTTGAGATAATTGACGACGAGTCATTTCTACACGTAAATAGTCTCTAAAACTTGATGATTGATAAAACCCCGCTTGATTGATAAGTGCTAAGTAACGGTTATTATCAAAAACACCATCCACTTGAAATTCAGGCATTGTTCTAATCGTTTCTTTAATACGATCATCTGATACTCGTATTGAAAGGCTTTGAGCACTTTGATCTATGAGTTTTTCATTAATTAAATTATCTAAAACCCCTTGACGGAAATTGGCCATATAATTGCTGTCGTTTGCTAATGTTTCAAACATATCACCAAACTGCTGTACCATACGATTACGTTGCTCTTGATAAGCTTTATCAAATTCTTGCTGGCTAATTTTATCACCATTAACGGTCGCAACTGAAGTGTCTACAGAATTAGTGTAACTACCAATACCCGCAACAGCGAAAGTTAAGATAATAAGGCCTAGGATTATTTTGGCTGTTAAGCCTTGCGAGCTTTCTCTAATATCTTCTAACATTTTTGTCTCTTTTTTCTAAAGCTGATTTTTAATCAACCGATAGTGTTAAGTAAACCGATAATTAATATCGATTAAATAATATCGATACTTAGGTAGACTATAATTTTTGTTGTTCGCGATTTTAGCAGATGCAGACCGTTGCTTGAAGCATTAGATGGGTTTTATTTGCTTTTAGTTTATTTATAAATAAACTAAAAGCAAAAGACCACCTTGAGGTGGTCTTTACATAATATATAAATACAATTACTAACAGCAATTAATTATATTATTAGCCATTACAAGCATCTTTTAATGCTTTACCAGCTTTGAAAGATGGGATTTTAGCTGCAGCAATTTGAATAGTTGCACCAGTTTGTGGATTACGACCAGTACGTGCCGCACGGTCACGTACAGAGAAAGTACCAAAACCCACTAAAGCAACTTGCTCACCACTTTGTAATTCTTCAGTTACAGCGCCAATAAATGAATCT
>Ga0055584_100004202_pt1 | contig 14129 bp, 9 predicted proteins | sample OSDHelmetaG_FD_58716 | JGI IMG/M metagenome (GOLD analysis project Ga0055584, IMG submission 58716) | Pelagic marine sediment microbial communities from the LTER site Helgoland, North Sea, for post-phytoplankton bloom and carbon turnover... | ecosystem: Environmental > Aquatic > Marine >... | reverse complement strand
CCCCGCTCCAGTCGTTGAGCCCTTCCGAATCGACCAGCACCTGCTCCACCCGCCATCGCCGCTGATCTGGCACTTCGTTGATGTAACAGTGCCGGGCATTTCGGGCTTCGGGATCAAGGCGGATCCGGCCGTGCTCCTCCCAGTAGCCGTTCATGGTTTCGGTAAGGCGAGTGGGAGTCCATTCGCCACTATCGGTCATCTGCTCCAAGGCGGCCTGGTTATTGTCCCGCGACAACTCTTTGACAAAATCAAACACCCGATTGCGTATCACCCGTGTAAAGGCCGTATGATTGCGGGTAATCGGCATGGTCTTCTTTTCCGGGGTCGGCTTTTCCGTTGGCTTTCCAGGCACGAACTCCGGATCCCGCAGCCGTTCCCATTCATCGATCAGGCTGGAATCCACTCCCCTCACGATGTCTCCGAAGAAGGCTTCCACCTCTTCCAATTCAGCAGTCTTCAATGCCGGCGGAACGGTCTGGGTGAGGACTTTGTAAACCTCGGACAAATGTCGCAGCAGCACCGCTTCGCTCCGTTCCAAGCCATAGGTTTTGATGTAGTCCTCGAAGGACTGCCACTCGATGAACATCTCTCGCGCAATGGACTTCGGACGGACAGAGGCTTCCTTCGCCCACGGATGATCGACGACAAAGGCGTTGTAGGTTTGGTAGATGAACTCCTTGCCCGGTTTGGGATGTTCCACCTCCTCCAGCCGTTCGATGCGCTCGTCGTACTCGACCCCTTCGGCTTTCATCTTCGCCATCAGTTCGGACTTCGCCAAGTCCACCTGCTTGCGCAACACCGCCGCCGGATCCTCAAGAATCGCCTCCACCAGAGAGATCACGTTGATGGGGTAGTCGAGATCTTCTTGATCAAGCTGCGGGATCGCCTCGAGCAGATAAATCCCCAACGCCTGGTTCAACGTAAAATCTTCCTGCAGCTCGATGTTCAACGCGACCTTGGCCGGTCCGGTGCGGTCGGCTTTGGGAATGATGTCCAACACACCGCCCTCGACCAATCCGCGAAACAATGAAAACGCTCGCCGGCGCAAGGCCTGTTTCTTCACCGGCGTTTCGTGACAGATGTTGATGAGTCGTCGCAACTCGGCGCAACCATCCTCGTCGCGCCGGCTGAGCACATTGAGCAACATTCCGTGGCGCATGGAAAAGGCCGAAGTCAGTTTCTCTGAAGGCGCATCGATCAGGCGTTGGAAGGTCGATTCATCCCACATCACGAAGCCCCGCTCGGGTGCCTGCTTTTTCACGATCTTGCTCTTCTTTCCCTTGGCCTGGGCTTTGCGTTCCGCTTTGAGGTTGTCGATGACGTGTGCCGGAGCCTGGGTCACCACGTAACCGACATCATCGAATCCACGGCGGCCAGCCCGGCCACTGATCTGTTTGAAATCGCGAACCGCCAGCGTCTTGGTCGATTGTCCGCCGTACTTGAACAACTGGGTGAACAACACCGTGCGGATGGGAACGTTGACGCCGACACCCAGGGTGTCCGTCCCACAGATGACCTTCAGCAAACCGCGCTGCGCCAGCTTCTCCACCGTCACGCGGTATTTAGGCAGGAGGCCGGCGTGGTGAATTCCCAAGCCGTGACGCAGCAGCTTCTTCATTTCCTTGCCGTAAGGACTGCGAAAATCCGCCCCGACCAGGAGCTCGGCAATCTCCGCCTTCTCGGCCTTGCTGCAGAAGTTCCGGCTCATCAGATCCTGAGCCGTTTCCGCACAGGCGCGCTGGGTGAAATGCACGAGGTAGATCGGCGCTCGGCCGGCCTCGACCAGTTCCTCGACCTTTTCCTCCAGCATGGTTGTGCTGAATTCGAATTCGAGCGGGACCGGGCGTTCTTCCGATTTCACCAATACGGTCGGCTTGCCGGTCAGGTCGGTAATCGATTTTTCAAAGAAGGTGGTTTCGCCCAGCGTTGCCGACATCAGCAGAAACCGTGCTCTGGGCAAGGTCAGCAAAGGCACCTGCCAGGCCACTCCGCGCTCGACGTCGGAGTAGTAGTGGAACTCGTCCATGATCACCTCATCGACGGCCGCCGCAGCTCCTTCGCGCAGCGCAAGGTTGGCGAGAATTTCAGCTGTGCAACAGATCACCGGTGCTTCCGCGTTGACCGTCGCGTCGCCGGTGATCATGCCTACGCGTTCCGGTCCGAAGGTCTGACACAGTGACAGGAATTTCTCATTGGCCAGGGCTTTCACCGGCACGGTGTAGAACGAACGTCGCTGCTGGCAGATCGCCCGAAACTGCAAGGCCAACGCGACCAGCGATTTGCCGGATCCGGTGGGCGTGTTGAGAATCACATTGTTGCCCGCAAACAATTCCAGGATCGCCTCCTCCTGGTGATCATAGGGCTCGATACCCTGGTCGATGAGGTGGGCCAGAAAGGCGTCCAGAATCTCATCATTGGAAGCGGGATCTACGAGGGCAGTGGGATCTAGCGTGGGCATGTGGTCAGGGAAGCAAGGTAGGCCAAAACTCGCGATTCGTTCGAAAAGATGAGGGGGGCATCTGCATTCCGTGGCCTAACTAGTTGCATGCTGGCGATGAGGCAAACATTTTCGTTTTTTGCGGACGCGTGGCGGCGGCCTTGGAAGGCACGGATCGCAGTGGGAACGGGTTCTTTTCACTCCTTCGGAGTTTAGATCAGGGCCACCGGAGTAATTGACGCTGGCGTTGGGGCAGACAGTTGTCTCACGAACGGCGACCTGCTTTCCGTAGCGACAGCGTCCAACAAATGGGTGGGGAGAGCGTAGCCGCGAGCCTTATCGCGGCGCTTCGAAGTCAATCCCACGCTACTGTCCGTTTTCGCAGTAACTGAAAACTTCTTCGACAGCACGATCGAAGGCTTTGGCGATCTTCATCGCCAGCAAGAGGGAAGGAGTGTAGCGATTCGATTCGATGGAGATGATCGTCTGACGGCTGACGCCCGTGAGCTCGGCCAGGGCCTGTTGGGTCATGCGCTCGTTCTCGAAACGAAGTTCACGGACCTTGTTGGATACCTGGTCACCCATCGATGCCGAGCGCCTTTCCGGAGTATTGGGAAATGATGAAGACGCTACGCGAGAGATAGAGCACGATTGCGCCCCCGAAGATGAGCAAGGGGATCAGGTGCACGTTCATCTGCGATTCGCCCCGGTAGAAGTGCACCCCCCAGAGCAACATTCCACCCACCACGAACGCCAGGTAGGAACAGACGCCTCCAACTGTTGATGCCTTCTGCACGACTTCCAGATCCCGCTCGTCCAGGTCGATCTTTCCGTCCTGCTTGCGGAACAGGATGGGTGTGAAGCCCAGCAGCCCCAGCAGGCCCAGCGGCGCAAAGGCCGCCATGGTCCGCGTGTAGGCACTCATCAACAGACAACCAAGCAAGGCGATTACCACCACCACCACCGTGTACCACGCAGATTTGAGTTCGGTGTTCATGAGGTGAATGTAAAGTCAGCTTTCCATATGTCAAGCCAACTTTACATTTCGAGATCATCATCCAACTGTCACAGGCACAACACATGACCATCGGGGTAGATTCCTAGCCAGCCGCAGGGCCACCGTCCCAGGCGATACCAAGGAAGAAGACTGCCGAAGAAGCCCGGCTGGTTGATGACCCGCTCAACAGCAATCCAGGCCAGGTCACGTTTCACCGCATGGGCCATTTCGGTCTCGCTGTCCCTCCGTATGCCTTCATCAATGGGATTGGAATAGAAGTGTCCAAAGTAATCTAGAACGGGGTTGAAGCGGGCGAGATCCTCGTCCATGACGGAGGAAACATCGTTGAAAATCCGATCGATGTTTTCGTCGCTCAGCGTTTCGAGAACTCGTGCCTCAAGATCATGCGTTCGCTGTGACCAGAAGTCGTGATCAAGAAACTGAGGCTGATCGGATGGGGCGATCACCTGTGGATCATCCGAAACCTGGGCCAAGGAATGTAGCCATTCGATTTTCCGCAGCTCAGCGGCGTAGGTGGCGAGGATGGAATCCCACTCGTGCATTTCCGAGGTTGCGGTATCCACGAGGAACGACAAGGCCTTGTGTTGATCGCCGCCTCAAATATCAGCATCGGCAACGAAATTCTCCGATACCGTTTCGCACCGCTCATTTGTCCCGCGACGCGTTCCAGCGGGGGAACAACCGACCGGTCTGGCGCATGTAGGTGCGGTATTCGTCGCCGAATTTCTCACACATCAAATTTTCCTCGCGCGGCGTGCGCAGGAAATACATTGCGGCGAAAGCCGGCACGACCGCCCAGCCGGCCAGCCAGTTCTGCAACAACATACCTTGGCCCAACGCCCACAACCAGATCGACGTATACATGGGATGCCGCACGCGCCGGTAGACTCCATTGGTGATCAGTTCGTGCTGCTGGCGGAGTTCCAGGCTCACTGACCAGTTCTGTCCCAGGTCCGAATGCGATCGCCAGAACAGCCACAGCGAACCGAATAGCGTGATCACACCCGTCGTGAGCACCGCGGTCGGCAGCCGGTAGTCTGCAAAGTCGAGCAGCGGGGTGAACAGATACAGCAGCGGCAAAAGCAGGATGCCGGGCATCATCCCCGCGAGCAACAGCTTCTCCTGACGATCCATCTGTCGAACGACCTTCTCCTCATGGCGGGTGCGCCCGATGAACACATGGCGAATTCCGAAATAGATCACGAACGTGATCAAGAAGACGATGTTCCATGGCTCAGCAATATTCATGACTCCAATCGCAGTTTGACGATCCGTCGACAGCTTGCAGTCCGATTTACCTGTCAGGCGAGTTTTTCCGTTACCTTTCCGGGTATAAGCACGTTTAGTATTGCCGGGTCGCCTTCCCGTCGAAGGCCAAGCTTTGAATCAACCGTGATGTACCGACTACTGACTATCGCCAGCCTCCTGTTCGTGCCCCTTGTCTATGCGCAGGCGCGGGAGAAGCCCAACGTGATCCTGATCATGACCGATGATCAGAGTTGGGATTCGTTGGGCTTCATGGGCGGCAAGGTGCACACGCCGCGATTGGACCGCATGGCGAAGGAAGGCCTTTTCCTCACGGACTTCAACGTGACTTCCACCGTCTGTTCGCCATCGCGCTACAGTTTCCTGACCGGGCGCTATGCCGGTCGTTGCGAAGGCGAGCGCTTTCTGGAGGAACATCCGCCGGGTGATCAGACCCAGGTTGAAAACATCGGTGAGTTGGAACCGGATCGTTGGAATCTTCCCAAGGTCCTGCAACGCCACGGCTATACCACCGGCTTCGTCGGCAAGTCTCACGTGGTCCGTCATGATTGGCTGGTGGTCGGTCATGGCAAAGGGCGTGCCACTGCGTTGGAGTCCTATCCGAAGGATGCGGACCCGCGCGATCCGGAGATCAATGCGAAGATGCGCCGCAACCATCGGAAGTGGGCCTATGAAATCAGCAAGTATGGCTTCGACTACGCCGACGGTGTCTATGCGGCAAACCTGAAGGAGCTCGAATGCGACGCACTCAACGTCCACAATCTGGACTGGACCGTGGCCAAGGCGCTTAAGTTCATGGAAGACAGTCGTGACGATCCGTTCTTCCTGTACTTCTCAACCACGCTGCATCACGGGCCGGCTCCCTGGAATAACAAGTTTTCCCTGACCGCCGACGCACGCATGACCGGCGAAGGCTTCGTGAAGGAGGGATTCAATGTGCTGCCTCGTCGCGAAGATGTTCTTCGTCGCAACCGCAAGGCTGGTTTCAAGGATCGCGATGCCTACGCCCTCTGGCTCGACGACGGCGTCGGGGCCTTGCTCGACAAGGTCAAGTCGCTCGGGTTGGAGAAAGACACCCTCGTCATCTTCGTGCCTGATCACGGTTCCTACCGTCACGGCAAAGCGACGCTCTACGACTATGGCATGCGTGTTCCCATGCTGCTGCAATGGAAGGGCATCATCAAACCCAACACCCGCTACGACGGCCTGACCGCCAACATTGACGTGGCTCCGACCCTCCTTGACGTATGCGGAATCGAGAAACCGGCCGACTACCGCATGGACGGACTCAGTTTCAAATCCGTTCTCTTCGGTGACCGGAAGCCGCTGCGGAACGTGCTTTTCGGAGAGCTGGGTCACTCTCGCGCAGTGAAAACCAAGGAGTGGAAATATATCGCCGTTCGTTACCCTGCGGACGTCCAGAAAAAGATCGATCGCGGTCAGAAGTTCAACGGTTTCAAAGGCGAGAAACTGGCCCGGCCTTATCTCACCCGCAATGGCCACCTTGGCCACTACGCGGCCGCCAAGAATCCCCACTACTTCGAACTCGACCAACTCTTCAACCTGAGGACTGATCGTGAGGAACTCGAAAACGTCTACGGAAGGAATCCCAAAGCGGTGGCACGGCTGAAGCAGCAATTGTCCACCGCCTTGAAGCAGTTCGAAAAACGTCCCTTCGGCGAATTTGCCGAGTGATCGTTCCGAGTGCGACCCAGTTCGGAATCAGTCGACTCCGAGCTCTTTTTTCCACCAGTCGAGGTATTGGCGATCGGACACTTCAGGTGAAAGACCGCGTTTCTTCATGGTCTTTTCGTACCAGCTCCACTTGCTCTTCATCAGGGCCTCCATATCGACGACTTTGGATTCGTCGGTCGCGCCCTGGTCGCCGGTGTCTTTGATCCACTTGTTCAGTGTGTCGCGCAACTGGACGAGTTGTTTCGCGTAATCGGGTTCGGCCGCCAGGTTGTTCAATTCGTGAGGGTCGTTGCGGAGATCGTAGAGTTCTTCCATCGGCCGCGTGGCGGACATGAGGAGGGTGTTCCAGCGTCCTTGCTGGTGCATGACCTTCATGAGCGTGAGCACGGGATACTGAAGTTTCTTGTAGCCGCTATGTTGAAGGTAGGGCCGGTCGGGATGGAAGTTGCGGATGTATTTGAAATCCTTGGTGCGCACGGAGCGAATGCGGTCCGGGGCGTCACCGCAACGATCCCGGGCGGCAAAAAGGGTCTGGTGTCCCTTCCAGCCTTGGCTGAGCAGATTGAGACCGGGGAGATTGGGGGCTTTGATACCGGCGGCGGCCAGGGTGGTGGGCATGACGTCGAGCAGGGAGGCAAAGCGTTTCTCGACGGCACCGCCCTTGATCTTTCCGGGCCAACTGACGATGAGCGGAGTGTGGAGGCCGCCGTCGTAGAGCCATTGCTTGTCGCGGACATGCGGGCGGCCGTGGTCGCCGAAGAAGAAGATCAGGGTGTTGTCCAGTACGCCTTCGTTTTTCAAACGCTCCAGAATGGCTCCTACTTTGCGGTCGAGTTCCTCGATGGTCTCGAGGTAGTTCGCCCAGTCGGCCCGGGTCACCGGATGCTCCGGATAGTAGGGCGGGATGGGTGCCTTGGCGCGGGGGCGATTGCTTTTGTCAAAGTTCCGATGAGGTTCGCCGATGTGAACCTGGGCGAAGAAGGCTTGGCCCGGTCTGCGCTCGGACCAGTCACGAGCATCAAAATGAGTTTTCTTGTCGTAGAGATAATTGACCCCGAACTTCGCTGCCCGCTGGTTGCCGGCGACTCCGTAGCCTTGGGAAATGAAATAACCGGCATCGCGCATCAAATCGATGGCGGTCGGAACGTCCGCGGGCAGTTCCTGCTTGTCGCGCGTAAGATGGTGGTAGCAGCCGATGGAAGTCTGGTAACGGCCGGTCTGAAACGCGGACCGGGAAGAGGAACAGACCGGTGACGTGGAGAAGGCGTGGGTGTAAAGGCGGCCATTGGTGGCAAGTCGATTCAGGTTTGGCGTGGCGACTTCAGGGTAGCCGTAGCAGCCGAGTTCCGGGCCAAGATCGTCGGAGATGATCCATAGGACATTCGGTCTTTCAGCCTGAGTCACCGAGGCTCCGAGCAGGCAGAGGATAAAGGCGAAGATTCGTTTCATGTGTTGCGGAGACATTAGTGATCCGTTGCCAGGTTTCGGACACTAAAAATCGAGGAGGCTTCCGCCGGGGAGATAGCCGCGCTTTACTTCGGACATGGCCTTCCGTTTGCGTTCTGCCGGTGACGAACGTTCGGATTCGACTTGAAATTGTGCCCCTCATCGAACAAACGCTAGGGTTCTGATGACGCTCAACTCCCGAATTACCATCCTCCTCACGGCCCTGTTCTGTGCGATCGCCCCGGGGGCAAATGCAAAAAAGCCGAACATCATCTTCCTGTTCGCCGACGATCAGCGGGCGGACACGATTGGCGCACATGGCAATCCTCATATCAATACGCCAAATTTGGATCGGCTGGCCCATGCGGGGTTCAGTTTTCGACGGAATTACTGCGCGGGTTCGTTCAGCGGAGCGGTTTGTGTCGCGAGCCGTTCGATGCTCATGACGGGGAAGCATTGGATGAATCTGCCCGCCAAGCGACCGCAGTCGAACTGGGGCGATTCCACCACACTGCCGGCCTTGCTCTCAGCCAATGGTTACGATTCGTTCATCGTGGGCAAGTGGCACAATGGCAAGGGAACCCTCGACAAATCATTCACAAACGGGCGTTCCGTCTACATGGGTGGTATGGCAAATCATGCGGACTTCCAGGTGCAGGATCTGGCGGGCGGCATGCTCAGCGCGAAACGCGAAGCCGGCGGATTCTCCAGCACCGTCTTTGCCGACGAGGCGGTGAAATACATTAGGCAGGCAGATGGCGACCAGCCGTTCTTTCTCTACGTCGCCTTCATGGCTCCGCATGATCCGCGAAATCCGCCGGAAAAACATCGCCGGATGTACTACGAAAAACGTCCGCCTTTGCCCGCAAACTTCCTGCCGCAACATCCATTCCAGAATGCACCGCAAGCCACCTCCGGACGGGATGAGGGATTGGCCCCTTGGCCACGCACAGAGGAAATCGTCAGCGATCAGCTCTGCGAATACTACGGCCTGGTGACGCACTTGGACGAACAGGTCGGTCGCATTGTGAAGACGCTCAAGCAGAGCCCGCATGCCGAGGACACCATCATCATCTATACCGCCGATCACGGGCTGGCGATGGGTAGTCACGGGCTTCTGGGGAAACAGAATGTCTACGAGCAAAGCATGCAGTGCCCGCTGATACTAAGCGGCCCCGGCGTACCTGAAGGCAAGTCGAGCGACGCGTTCACATACATTCACGATCTCTACGCCACCATCTGCGACTTCGCGGGCGTTGAAACGCCCGACGGCACTGATGCCCAGAGCCTCAATCCGCTCATGAGCGGAAAGGTCCGTCATCTTCGCAAATCCGTATTCCTTCCCTTCCAGAACAATCAACGTGCCGTGCGGGATGGCCGCTGGAAGTTGCACGTCTACCCGAAGATCAACCACCGTCTGTTGTTTGATCTTTCCGTCGATCCGCATGAGATGAAGAACCTGGCCGAAGTTCCTTCGCACCAATCGGACGTCACGAGAATGATGGCGCAGATGGAGTCGTGGCGAAAACGGTTGCACGATCCGTTTCCATTGAGCGTAGAAAATCCAGAACCCAAAGTGCCCAATTATGACAACGGCAAACGCGTCCTCGATGTCTGGCAACCCAAATGGATTCGCGACAAGTATTTCGGCGGCAGAGACAGCACCGATCATGGGAAGAAGTCGGGCAAATAGGATCATCGAATCGTTGATCCTGAGGCAAGGTGACGACCTCACAAGAGTGGTTGGTCATTCAGACGGGCTGAGTGCCCACCAGAGCAAAGCACCGGGCTTCAGCGGCAGTGTCGATCGGCGAGACAGCCGCGTCAGTTCTGTTTCTTCAGTTCTTGTTGCGCTTCTTCGTTGACGGTCTGGAAGCCCTCATCGTCCGGCCTGAGTTGCAGGCCCTTCTGGGCCAGAGCCAAGGCCTTTTCCGGACGTCCATTGCTCAGACACGTCTGAGCCGTTTTTCTCAACAACCAGACCTTGCCGGGAGTCTGTTCCACATCGAACTCCATGAGACGGATGCCATCGTCGATTCGCCCGTCTTTGATGAGTTGCTTGGCCAATGCCTGGTTCGCTCCGCCCCACGCGGCCTTTTTGCCCTTGGTCTTGAACCAGTCTATGGCGACTTCCACCCCCGCGGTCTTCACCATTTCATACATGCGCTGTTCCTGGGTGATACGGGTCTTTCCGGGCATGCGGAAGGGTTGCCCGGTGACCACATGAATCAGTTCGGCGCTCAGATTGACCACGCTTTGCCACACCTCACTTCGCCCGGGCGAATCTCCCTGATTGCACAGCACGATGACAAAGGCGTCATCCTTGACCAGCCGATTCTCCATGGCCCGGAAGCCGTTGATGGCACCGCCGTGATTGATCATCTCGGTGCGTCGCTTGGTCACCGGGTGGGTGCGGGTATAGATCTGCCATCCGTAGCCATAGCGACTTTGTCTTCTTCCCCCGGCGGCCTTTACCTCGGGGACGTCACGATTGGGAGTGAACATGAGCTTGCGGTGTTTCTCATCCAGGAGTTGGTAGGTATAGAGCGCGCGATCCCAGAGGAACATGTCCTCGACTGTGGAATAGAGAGAACCGGCGGCACCGGGCGATGAATCCATGTCCATGTAGTCGGCGTTGGAATACTCGAACGGCCCGCGCGTATAGCCTCCGGCGCGTTTCTCCAGCACGTAGCGATTGCGGTCATATCCACTGTTCTTCATGCCCACGGGTTCAAAGATGCGCTCCTGGACGTTTCGTTCGAAGGTCTTCCGGGTCACCTTCTCAATGATTCTTCCCAGGATGCAGTAGCCGGCGTTGCAATAGGAATAGATGGTGCCCGGTTCATGTTGCAGCTCGCCGCTGCAATGTTCCTTTATGAACTCATCCTTGTCCGCGGGTAAACGTGAGATCCTGCCCCGGAATTCGAAGTTGGCGGTGAAATCCTTGATGCCAGATTGGTGGGCCATCAGGTGGTGAATCGTGATTTTGTCTCCCGTGTCCTTGCGGTAATACGCCAAGTGATCGGTGATCTTGTCATCCAGTTTGACTTTGCCTTCCTCAACCAGCTGCATCACGACCATGGTGCAGAACTGCTTGCTGACGGAAGCCAGCCGAAACTTGGTGTCCGTGGTGTTGGGAATGTTCCACTCGCGATTCGCCAATCCAAACGCCTCCTGGTAGATCACCTGCCCCTGATCAGCCACCAGGACGGATCCGGAGAACAGGCCGGTGTCTGCCGTTGCGCGGCACAACTCCCGCAATGCCGCCACTTTGTCTTCACCCACCTCACGGTATCCGCGGGGAAGCTGTTTCTCCTGCGCCTTGGCGTAGGGGCCAAACAGGCAGCCCGCCAATACCAAAACCGATATTGCGATACGTCGGGTAGTCATTTGCTGGAATACGGTTACTTTGTCCCTTCGTTCCATAACAGGCGAAAGTAATCGCAAATTTTGATCACCCAGAGACAACGGGTGAATCCACGTGTCCGGATGCACGCGGCTTGTTGGGACGCGCTGAATACGATTGAATCGCTCCAGTCCGCTCATGAAAACCTGCTCTCTGCTCATTCTGGCACTTGCCTGCCTGCCGTTGTCCCTGCGATCGCAATCCAGTCCCGAGGCGGACCGGAACTTTTCGCACAGCGTTTCCACGTCGAAGAAACCGTGGACGAAGCGTGCGTTTCGGAACGATCCGAATGATTTTCAGTTCGCGATTGTGACGGATCGGACCGGTGGTATGCGGCCCGGCGTGTTCCCACGGGCGGTGACAAAGATCAACGAAATGCAGCCGGAATTCGTGATCACTGTGGGGGACCTGATTGCGGGCGGCGGTCGACTGCGGAACGAACGGGAGATACGTCGGCAATGGACGGAATTCAACGGCTTCGTTGAGGGCTTCGAGATGCCCTTTTTCTACCTGCCGGGCAATCACGATGTCAGCAACGACGTGATGGATCGGATTTGGGACGAACTGTTCGGTGTGCGTCACTATTCGTTCGTCTACAAGGACGTGCTGTTCCTCTGTCTGAACACTCAGGACGGGGCCGGATCGAAGCCGTTCATTGGGAAGCAACAGATTGCCTGGGCACAGAAGGAACTGAAACAACATGCCGACGTGCGCTGGACGATGGTGTTTATCCATCAGCCGCTGTGGCTTTCCGAGGAGGGTATTCCACGCAATCGGAACGGCAAACGGGTCCTTCACAAGACCGCGACCGGATGGCCTGCCATGGAAGACGCCTTGCGGGGTAGAAAGCACACGGTCTACGCCGGCCACGTACATCGGTACGCGAAATACGAACGTAACGAGGCGAACTACTACACCCTCGGAACGACCGGCGGCGGCAGTGCCCTGCGCGGGAGCACGTTCGGTGAATTCGATCACGCCACCTGGATCACGATGACGGACCACGGTCCACGGATGTTGAACCTGACCCTGGACGGAATGTTGGCGGAAGACGTCACCACCGAGGCCCATCAGAAATTCTGGCGCGGACTGAGGTTCACAGGCGATTTCGAGCAAACCTATCCGTTCAAGGAAAAGGTTGTCACTCTGCCCGTGGAAAGCGGGTTCAAGGGAGCCTTGTCGGGTCGGTTGTCGTGGATGCTGCCGGCCTCGGACAACTGGACTGTCAGCCCGCAACTCATGAATCTGGAGCTGGCTCCGGGGGAACGGAAGGAGATTCAGTTCACCATCGCGCATCACGGCGACGTCTCAACCTATCTGCCATTGCCGCGACTGAACGCCCACTTCCATTCGGAGCAGGACCGCTTCCATCTCGAACGCGCGCTCTACCTGCCGCTCGACATGATGAAGCATGCCACGAAGCATCCGATCACCGCGCAGCTGTCGACCACCGCGCAGGCGCCGACGATCGATGGTCGGTTGGACGATCAGCTGTGGCAGGTGGAGCCGACGATCGCCCGCCTCGTACCCATGAAAGCCGATGGCTATGCGCTGGTCGGCACCGAGTTCTGGTTGAGCCGTGACGATGCCTTTCTCTATGTGGGGGTGCGTTGTGATGAACCCAGATTGCCCGTCATGCAGACCGAGATGACAGCGCGGGACGGCGAGGTCTGGCGCGATGATTCCATCGAGATTCTGATCGACTCCGATCACGATCAGAAAACCTTCCGACATTTCGCGGTCAACTCGAAAGGTGTGCTCTACGACGGCCGGCAGCGGGACGCCAAATGGAACAGTTCCGCCCAGGTGGTGACTTCGATCGATGAGCTTGGCTGGAGCGTCGAAATGGCCATTCCCCTCAAAGACCTTGGAGCCAAATTGGAATCACAGAAGATCTGGGGATTGCAACTCGCGCGCCATCGTCCGCGGGAAGAACGGAATTCTTATCAGTGGGCACCTACGTTCTGGTATGGCAATTATGTTCCGCTTCTGTTCGGCCAGTTGGAGCTGCGCTGAAGGAGCCGAGAATTCGGAGGCCCACCATGGCCGCCTGTGACTGCGAGCGCATGCGTGATTCCTAGGGGTCTGTTCGAGAACCAGCAGGGAAAGATTTCTCCCACAGATTCAGTTCACCACAGACGGGGGATATTCAATCCACGGAAAACTGACTTCTCGAACACTCCCTACTCTTGCAACCGCAATGGGCCCGGGTGATTGATCTGCGTCGCGTTCCTCGCGGCACCGGGCATTTCGCCGTGAGGGTTTCTCTTTTTGGTCTTGCCGGCGGCGATGATTTGCCCGTTTTCGATGCGCGGGGGCGCATGGCGATGTGGCGTTGGATTCTCGGGTACCGTGTCTCCTGTTTGTCGGGTCCAATTGGCGAGTAAGCGGCGGGCTTTTTTGAGGGGCTTGGCGTACTTGGGATTCTTGGCCAGATCGGTGAATTGATGCGGGTCTCCGCTCAGTTTGAACAGCTCTTCGGAAGGACAGGGGTTGGCAAATACCTGTTGCTGTTGCGACGTCGTTTTGCCAGCCGCATGGGCTTTCCACAATTCTGCTCCGGCGGGGTAGTGCGTGTCGGATTCGTAGCAGAGGTTCGGCTGAGCAGGGTAGTTGTTCTTGATATAGACGAAATCTCCAAAGCGCACCATGCGTTCATGGTTCTTGTAGACGTGCCAGTTGTGTTCTGAAAACACCATCTGCCGGACTTCGACTTTCGGGTCCTTCAGGATCGGAACGAAACTCCGGCCTTGAATGCATTCGGGCTGTTCAATTCCCGCCAGCTCCAGGCAGGTGGCGCTCAGGTCGATGACACTGATGAGACTCTGGCTGATCGATGGCGACTTGATCAGGCGGGGATA